>Ga0302321_100000246_pt1 | contig 48227 bp, 51 predicted proteins | sample Fen_T0_1_FD_202505 | JGI IMG/M metagenome (GOLD analysis project Ga0302321, IMG submission 202505) | Peat permafrost microbial communities from Stordalen Mire near Abisko, Sweden - Fen_T0_1 | ecosystem: Environmental > Terrestrial > Soil > Wetlands > Permafrost | place: Sweden: Abisko... | reverse complement strand
ATCGAGAGAAAGATCGGCAGGTCTGCCTGGGCTGCCCACGCGAGTGCCTCGGGCCCCCACGCGTACCAGTCGACCGGGTTGTGGGCGTGCTGTAGCAGGTAGGGGCTCGTCTCGGCAGCTAGGCGGTTTGGCGTCTCTGACATCGTCCCGATCGTAATCGCAAGCGCGGATGGACGATCCGAAGATGCTCGCCGAGGCCGCCTATTGAGTCGGCCGACCTTCACACCGAGTCGAGTGAGGTTGTCTGCGATTGGAGCGAGCCAAAGATGCCCTATTCTGCCGACGCAGCGATGCGGTCGATAGCTTCGGCCGCGCGACTCAGCATTCCGCCCAAGGTGGTGGAAACATGGCCACGCCCTACACGTTCTTCGCCGATCTGGCCACCGAGGCGCCCATCCCGGCCCGTGGCATTCTCAGCCAGACGCTCTCTAACGAGGGCGACATCGAGTTCTTGCTTTTCGCCTTCGCTGCGGGAGAGCAGCTTTCGGAGCACACGTCGGCTCGGCCGGCGATCATCCACATCCTCACTGGCGAGGGTGAATTGACCATTGGCGGCAATGCCCATCCGGCTCGACCGGGGACGTGGTTGCGGATGGCGCCCGAGGTCAAACACAGCCTGATTGCCCGGACTCCCATGCAGATGGCGCTCTACCTGCTCCCGGGCGGATAGCCTCGAACCAACAGCACCCAGCTCAACCGCTTGGGTGGTCTAACAAACGCCCTTAGGCCGTCCTCCAGACCCTACCAACGTAGCTCGGTATGTTCGCGACCGGGATCAGCAACGATGGCGACGGTGTGTCGGCTCTAATCCTCTCGCCCCGACCATTCGAGTAGGTAGGCCCTCGGCGCGTCCTTTTCACGCTCGAATTCCGGCTCCTCCCATCGTGTCGAGAGACCGCGGGACCCTGCCCGAATGGGGATGATCCTGAACCGGCCGACCTGAATGTCCCATCGGTCAGGTTTGTGACAATCCTTGTCACATCTGTCACAACGAGCGCGGGCACCACCCGCAGTCGCCGCGTGCCCGGCTCTGGCAGTCCGACCCTGCCTTCGGGCTAGCCTCCCGGGCCCGAGCGAGGCCTGGCCGGACTCCAGCCGCCGGGTTTCGTCAGGCGCCCCGTGTCTTGGCCCCTCCCGCATCGAGCGCACACTTGGTGAGAAGGAGGACCGGGCATGGGAGAGCGTCAGACCATTCAGCAACTTCTCGCCGACGCCCGCGCCGGCCTCAACCGGCTCGAACCCACGGCCGCCCTTATGGCGCAGGCGGCGGGGGCGACCCTCATCGACACCCGGTGTGGAGATGATCGACGAGCCAGCGGGGTCATCCGCGGGTCGGTTCATATCCCACTGTCAGTCCTGTTCTGGCGCCTCGATCCAACCTCGGGCTACCACAACCCGAGTGTGGCCGATCCCGCAAGGCAAGTGATCCTGCTTTGCGCCGACGGCTACTCGTCCAGCCTGGCGGCTGCAACGCTCAGGGGCTTGGGTTTCGCTCGCGCCACCGACGTGATAGGCGGCTTCAATGCCTGGGTCGCCGCGGGCCTGCCGATCGAGCCCGCATGAAGGTCCGTGACAGCGGGATGCCCGAGCAGGCAATGTGGGATCGATTCTTCGATCCGGCGAGCATCCTCGCGCGCCTGGGCCTGACACCCGAGACATCGAGCGCCGTCGACCTTGGCTGCGGCTATGGGACGTTCACCATCCCGGCCGCGAGTCTCATTGGCGGCAAGGTCCACGGTTTCGACATCGAATCCGAGATGATCCGAGTCACCGGCTCCAAGGCGGAGAGCGCGGGCCTTGCGAACGTTCAACTCCACCTCCGGGACGTCGTTGCCGAAGGCACTGGATTGCCCGACGCTTGCGTCGGCTACGTGATGCTCTTCAACATCCTCCACACCGAGGAACCCGACCGGTTGTTGCGTGAGGCCCACCGGATTCTGACGCCCGGCGGTACGGCGGCCGTCATGCACTGGGTCAGCGATCGGCCAACACCCCGCGGCCCGGCGCTCGACATCCGTCCGAGCCCGGCGGATTGCCGAAAGTGGCTGGCTGCGGCAGGTTTCAGGGTAGAAGGTGGCGTCCTGGATCTGCCGCCATACCACTTCGGACTTGTGGGGCGGAGGATCTAGAGCCGCTCGCGCCTCAGAAGACCAGCACGCGCTCGCATTCGAGAGTCCATGCGGACGTACCTCGCTATCACTTCTTGGGAGGCATCGCAGCTACGTGGTCCAGCGACCGGACGATCCAGTGGTTGCTCAGCGCAGAGGCCATCGACGGCGGCAGGGTGAGATAACCGCCCATCGGCCGCTCGGCCGGGCCGAACGGGCCGACCCCATCGATGACGCCGAACTCGGCTTTGTCCGCCGGCGCGAGCTTGATTCCGATGTCGGACCCGAACAGGCCCATGAACATGTTGCCGTTCACAAACGCGCCGAGGTTCCCGAACATGGGCTTGACTTGAACCCGGGGATCGTCTGGGACGAGCGCCCGAAATCGCGCCTTGTCCTCCTCGCTGGGTTTTGGGATCTGCACTGGGGTCGCCTCCAAGGGAGCGGTCCGGTCGATCAGCCTTCCAGGATGCGCTTGACGTTGTCGAGTGCTTGGACTTCGCCGACCATGGTCTTCTGCACCATCGAGCCCATCAGCAGCTTCTTGAGACCTTTGACCTCGGCGTCGAGCGAGAAGGTCAGGCGCGTGCCGCCGGCCACCGCTTCGAAGTCATATCGCCCGTGGGGGCGAACCGGCCCCGCCGTGGTCTGGAACTCGATGCGGCGGTTGGGCTCGAACACCGTGACCAGATAGTCGGCTGAGACTCGGCGGCCCATCGGACCGCTCACCCCCTGGGTGTACGTCGCGCCGACACCCTCGCCGGACACGCGCTTGATGTCGAGAATGCCCGAGCGCCACTGCGGGCACTTCTCTCCATCCGCTATGAACGCGAAGACAGTCTCGATCGGCTTTGCTATCTCGACGAAGTGGGTCGCTTCGGCCATCACGTCCTCCTGCAAGTGTGAGACCCAAATCTGAAGCACGGGCCGACATCGGGGCGAGCGGGCTCGATGGACTTCCGCCTGCCGGATCGGTCTGAAGCTTTGCCGAAGTGGAGCACATGTCCTAGTTCTCCGCTGGCGCTCTCGGGCGCGAGGCCTTTGATCCCTCGGCGTCGGGCGGCCGATGAAGACTGGGTCGTCGGTCAGGACGGCGCGTACGCGCGAGTCGCACCGCTAAGAGGGCGAGCCCTGCTCAAGCCCTTACTTGATCAGCTGGCTAGCGTCGACCAGTGATCGCCGCCCACAAGATTGCATGTGAGCGCCATTGGGACATTCAGGTCGTCGGTGTCGGCTTGACTCCTCTCGCCCCGATCATTCATGTAGTCGCGGACTACCCGTGCGGCGGTCCCCCGACATTCCTCGCGTCAGGACGTGGCCGATCCCCCAACGACTGCGACGTGGATCGGCAGCGATGGCCACCCGGCGTCTGTCGTCAGCAGGACGGCGGCACCCAATTCAACCGCCGTGGCGACGACCAGCGCATCCGGCAGCCGCAACTTAGGTCCGTGCTGGGCCCCTAGCCTCGCCGCGGTTGCAGCGACCTCCCGGGTGGCTGGTTCCACTCGAGCCGGGAGAGCCGCCAGAAACTCATCGACCTTTGCGACCGCGCCCGCACCCTGCCGAAATGGCCCGACTAATACTTCGGCATAGGCGGAGGCCGGGATGGCCAACTCGTCGCCCCGGCTCCGAACCTGCGTCAGGGCCTCCCTCGCCACGGAGTGGTGGGTGTCGCTCGAATCGAGTACCGCGATGATGACACCGGCGTCGAGGATCGTTAGCGCCATTCGCGGCGCAGTTCGTCAAGGTGATCTGGAGCGAAGGCGCTTGTCAAGGCGCCGGCAAATCGATCGACCGGATCCTCCTCACGGACCAGGATCAACTCACCTGGTCGGCCAACCTCGGCCCGGAGGCGATCACCCACCTTGAGCCCAGCCCGAACGAGGGCGTCCTTGGGGATTGTGACCTGATTCTTTGCGCTCACCTTTGTGTAACCTCGGCGGCGAGCGGTCTTTACTCTCGCACTCATGGGTAAAGCTTACGCCCACGAGGTCTGTTCGGCAAGATCGGCCCTATCCTCGTCCGGCATCGGTCATCGATGATCGACCTCGGACTGGCGCACCTATCGCGCGCCGGGGGTCGCCGTGGTGGCTGCGTATTGAGGGCGGCCAGCGGGTCGATAGACCTGAATCGTTATCCCCTTCGGGGTGGACCGCGATTCGACCAACTCGAGCGCCATGTCCGGGCCGGTGGCGGAGAACAGCCGCGTGCCCTCGCCAACGACCACGGGGAAGATGAACAGGTTGAGCTCATCGACGAGGTTGTTGTCGAGCAGCCACCGGAACAGCTCGCCGCTGCCGTGGACCTGCAGCTCGCCGCCCACCTTGGCCTTCAACTCGCGAATCGTGGCCTCGACGTCACCGGAGAGGACGGTCGTGTTCGCCCACTTCGGATCGAAATTCGCGGTGGATGCGACGTACTTGGGCCGCGTGTTCAAGGCCGTCCAGATCGGGCTATCGCCTGGATCGTCCCACGTCCCCCAAGAGCCGGCGAAAACCTCATAGGTCCGCCGGCCGAACAAGAACACCTCGGCGCGCTGGTAGATCTCGTCCATGACTGTCCCAGCTTCGTTGTCGAAGTGGGCCCATCCCATGCGCTCGAATACCTCGCGCGTGGCTACCCCGGCTACCGGTGCACCGGGTGCCTGCATGACTCCGTCAACAGAGACCTGAACGGTGGCTGTGAGCTTCATGATCGTCCGGTCCTTTCTGACACGCCGGGGTGTGAGCGATCCGAGGACGAGACCGTTCGGAGCGACGCTCTTTTGTTCAGTGATTTGAAGCCGGACAGCAATCTTGCGTCCAGCCCGTCTTCCTGAGCGCCAGTTCGATCGAAACCGGGACGATGATCCGCGGGGTGGGAAACGCAGCCGCCAGACGTCTCGCCCCGACCATTCGAGTAGGGGGCCCTTTGGAGGGCCGGCTCGCGGCGGCATCGGCCTCGTCGTGGAGCCCTAGTTGCCAACGCTTGACGCACCATCAACACGCGCGTACGCTAGGACGTACGTATTAGGAATACACCGGCCATGACCACCGTCACCGCAACCGAAGCGCGCAAGCAGCTCTACAAGCTCCTGGACGACGTGTCCGACTCGCACGAGCCGGTCCAGATCACCGGCAAACGGGGCAACGCGGTTCTGGTGGGAGAGGATGACTGGCGCGCCGTACAGGAGACCCTGTACCTCGTGTCGATTCCGGGCATGCGCGAGTCCATCATCGAGGGCTTGGCCACGCCTGCGGAGGAACTCGACGGCGAACTCCGCTGGTGAGCTGGAGGCTCGTCTACACGAAACAGGCCCAGAAGGATGCCGAGAAGCTGGCCGCGGCCGGCCTGAAGCCTAAGGCGCAAGCCCTGCTGGCGATCCTCGCAGAGAACCCCTACCAGACGCCACCCCCTTTTGAGAAGCTCGTCGGCGACCTGTCCGGCGCGTATTCGCGGCGCATCAGTATTCAGCACCGCCTGGTCTACCAGGTCCTCGACCAACCGAAGACGGTGAAGGTCCTGCGACTGTGGACGCACTATCAATAGGTCGGACACGCCATGCCGAGGCGAGGGTTCTACGCCCAGCGGACGATCTGCCACCGCACCACGCCAATAACCTCGCACCCAAGCGCGAGTGGGCCATTCAGGTTGCTACGGTCGGTGTGAGTCCCCTCGCCCCGACCAGTTCTGCGAGACTCGTTCGAGCCGGACCTTATGGGTCCTGCTTTCTCGTTGCCGGGCGATATGCCCGGTCCAGCCGTCGCCGAGCCACGACAGGCGGCAGCGGGCGCCGCGACGCCTCCTCAACCCGTGGCGTGGGATCATAGATCGCGTGACTGATCCAAGCGCCGCCGACGAGACGCGCATCGACCGCTGGCTGTGTGCGGTGCGCCTCGTGAAGACCCGACCGCTCGCGACAGGGCTGTGCGAAGGCGGCCACGTCCTCGTGAACGGGTCGCAGGCGAAGCCGTCGACCAAGGTTCGCGCAGGTGATCGAGTGGAGGCCCTCATCGCGGATCGCGCGCGCGTCATCGAGGTCGTGCGGCCGATCGAGTCGCGGGTCGGGGCCCCCGCCGCCGCGACCTGCTACGTGGACCACAGCCCGCCGGTCGTGGCAGAGGCCGAGCCGGGGATGATGCGCATCCGCGGGGAGGGCCGGCCCGGCAAGCGTCTCCGGCGCGAGCTCGATCGCCTGCGCCGGTCCGCCGACGCCTGAGCCCTAGACACCCGGTTTCGGCTTCTCCACGATCAGCAGCGTCACAGATTCGGCCGCCAGCTCGATGTTGCCATCGCCAAACGGGGCCGTCCCGATCTTCTCGGCGTTGTGAGCCTGGTCGAAGAGCCACTCTTCCGCGGACGTGCCCCTCCAACCGAGGATCGTCATTTGCTTCGTCCGAGTCGTCGCCGACAGGTTGACGATCATGACGGCGAGCGTGCCGTCCGAACGCTTGGAGGCGTAGATGCTCACCAGGGGATCGTCAGATGCCGATCGAACCAGCTCCGTCCCAAACTGCTGAAACATGAGGTAGTCGTAATAGATCGGGTTGACAGCAAAGCTGCCGACGATGCCGTATTGGGTCGCCAGGGCAAACTGGTCGACCATGTCGACCTTCTGTTCGATCAGCCGGCCGAGAACGTCCGCGAACCAGATCGCGTTCATGTGCGAGTCCATCGACCAGTCGGTGCCGACATTCGGGACCCAGCTCGAGTTGATCTCGGTGACGGCGACCGGCAGGTCCTTGCCCGTCTGGTCCTTGATCAATGTTCGTAGGGCCGGAATGATCTGATCCCACTCCTTGCCGCCGGCCCTCAGGTCGTCGACCGTGATGGGAGTCGAAGTGTCCTTGGGCAACGGATAGCGATGGATCGACACGATGTCGACCAGGTCGCCATTCGCCTTCAGGAACGACGACAGCCAGGCGACGCGGGCCTTCATGTACGTGTCGGTGGGGTTGGCGGTGAACTGGCTCACGTCGGGACCGATCAGTTTGATCGCCGGGTCAACGACACGCATCGCCTGGGCGAACTCACGCCAGTCGGAGTTGTATTTGTCCACGGTGTACTCGGAGCCGTCGTCGGCGGTGGCGTAGAGATCCGCCTCGTTACCGATGCCCCAGTACTTGACGGCGTAGCCCTTGGTCACGTTCACGTACTTGACCAAATCCGCAGCCTTGGCCGAGGTGCCGCCCTTCAGACGGACGACGATGCGCGGCTCTGCGCCGAGCGTGCGGCAATAGGCGATGAACTGATCGACCTGGTAGGTCTGGAGGTCGTACCGGTCGCCGTAGTTGCCGCCCGGGAAGGTGAGCGTGGTCAACTTGGCGGCCTGGACCTGGGGCTGGAGGTCGAACGGCACCGACAGCCACGGGCCGTCGTTGGTGCCGTAGACCAGTGGGCTGATCGGGCCTTGGTCCGAGCCCGCGTCCACGAAGAGTCCAGCGGTCGGCGTGGGCACCGCCGTCGGCACCGGCGGGGGCGTGGGAACTGGCGTCGCCGACGAGCCGCCGCATGCGGACACGAGCGCAGCGATCGCGAGTCCTGCGGCCGCCCGGCGCCAGATTCGAGCCTTCGTCGACATTCCATGCTCCAGGTCCGAAGTTCAAACCCATATTGGCTACGACGAACCGATCATCTCACGATGGCAGCCCGGCTCCGACGCACGATCGGTGAGACGACAGTGGCACAGCTCGGTCAGTGGCTGCCCGAGATGAGTCGCTCGCGGTCGAACAGCCTGGAGACCAGCAGCCAGCCGAAGACATCCAGGACGATCAGCAGGGCGCCGCAGCCGATGGCCAGCTGAGGTGTCGGCTCGATGACGTTGAGCGCGATCATGACGGTGACGAACACGGGCGGAAGACTCGCGAGGACGCCGAGCTGCTGCGCGACCCTGACGTCGCTCGAACGCGTCGAGATGGCGATGGCAACCCAGACCGTCCAGCAGGCCAGAAGCGGCGTGAAAAGAAGTTGGGCGAGCAGGTCCATCGGCTGCATGACCGATGCCGCAACGCCCGGCGCGGCCTTGACTTCGACGATACCGACGAAGACCGCGAACACAAGGTATGCAATGAGTAGCGACGGAAGCAGCGCGGCGACCGCCTTGCCGATGAGGAACTCGTCGCCCCGGACAGGCGTCGTGAGCGCCGGCTCAAGGGTGCCCTGCTGACGCTCTCCGGCGACGGAATACGCCGCGACGAACACCGGCACGAGTGTCGGAATGCCGAGCATGTAGAGCAGCACGTGCTCGTGAGCCAGGCCCTCGGATGCCCCGCTCGAGAGCCGAAGCACCGCAATGAGGGGCTGGATGGCGAAGACCAGCGGAAGGATTGCCATGCCGTAGATCACGGACCGGTTGCGACGGTACTCTCGGACTTCCTTGCGGACGATGGCCCAGATCCGGCGCCTGCTCATGCCTCTCTCCGGGATGCTTCGGGGTCTTCGGCGATCAACTCGAGGTACACGTCTTCGAGCGAATGATGCGACTCGGCGATCGAGAGCACGTCGGCGCCGGCAGCCACCAGCGCCCGGGTCGCGGCCGGAGCCGCGGTCGACGGATCGGACACCGCGAGAACGTAGCTGCCGGTTGTCCCCTCCTGGCGCCAGCTGTCGACGGCCTTTAGCCCCGTGAACACCTTGCCCGGATCGGCGAGCGGGTTCAGCGTCGAGACGAGGATGGTCCTGGCGAAGAGCTGGTCTCGGAGCTCGCCCGGGCGGCCGATCGTGCGTAGCGTCGTGTTGAGGATCGCGACTCGATCGCACAGCCGCTCCGCCTCCTCCAGTCGATGTGTCGTGAGAAAGATCGTCACGCCCTGCTTGCGGAGCCCATCGATCAGCTCGTGTACCTCGCGGGCTGCGACGGGATCCAGCCCGGCCGTAGGCTCGTCGAGGAAGAGGACCTCTGGATCGCTGAGGAGCGCGCGAGCCAGAGCGACGCGTTGGCGCAAGCCTTTCGACAACGTCCCGCACGTGTCGTGGCTTCGATCGATGAGGTTTACCGCCCGAAGCGCGGCCGCGATGCGATCACCCGGATCGCGAACTTCATACAGGTCGGCAAAGCATTCGAGGTTCTCGACAACGGTCAGCTTCAGGTAGAGGCCCGGAGCCTCGGGCATGATCGCGATTCGGCGCCGAATCTCGACCGCGTTCTCGGGAGTCAGCTGGAACCCCGCCACCGTCGCCGAACCCGATGTCGGCACGAGCAGCGTCCCAAGCGTCCGGACGGTCGTGGTCTTGCCGGCGCCATTGGGGCCGAGGAAGCCGAAGACCTCGCCGCGGCCGATCTCGAACGAGAGGTCCTGGAACGCGACTCGGTCGCCGAACCGCTTACTCAGACCTCGGACGGCCAGTGCGGGACCCGGTCGTCCCGCCGACCCCGCTTCGAGTGCACCCATGTGATCGAGCACCGACCGCCTCTATCTACCCGCGCCGTCCAGCGCGGTTCTCTCGGCGGCAATGTAAGCACAGTGCGTTGGTCAGTGGAGAGCCGAGATGCGCCGTTGCCATATGACTCGTATGGGCCTCGGTCGCCCGAGACGCAGCATGGCTGTCGCCCCGGTCCTTCTGGTTCCCCGGTGCCCTTGGCGATAGCCGTGGCGGCGGCTCCACCCGTCTTCTGTCGGTGCTAATCCTCTCCCCGTGGCCGGGGCGCCCCTGAATGACCTAACGTCCGGCCAGCCAGGCCGCCGGAAGGGCGTGCATGCTGGCGCTGTCCCAGCGCCGCCCGACGGCCAGCAGCCCACCCGGGGTCTCGACCTCTCCAACCAGCTCGTTGTTGATGTCGCTGAAAGCCGGCTGGTCGGCGACGCGGCCCCACGTTGCACCGGCGTCGGTGGAGACCCACACCATCGCGTTCGCGATGCCGTTGACCAGGTGGTCGCCGGCCGCGATTAGCACGCCTCCGGCGATGAAGATTCTATTGAGCGACTCTTCATTCCCCAGCGGAATCGCTGCCGCCCGCGGCGCGTTCCCGTTGGTGAAGCGCAAGACCTGGGTCAAATCGCTGATCGAGCCGCTCGGCAGCAGCCCGGACAGCTGGACCACCGCGAGAAAGCTGTGGCCGTCGCTCGTGACCGCCGTGGGCCGCGCGTCGTGGGCGATCGTCTCTGGCCCAGTCCAGCTGGTCCCATCCGCGCTGCGCCAAACGACCATATCTGTGGTCGGGCTCTTGTCGGTCCTTGGGGCGCCGGGCACCGCGCCTAATGCCATTGCCGTCCCGTCGGGCGCAGCTGCGAGACCTCGCAGGTCTGCCGCAAAAGTGGCGGAGACGTTCGTCCAGGTCAGTCCGTCCGTGGAGGTGACGAACTGCGAGGACGTGACTGAGCTCGATGAGTCCTGCGTGACGACTGCACCAATGAAGCCCCGTGAGCCGACCGCCACGTAGGACGGGGCCGGGCCGTGGGCACGGGTCCAGGCTCTGCCATCGGACGAGACCCAGACGGCCGGCACGGTAGCTTCTGGATCGCTGGGAATCGGAGCTGGGTAGCTGCCGATAGCGATCAGTCGCTTCCCATCGGTCACCAGGCCAGAAAGGGAGGCGTGCTCGAGGGCAGGAATGTGACCGTTCATGGACCAGGAGTGCCCGTCGCTCGACGTCCAGACAACACCCCGGTTCACTGCCGGGTCGCCGGCTGCGCAGCACGATGCCCAGATGGTGCCGGTCGCAAGGAAGGCGCCATGGAACGCGACCACTCCGGTCGGTGTCCCGCCCCCCTCGACTCCGGGCGCGGGATCGGGCATGTCAATCCGGGACCAGACCCGGAACGCAGCGGCCACCCGCGCGCTGGGGCTGCTGGCCGGAACGGTTGGAGCGGAAGACGACGCGTCGGTGGAAGTGGCCACCGGCTGGGAAGACGGACTCGGCCTTGGGCTCGCTGTTGGGGCTGAGCTGCTGACGGTCGGTGATGCATTGCTGCCCTGGGACTGGGCGAGCCAGACGGGCAGGCCGGCCACAACTACGGCGATTGCCACAGCCGCAGCGAAAAGGCCGAGCATCGCCGCCGAACGCGGCCACCGTCCGAAGCGAGCTCCACCCGCGATGCCTCGGACCCTGGCGGTGGATGCCAAAGATTCCGTCTGTCCTCGCAACTCAAGAGGCGCCGCCGGCAGCTCGGCGCGGCGGAATGCCTCGCGAAGGTCGCGTTCGAGTGCATCCGGTTCGGACTTGGGTCGGCTCATCGGGAAGCCACCTTTCCGCTGACTTGAAGCCTCTGCTCATCGCGCATCGCCTCAAGCGCCCGATGCAGGCGCGTCTTGACGGTTCCAACCGGCCAACCCAGTCGCTCGGCGACTTCGGTGAGCGGGAGGTCCGCCCAGTAGTGAAGGACTACGACGGCGCGTTCATCTGTAGACAGGTGGCGGATGAGGCGGAGGGCTTCGTCACGGTCGAGAAGGGCTTTGAAAGGATCCGCAACGCGGCGGTCGTCGTTCGCGGGAAGCTCGACGAAACGGACCCGGCGGTTTCGTCTAATCCGGTCCCGACAGGCGTTTACGACGATCCGATCGAACCAGGCCTCGAATGCAGCCGGGTCGCGCAACGATCCCGCCGACTGCCAGGCTCGGACTGCCGCATCGTGGGCCACATCCTCTGCGTCGGCAGCTTGACCAACGATTAGGCCGGCGAGTCGGTAGGCCCTGTCGAGGCCACCGGAGACCTGACGGGCGAAACGCTCGTCGGCCTCGCTCTTGGTCCTCAGCATCGCCCCCTCCGTCGCCTGCCAGAATCCGCCAGAGTCGTCGACCACCGTAGCATCGTCCATCGCCATCCAAGACGAGCAGGCAGTCGAAACGGTTTTCGGGCATAGTCGCTACTAGCCCCGTCGCTCGATCGGAAACGCGCTTCCTCCGCCGGTGGCGACTGGCTCCGCAGTCGAGCAAGCGCCCGATCAGACCCTATCGCACGCCATCATCAAGGTTCCGTCATGTCGAGCGAGACGAAACGCTCGCGGTTGAGGTTGATGTCGGCCGGCAGGTCGGCGACCTTCTGCAGCCCGACCGGAAGGCACGACCAAGGTCAGAGCCTGGGCTCAGCGGGTAGCCAACCGGCCGCGGCCTCGAAGGATCGGGCCTCTTATGGGAGGAGAGCTGCAATGGCCGTTCTCGGTCTCCGCCGAAAGCCTGGGCTGATCGCCCTGACGGTCTTTCGGACCATGCCCCTGGCATATCGAATGCACCTCGGCCGGCTCTTTGGGCACACATTCCTCAACTTGACCCATCGCGAGCGGAGGAGCGGGCGGCTCTACACGACGGCCCTCAAGACGGTCGCGTGGGACCGGGCTACCGGCGAGGTGGTCGTCTTCTCGATGTACGGCATGAACGCCGCCCGCCGGCGACCATCCACCGACTTGCTCACACGAGAGCGCCAGTGGGACATTCTGGTCTGCCAAGGGCGGCGCGACGCTCGTTAGGTCAGAGCCGGCTCAGCTTGCCTGAGCACGTCGCCCACGGGGATACCGAGCGCTTCGGCCACGCCCTGGCCGTATGCGGGATCTGCCTTCAGGCAGTTGCCTATGTGGCGGAGCTTGGCTTCTGTCGGCGCATCGCCCATGGCCCGGGCGGTGTTCTCGAACAGCAGCTGCTGCTTCTCCGGAGCCAGGAGTCGGAACAGTTTCCCGGGCTGCGAGTAGTAGTCGTCGTCCACGCGATGGTTCCAGTGGTCTGCCGCTCCCTCGATTGACAGCGGCGGTTCCGCGAAGCCCGGCTGCTCCTGCCATTCCCCGTAACTGTTGGGCTCGTAGCCGAGAGTGCTGCCGTGGTTCCCGTCGACGCGCATCTGACCGTCGCGGTGGAACGCGTTCACTGCGCAACGCGGCGCATTCACCGCGATGCTGGAGTGGTTGACGCCGAGCCGATAGCGCTGTGCGTCGCCATACGAGAAGAGCCGCCCCTGCAGCATCTTGTCCGGTGAAAAGCCGATACCGGGCACGATGCTCGCGGGATTGAAGGCCGCCTGCTCGACGTCGGCGAAGTAGTTCTCGGGATTCCTGTTCAGTTCTACGACGCCCACCTCCATAAGCGGGTAGTCGCCGTGAAACCAGACCTTTGTCAGGTCGAATGGATTGTGGCCATAGGTGGCTGCATCCTGCTCGGGCATCACCTGGATGAACATCTTCCAGCGCGGGAAATCGCCCGTCTCGATGGCGCCGAAGAGATCACGCTGGGAGCTCTCGCGATCCCGGCCGATCAGCTCGGCAGCCTCCGCATCGGTCATGGTCTTGATGCCCTGCTGAGTCAGGAAGTGGAACTTCACCCAGGAGCGCTCATTGCGCGCGTTGAGCAGGCTGAACGTGTGGCTGCCAAATCCATGCATATGGCGATACGAGTACGGAATGCCACGGTCGCTCATGTCGATGGTGAGCTGGTGCAGTGCCTCGGGCAACGAAGTCAGGAAGTCCCAGTTGTTCCGCTTGCTGCGCATATTGGTGTGCGGGTCCCGCTTCACGGCATGGTTCAGGTCCGGGAACTTGAGCGGGTCGCGCAGGTAGAACACCGGCGTGTTGTTGCCGACCAGATCCCAGTTCCCCTCCTCGGTGTAGAACTTCAGAGCGAAACCACGGATGTCCCGCTCGGCGTCGGCCGCGCCACGCTCGCCCGCCACGATCGAAAAACGCGCAAACATGTCGGTCTTCTTGCCGACGGCCGAGAAGAGGCTGGCCTTCGTGTACGCCGTGATGTCGTGCGTTACGGTGAAGGTCCCGAACGCGCCGGAGCCCTTGGCGTGCATGCGCCTCTCGGGGATCACCTCGCGATCGAAGTGGGCGAGCTTCTCCAGGAACCACACATCCTGGAGCAGCATCGGGCCGCGCGGGCCGGCGGTCATCGCATTCTGGTTATCGGGAACCGGGGCACCCCCGGCCGTGGTCAGCGTCGTCTTTCGCACCATGACTCGCTTCCTATCTGCCGCGCGGCTTGGAGGACTCCGGCCAGCCGCCCAGCCGGCGAGGAACCTCAGTGGGCTTTCAGGTATCTCGCCGCCGGATGCGCGAAACCCAAACCTGCTGCGAGGTCAGGAGCGTGTAGACAGCCGTGCCGCACGCATTCTCCGCATGATGGGCATTCGAGGTCTGGCCCCGCGAGGATGGAAACCCGGCCGTCCCGCCGGAAGACCGGCGCTCGGCCTCTTCTCGCGCCAGAGAATCTCCATACGGGCTGCGCGACGGCGATCGGCTCCGGTAACATTACCGGTGCTATGTGACGGACGGCGCGCAGGAAAGGCGGAGACGTGGGAACTTCGCGCAAGCCAAGGAGTTCGCGCAAGCCACGGAGTTGGGCCGCCACGGGCATTGTGGCCCGGCTGGCGTGTCTGCTAACTGCGACGGTACTGACTTCGGCGGCGTGCGCCGGCCAGGCCGCCACGGCTCCGACGGCGACTCCGGGCGCGGACGCCGCGGGCATCGTCTGGTTGTGCCTGCCGGGCAAGGCGGACAACCCGTGCGAGGCTACGTTGACCACGACGGTGATCGACGCATCGGGGAAACGCACCGTCGAAACCATGACACCGGTGGCCAATGCCCCGATCGACTGCTTCTACCTCTACCCGACCACAAGCTTGCAGACGACTATGAACGCCGACCTGTCGATCGATCCGGAACTGGTGACGATCGCCACATGGCAGGCCGCTCCGTTCTCCAAGGTTTGCAAGGTCTACGCGCCCGTCTATCCGCAGCTGACGATCCCGGCCTTGGGCCGCGGCGGGGACAAGACATCCGGGCTGCTGACGGCCTATTCCGGAGCCCTGGCCGCCTTCGACGACTACCTGGCCAACTACAACAAGGGCAGGGGAATCGTGTTCATCGGCCATTCCCAGGGCGCGATGCTCCTGATCAATTTGCTCGAGGACAGGGTCGACACGGCGCCTGAAGTTCGCAAGGTCCTCGTGTCGGCGCTGCTGCTCGGCGGAAGCGCCACTACGGCCCCGGGAAAGACGACCGGCGGGGACTTCAGCGAGATCCCAACCTGCGCTTCGATCACGCAGACGGGCTGTGTTTTCGGATATTCGAGCTTCGACGAGACTCCGCCCACGGACGCGATGTTCGGCAGAACGGCGACCGCCGCGGGCATGCTTCGACGCCCACAGCGCGGCGAGCAGCTGATGTGCGTGAATCCGGTGGCGCCGGGTGGTTCGGGCACCATGAAACCCTTGATTGCCACATCCGACATGCCCCGGCTGACCGCGCAGCCACCCAACCCTCTCCCCAAGACCACGTTCGTCACATATTCGAACGCGTACACGGCCGAGTGCCAGACGAACTCCGACGGCGCCTGGCTGCAGATCAGCCGGCTCGATCCGGCGGCGGCCGCGCCCATACTGGTAGGAACCGAGGGCCGATCGTGGGGCCTCCACGACTTCGATGTCAGCCTGCCGCTCGGCAACCTGCTCGACCTGGTGGCCTCGGAATCGACGGCCTACAAGGGGTAGGCCCGGGGGCGACTTGGCATCGATGACTAGCGACGACGCAAACACCAAGACCCGGGCCGGCTCGGTCCCGGCGGCATCCCGGATCGACTCCCGCGGAACAACAGTTGCCGCTCGCGCTGCGGCACTTCCCGGCCGAAGCCCAACCCGGCGGGGCCTCCGACCCCAGACCGTCCGCGCGTGAAGGCACTCCGTGTCGTCTACCTCGCGCTCGGCGCCTCGACCGCATCGCTCAGTGTCTTCATCGCAGTCATCCTGCAAGAACGAGGCCTGAGTTCGCAGGTCATCGGGCTCATTAGCGGTATCGGCGCGTTGGCGCTGTTCGGCGCCATCGCCTTCTGGGGCCACATCGGCGACCGAGTCCTGGGCAGACGGACCACCCTTCAGCTGGTGGTTGTCATCGCCATCGCGATCGCCGTGTGCATCGGCCTGTCACCTCCACCGATCCTCCTCGCGCTCCTCGTGATTGCTTTCACCTGCACCCACGGCGGAGCCCTGGCTCTGTCAGACGCCCTGGCCGTGAACGCGCTCCAGAACCCCGCCCGGCAGTACGGGAAGATCCGTCTGATGGCCAGTCTGTCGTTCGCGGTGGCGACGATCGGAGTCGGCTTCGCGTGCGATCGCTTCGGCTACCCCGTAACGAGCCTGTTCTACCTGTTCTTCGGCACTTGCCTCGTGTCGGCGGCCTTTGCGTCGCCGCCTGATCGAGATGCGGCCACCAGGTCTCGCGAGACACCCGCGTCGGCGACGCCCTCCCGGTTCGGGTCAACTGGGACCGCGGTCAGAACGCAGCCTCGCCTGCTGCCGGTCCTCGCCACCGTCGCCGTCGTTGCTGCCGCCATGACGGCCGGCTCGACCTTCCTGAGCCTGCGTCTCATCGCCCTTGGCGGTCAAGCATCCGACGTCGCCATGTCGTTCGGTATCTCCGCCTTCGCCGAGATCCCCGGCATGTTCCTGGCGGCCCGTCTATCGCGCCGATTCGGGCTTCGGGGCGTGTTCTGCCTGAGTGCGGTCGCCTACGCCGCGGCATTCGCCTCGTGGGCCGTACTGACGTCGCCCTCGGCTATCGTGGCAACGCGCCTCCTGACAGGCCTCGCCTTCGCAGGAATCACGTATTCCATGGTGCTCACGATTGGCCAACTCCTTCCGCGGGCGCTCCAGGCCACCGGCCAGGCGCTCTATCAAGGCACCGCTACAGGTATCGCTTCGGCCGGTGGGAACACGATCGGAGGCGTGCTGTACGGCGCGCTCGGCGCGCCGATGCTCTTCCTCATCTGCGCCGGACTGTGCGTGGTCGGGGGGTTCATCGCCCTCGGTACTCTCCCCGGCCGCGTGTTAATCCCGATGGGCGCACTCGAGGAGACCACGGGAGAGGAAGTCGCGAGCGTCTGACACGGGCGGGCGGGTCGGATAGGTTGCCAGTGGCGGTTCGACTCCCGACTCTCGACCATCCGAAGATGTCCCGCCGTGCCACCAAGTGCGACGTGGCTGCCGCCGCAACCTGCCCGGGACTAGGGTTGTTAGGTGGATGGAAGCCTGTTCCAGACGGGCGTCGACTCGTGGCATGACTTCTACATCGCGGTCGGATCGGCCTCTGCCGCGCTTCTCGGGCTGCTGTTCGTCGGCGTGTCGATCAACCTCTCATCGATTTCCCTGGCGAAGCGAGCCGACGTCCGGACGAGGGCCGATCTCGCCTTCTCGAACCTGCTCTACCTGCTTTGCGTGTCTCTGATAATTCTCATTCCCAGCGCGGACGCCGACTCCCTCGCCATCAGCTTGACCGCGGTCGCACTGGTCGGTCTCATCCGTATCGGCCTCCGAGTCGTCCGCCTCATCGGCCGTAAGGATGGGTCGTGGAAGGGTCGCGGCACGATCCGTGGGCTTTCGTGGACCCTCGCCGCCGATGGAGTGCTCCTTTACGTAGCGGCATCGCTGGCGGCCAGGAATGACGCCGTGCCGCTCTACTACGCCACTTTCGTCGTCTTTGTCCTGCTCATTGGCGCAGCGGATGTGGCCTGGGGTCTGCTCGTGGAAGAAACCGAGGACGCGCCTCCGGCGCGCTGATCTGGTTCGTACCCACCCGATTGAGGTCGCGGCTACGCGACTCAAGGTGCGTGGCGTGGCTGAAGGGCCCGCCCAATCTTCGATAGGAGAGCGCGATGAGCAACGAACAGGTGGCGCCTGAGACGAAGGGTGTTACGACGGCGTTGCTTACGACTGTCGACCTTGGCCCTGAGATTGCGGGCATGGAACGGCGCCAACTTCGAATGCGGATGGTGACCATCGAGCCCGGCGGGGTTTTCGGTCCTATTCACGACCACAAAGACAGACCGGGGACCGTGTACGTCTTGCAGGGAACGATCACTGACCATCGAAACGGGATCGACACGGACTATGGGCCGGGCGTGGGCTGGCCCGAGGATCGGAGCACGATCCACTGGCTCGAGAACAGGGGAACGATTCCGGCGGTGGAGATCTCGGTCGATATCGTCAGGCAAGAGTGAAATGGAGGCCCTGCTGCCGGCGACACCACGGCACGAGGAGGCTAGTCTCGTCTGGTGAGGTTGAGCGTGACCATCGGGTGCTCGAAGCCTCGGAAAGGCCCGTGTAGATTCGGACAAGTGCGCCGATTCCTTGGGGGACGCGCCAGAGCGTCAGGGTGTCGTCGCGTCCGTGCGAACCGACGGCAAACGCACCGGAGTCAGAGATGAGCTCCCACAACACGAAGCCCAGACCCCGCGAGATGGAGGGCCCGCCGGCAACCGCAGACGGACGACTGGCGGCCGTGTTCGACGGGCTCGAAGACGGCATCGTCATCGACAGTGCAATTCGCGACCAGGACGGCCGGATCGTCGACTTCGTCGTCGAGTACGCGAACACTGCTGCCTGCCGCCTGGCTGGACTCAAGCACGACGAGATTGTGGGGCACCGCGCGCTTGATCTCTTCCCCGGCCGGCGCGAAAACGGCCGGTTCGACGCCTGTGTCCGAGTCGTCGAGACCGGCGAGCCGCTCGTTCGCACCCCGGTAAGCGGCCATGAGGTGCCGGCGCCGAGCGACGCCCAGGACCACGAGCGCAACTACGAGTTGAGCGTCACCAAGTTAGGGGACGGTTACGTTGCCACGCTTCACAACATCGGCGTTCGTAAGCGCGCCGAGGTTGAGCTGGCTCGCTCGCAGCAGTTCCTCAGGCTCGTCCTTGACACGATTCCCCTGCGCGTCTTCTGGAAGGATCGCACCGGCGTCTACCTTGGTTGCAACCTGATGTTCGCCCGCGAGGCCGGCCTGACCGACCCGGACGAGATCGTCGGCAAGACCGACTACGACCTGGACTGGAGTGAGTCAGCGGAGCAGTTCAGAGCGGAGGACCGAACTGTCATCGATGGCGGCAAACCCGAAATAGGCGTCGAGAAGCCGGAGATCTACAAGGACGGCCGCCCAACCACGTGGGCGCGCTTCAACAAAGTGCCGCTCCTGGACGCCGATGGGAGCGTAGTCGGACTGCTGGGCACCATCGAGGACTTCACCGATCGCGCCCGGGCCGAAAAGGCCCTCAAGGACAGCGAAGCGTTCCTATCGAGCATCCTCGAGAACATTCCGTCGATGGTGTACGTCAAGGATGCGAAAACTCTGACCTTCGTGCGTGTCAACCGGGCGACCGAACTCACGCTCGGCTACGGCAGCGACGAGCTGGTGTCTCCGGACAGTCGGAGCCTTGGCCCGCCCGACGAGTCCGACTACTACGCCAGGATGGACCAGCAGGTTATCGACACCGGCCGGCTGCTGGAGTTCCCGCTGGAAGTCGTTACGCCGCCTCATGGCGGGACGCGATACTTGCGCACCAAGAAAGTGCCGCTCTTCGACGACCAGGGCAAGCCACAGTATGTCCTGGGCATCTCGGAGGACATCACCGACCTAAAGCTGGCCGAGGACGCCCGTCTGGAGATCGACCAGCGCTACCACCGCATCGTGGAGACGATCTCGGATTACGTGGTCAGCGTGGAGGTCGAGGACCGGCGCATAGTCGAAATCAGCCACGGGGCCGGCAGCGTCGGGGTCACGGGCTACACGCCCGAGGAGCTGACCGCCGACCGCGAATTGTGGATGAGCCTGGTCGTCGCCGACGATCGCAAAGCCGTGCAAGAGCAGATAGGGCGGATCCTCGCCGGGGATCCCACGGAGCCCGTCGAGTTCCGCATCGTGCGTCGCGACGGGGCCATACGATGGGTCCGCCACACTCCGGTCGTGCGAACCGGCACCGACGGATCCCCGATCGCCTATGACGGCGTCATCGAGGACATCACGGAACGTCACGCCCTCTACGAACAACTCCTCCAGGCCCAGAAGATGGAGGGCATCGGGCGATTGGCGGGCGGCGTCGCGCACGACTTCAACAACCTGCTCACGGCGATCCTGGGCAACGTGGAGATGTGCAAGGTCGACCTCCCGCCCGAGCTGCCACGCGACCATCCGGCCCGGCTCGACCTGCAGGAGGTCGCGATTGCCGGGGAGCGGGCGGCGACGCTGACTCGCCAGCTCCTCGCTTTTGCCAGCAGGCAGATCGTCGCCCCGGTGCGCCTCGATCTAAACGCCCTCGTCGCCGACTCGCTCAAGATGCTCCGGAGGCTCCTGGGGGATGACATAGAGATCGAGACCACGCTGGACGTCGAAGCCGGCACGGTGGAGGCGGACCCCGGTCAGATCCAACAGCTGCTCATGAACCTGACTCTCAACGCTCGCGACGCCATGCCCAACGGGGGGCGCTTGCACATCGAGACTGCCGACGAGACGATCGGCCCGGACTCTGCCGGGGCTCATCCCGGCGCACTGCCGGGACCGTACGTGCTTCTGGCGGTGACGGACACCGGCGTAGGGATGAGCGACGAGGTGCGGTCGCATCTCTTCGAGCCGTTCTTCACGACGAAGGGCTTCGGTAAGGGCACCGGCCTGGGTCTGGCGACGAGCCATGGCATCGTCAGGCAGATGGGCGGCCACATCCTCGTGTACTCGGAGCCGGGCCAGGGAACGACTTTCCGCATCTACCTGCCCCGAAAGGACGGGCCCGTCGAGCCGGTTCCACTCGTTGAGCAACACAAGCCCAAGCCGAACGGGATTGAGACCGTCCTCGTCGTCGAGGACGAGCCTCGCGTCCGCCGGCTAGCCGTGCTTGGCCTGCGGGCCCACGGCTACTCCGTGCTCGAGGCCGGGGATGGCGCAGAGGCGATCGAACTCGCCGGTCGCGTGGGGCCCTCCATCGACCTCATCGTCAGCGACGTCATGATGCCGGGCATGAGCGGGCCCGAGGTCCTGAGGCAGCTGGCCGTCATCGCTCCTAGAGCGCGCGCATTACTGATGTCGGGCCACGCCGAGTCCACCGTGCTCTCCCCGGAAACCGCGGCCCGGCATGACTTCCTGCCCAAGCCATTCACGCCCGAGCGTCTCGCTCGGAAGGTTCGCGAGGTCCTCGACGGAGGTTCGCCGGTCTGAGGCGCGGGTTCTACCCGTCGGCCTCGCCCGGCATTCGCACGAGATCGGCGGCCTCTCCGGATCCTGAGGCCGCGCCTGCAGCCGCGCTTGGTGACCGGATCAGGCTTCGGGAAGAGCGGCAAAGGCCTTCTTTGTGTTCATGTACCACTTCATTCCCGACACGGGATGCCTCCACCTGTCCTGCATGCTCTTCCGGGCGCTCTTGTGCGTCTCGTCACCCGTTGCGACCATTTCTTTCAGATGGCTGTCTTGGGCCTTTATGACCTCGTCAGCCGTATTCCCGTGGAACGCGGCTTCACATGGTCCACCCATTTGCTTGCATGTCATCGTCTTCATTTTCAGCTCCTCATACCAGTGCGGGATCTAATGCCGAGCTCAGTCCTCAGCTCGCCGCCTTCTTCACCAGCGCGGCGATCCGTGCCTCGCCGGCCGCGGTCAAGTCCGTCAGAGCGAAGGAGGTCGGCCACATGGCGCCTTCGTCGAGGTTCGCCTTGTCGCTGAAGCCGAGCGTCGCGTACCTCGCCTTGAACTTGGCGGCATCCTGGAAGAAGCAGACGACGTTGCCATCCTTGGCGTAGGCGGGCATGCCGTACCAGGTTCTCGGCGAGAGGTCCGGCGCAGTGGCTTTGACGATGGCATGGACGCGTTCGGCCATGACACGATCCGGTTCCGCCATCTCGGCGATCTTCGCGAGCACGTCGCTTTCGCCGTCCGCCTTGCCCGAGCGCGGGCCGCGGCGCGAAGCCGCCTTCAGCTCCCTGGCACGCTCCTTCATCGCGGCTCGTTCCTCGGCCGTGAACCCCTCGACCGTTTTGGCGATCGCGGCGGTGCTCCCGACGGACTTGTGCATGTCTGTCATTGGAGTTCTGGGGCGACTTTCGCCGGCTGGAGGATACGGATGGCATTTCCGAATGGGTCGCGGACGCCCATGTCGATGCCGTAGAAGTGCTCGGTCGGCTCCTGGGTAAAGTCGGCGACGCCGCGCGCCTTCAACGTCTCGTACAGACCCCGAACGTCGTCCGCCAGGAAGACGAGGGAACCCATGGCACCCTTGGTGATGAGCTCGCGGAGCTGCGCAGCGGTGGCTTCATCGTGCACCGGCGGGCCCGGCTCCTCCAGGAAGATCTCGATGCCGGGGTCGCCGGGGACGCGCACCGTCAGCCAGCGGAAGGAACCCTGCTTGATGTCCCGGCCCACTTCCAGCCCGAGCTTGTTGACGTAGAAGTCGAGGGCCTCGTTCTGGTCGAGGACCCTGACGGAGGTTACGTTGAGCTTGGTGATCATCGGTTGTGTTCGCCTCTGCGAGATTCGGTGGGGACGAACCTGATGCTAGGGGGCCGTCACCGCGGCGGCTTCTCCAAAACTGCTCGATCGCGTGGCCGCTCCAGCGGCCCCCGCCGCCTCCGCCGCCACCACCGGCCGCGTGGCCGTCATCTGGAAGCAGTTGGGCGCGACCATCGGCTCGTGCCCCCCGCGGTAGTCCGACGGCGTCTCGCCGACGATCTGTCGGAACGTGCGGCTGAAGGTCCCCAGGCTGTTGAAACCGACGTCGAGGCAGATATCGGTGACGCTGCGATCGGTCTCGCGCAGCAGGAACATCGAGCGCTCCACACGGCGCCGCTGCAGATAACGGTGCGGCGTCTCGCCGAAGACGGCACGGAAGGTGCGGCTGAAGTGCGCCTCTGAGACGTAGGCCACGGCGGCGACGGCCCGGATGTCGAGCGGCTCGGCGTAGGCGCGGTCCATCGCGTCGCGGGCGCGCAGCAGGCGCCGGTTGAGATCCTCGACTTGTCGGCTCACGGTGAAACGCTACGCTATCGGGGGCGTATCCTCGGCCCGGCTCGCGGATTGTTCCATTACCCGGAGCCGGGGCGACCGGCCCGGCGACCCTAGCCGGCGGTGGGGACCGGGCCCTCGCGCACGCCGATCACGTTGCCCGCGGGGTCCTTGAACCACGCCCCGCGCGCAGGGCCGACCTGGGCAATGAAGTTGACCGTCTTCGGCGTCTCGTATTCCTCGAAGACGACCCCGCGGGAGGTGAGGTCGCGGATGACGGCCTCGATATCGTCGACTTCGAAGTGCGCCACAGTCTGGCCTCCGGCGCCGGGTTGGCCGCGCCGGATCGTCAGTTGCGATCCCTTGCCGGCACCGAACCGGAAGCTGAACGGGTTCTCGTCGAGGAGCTTCAGGCCGAGCTGCTCCTGGTAGAAACGTTTGGCCTGGTCGAGGTCCGTGACCACGAGGGTCGTGACAACGAGCGAATCAACAAGCATCTTCGTAACCTCAGTCGTGGGCAGTAAAGGGGGCGCTGCGAGAGCCTCACGCCTCGGGTGCGCCGCGCAGCCGTCGTCCGGCGGCCGCGGTCCTCGATCTACGCGGGCGGGCCTGCCGGGATGGCGCCCAGCTGTTGCATCATCGCCAGGGCGTCGATGACACCCCAGTGCTCGCGCACGAGGCCATCGTCGCCGAAGAGGAACATGTCGATGAGCGAGACGTCGACTTTCTTGCCAGTGGCCGGCATGCCCATGAACTCGCCCTTGTGGGTCCCTGTGAACCTCACGCGCGCGACGGCCTTGGCACCGCTCGAGAAGACGTCTTCCACGCTCATACGCAGGTCCGGGAACGCCGAGAGTTGCATTCGGAAGAACTCGCCGACGCCGGCTTTGGTCGGCGCCAGGCCAGGTGTCACCTCGTGCTCGACGAAATCGTTTGCCAGATGGTCGCTGAACCCGCCGATGTTTCCGGCGTTGATCAACTCGTACAGGCGTCGCGCAGTTGCTGCGTGATCAGTTGACATGTAGAAGCGCCCGTGACCTTTCTGGGCGCACGCCGCGCCCGCCAGGACGGCCCGGTCTCGCCCATGGCCCTGCGCGACGGTCTAGGCGACCGTGTGGGGACGCCGCGCTGGCGGGAACCTCAAGACTCCCTGCCTACCTGCCGTATCGGCCGAGCATGGGGGCCCCCTCACTGAGTATCCAGCGAAGTCCCGGCGGGTGAGCCACCGCCATCGGCATTTATGCAACACCTGCTCGACAAGCTCGCCCGATCCGAGATGATGGCCCACGCTCCACGCAGAGCCCCGCAGGTGAAGGAGAGTCTCCGTGCTCTCGCGACCCGAGCCGGCCTGTCTGCTGATCGCCGACATCTCCGGCTACACGAGCTACCTGGCCGGTTCCGAGCTCGATCACGCCCAGGACATCCTCGCCGACCTGATGACGACGGTCGTCGGATCGATGCGGCCGGGCTTCCGTCTGGCGAAACTCGAGGGCGACGCGGCGTTCGCCTACGTGCTGGCTGACCGGATCGACGGCTCGCAACTCCTCGATACGGTCGAGCGAACCTACTTCGCGTTTCGGCGGCGCCTCCGAGACATCGCCCAGGCGACGGCATGCCAATGCAACGCGTGCGTCCTCATGCCCCGGCTCGATCTCAAGGTTGTCGCCCACCACGGCTCTATCATTCACCACCGGATCGCCGGCCGCGAGGAGCTCGTCGGCTCGGACGTGATCGTCGCCCACCGACTCCTCAAGAATCACGTTGTCGAGCGCCTCAAGACCCCGGCCTACGCGCTCTTCAGCAGCCAGTGCGTCGCCGCGATGGGGATCGATCCTGTGGCGCTAGGGATGACCGAAGACCGGGACGACTACGAGGGTATCGGCGAGCTGGTCGGCTGGGTTCACGACCTCGGGGCGGCCTGGACGGCGGATTCGGATCGGCGCCGGGTGATCGTCTCCGACCGGGAAGCGGGCTTCGTACTGGAAGCCGTCCAGCCGGCTCCGCGTGACATCGTCTGGTCGTTCATGACCGATCCGGCGATCCGTCCGCTCTGGCAGGCCGGCGTCCAGGCGGTCGACGAGCAGTCGATAACTTCGCGGCGCGGGATAGGGACGACGAACCACTGCATGCACGGGAAGGAAGTCATGATCGAGGAGATCCTCGACTGGCGTCCGACCGATTACGTGACGCACCGCACTACGCTGCCGAACGGAATGAAGATCGTCTCGAGCTTCACGTACGAGGACGTTCCGGAAGGCACAAGGGTCCGGCTGCTGTTCACGTGGGGCAAGAGCCGCCGCGAGCGCGAGGGGTCCCCGGCGGTCAATGAGATGCTGGCGGATATCATCGGCCGCGGCCTGACGGCGTTGCATCGCTTGCTCTCGGAGGAGATGGCGCGGCGCGCGACTCTGGCTGCTGCGGCCCCGCCCGAGCCCGTCGCTCCCGGATCGATGGACCGCGAACTCCGCGAGCCGTTGAGGCTCTAGCCGATCGGTCTGCCGACGCCGGGCAGCTCACCAGACCTATGGCCGTCCCGAGCATCGACCCGTCGCTTGACCGGACGAATGCCGCAGGGGACCATCGCCGGGAGGAACCCCGCCGGAGGAGCCGACCGTGGCCGAACTCAAGACGAAGCCGAGCGAAGACGATGCCGAAGCGTTCCTGGACGCCCTCCCCGACGAACGCCGCCGGGCCGACGCCCGCCAAGTCTGCGATCTGCTGGGGCGGGTCACCGGCGAACCGGCGGTGATGTGGGGCAAGGCGATCGTCGGCTTCGGCCGGCGGCGCCTCCGCTACGACAGCGGCCGGGAGCTCGACTGGATGGAGATCGGCTTCTCACCACGGAAGGCGAACACCACGGTCTACCTCTCCGGCGGGCTCGACACGTATGCCGACCTGCTGACCCGGCTCGGCAAGCACACGGCCGGCGGCGGGTGCCTCTACCTCAAGAGCCTCAACGACGTCGACCCGGCCGTGCTGGAAGAGATCCTCGCACGCTCGGTCGCGAACGTCCGGACGAACGGCTGACCGTCAAAGTCGCCACGACGGCCCGATCAACGATTCCGGTCGGCGCGGACGAACATCCATGTACCGATCACTGTGAACACGACGAACAGGGCGATCGTGACTCCGAGATCGAGCCAGGCGGGGTTCAGTACCGCCGTGGCGTATTCGGGCTTGCCCGCGTAGAAGATGTTTCGGGCGAGGTCGATGCTGTAGGTCATCGGCATCAGCTTGGCGAGGATGCCGAGGATCCCGGTTGAGCCGCTCACCGGAATGAGCGCGCCCGAGAGAAACATCTGCGGGAAGACGAGCAGCGCCACGCCCAAGCCGGCGACCTTGGGATCCTGGACGAAGCCGATGAAGAGCACGCCCAGCGATCCTCCCGCCAGGGCGAGGATCGGCGCCAGGGCGATGACTCTGAGCAGATCGCCGAAGTTCATCGGGATTTGCATCACGAAGATCATCGCGATGATGCCGACCAGGGAGATCAGGGACGCGAACGAAGACCCGATGATCTTGCCCAGGAGCACGGTATAGCGGGAGATCGGGGCGACGAACAGCTCCGCCGTGAAGTCGTTCTCGCGCTCCTCGACGAGGTTGGTGACGCCCACGATCGTGCCCTGGTAGAGCGTGTTGGCGACCATGCCGATGAGCATGAAGGGCAGATATGCGAACGGCAGCGCGGAACCGAGGTTCTGGCTGATGCTGCCGCCCATGATGCCCATGAAGATCACCGGGAAGATCACGGTGAAGGCGAGCGATCCGGGACTCTTGACCGCCCGCAGGATCTCCCGCCACGCGATCGCGAACGTCGCGTTGACCTCGCGGCCGAAGGCAGATCCAAGCGCTCCGCCGGCGACTCCGGTCGGTATGGGGTAGAGCTGGGCGGTCATGCGACTGCCTCCTCGTCGGGGCGCCGGAGAAGCTCAACGTAGGCCTCCTCCAGACTCGGGTCGTGAACGCGGAGCACGGACAGAGGTGTGCGGATCCGCGAGATGATCGGTTGGGCCGTTACCCCTTCGTAGGTGACGCGGACGAGGCCGGTCTCGTCGAGCGTTGGGTCGAGGCCGAGGTCGAAGAGTTCAGACATGAGCGTCGGCCGATCCGATGCGTCGAGGAGGATCGCGCGGTCGAGCAGACGGCGCTTCATCTCATCGGGGGTGCCTATCATCGCTATCTTCCCGTGGTCGATCACGCACACTCGGTCCGCCTCCTCGGCTTCCTCTAGGTAATGGGTCGTGAGGAAGACTGTGGTTGAGTCCTTGGCTCGGACGTCGCGCAGATACGCCCACAGACCGTGGCGGCTGACGGGATCGAGGCCCGATGTGGGCTCGTCGAGGAACAGGATTCGTGGCCGGTGCATCAGGCTCCGGATGATTTCGAGCTTGCGCTTCATGCCGCCCGAATAGGTCTTGAGCGGCTTGAACAGCACCTCGTCTAGGCCGATCAAGGCGGCGAGCCCTTCGATCCGGGTCCGGTATTCGGCCGGCATCAGCTTGTAGAACGGCCGATAGCCGTAGATGCCGTAGAGGGCCACGTGCAGGCGGATGTTCTCCTCGCCCGAGAGGTGCAGGTCCAAGCTCGGGTTCTGGAAGATGATGCCGATGCTCCGCCGAACGGCGGTCGCCTCACGATCGAGGTCGTGGCCGGCGATCGTGACCGTCCCATCGGTCTTCGCCAGCGTGGTTGTGAGGATCGAGATCGTCGTCGTCTTGCCGGCGCCGTTGGGTCCGAGGAAAGCGAACAACTCGCCCGGGGCGACATCGAAAGAGACGTCGTCGACGGCCGCGATCGCCGACTTCTTGTAGCGCTTGGTCAGGTGCTCTACTCGAATGATGGAATTCAAAGTGGACGGTCCTCCTCCTGGCGCAGTCTGTGAAGTGATTCACAGACTGGCGGCCGGCTGTGAAGGAATCGTGAACCGCAGGCGAAGGAGTGGTGCGCCACCGGCCGGCCGGCGACGTTCTTGTTTCGGGCCGTGGCACGAAGGGCGGCCCGGCCGCCGAAAGGGCAGGTACCGCCTGACTCAGCGGGTAGACTCGCGAGGCGTCGACATTCCTCGGATCGCAGTGGAGCAACAACACCATGGGGAAACAGGCCCGCAATAACCGCCGGATGTCTTCGCGTGCCGAGCCCCGGCGCAATGTGGTCCTGCCCGCGCGACGCTTCCCGCTGGGTGCCATCGCCGTTGCGGCCGGCATCGTCGTCGTCGCAGTCGTCGTAGTGGCTGTCGCGTTTGCCGCTGCGTTCACGACGGGCGGATCGGGCTCCGTTCCCCAGGGCACGCAAACGTTCGTCGAGAACGACCACACGCACGTGAGCGGGACCGTGACATACGACCGGGTACCGCCGGCCGGCGGGGCGCACAACCCGACGCCACTGAACTGCGGCGTCTACGATCAGCTTGTGCCGAACGAGAATGCGGTTCATTCCCTCGAGCACGGCGCGGTATGGATCACCTACCAGCCGACCATCGCCGCGGACCAGATTGCCCTCCTCCGGCAATTGGTCACCTCCAACTACGTCGGGTCGGAGCGATATCTGATCCTGAGCCCCTATTCGGGCATACCTTCACCGATCGTCGCGAGTGCGTGGGGAGCTCAGCTCGGCGTCGATCTGGCTTCGGACTCGCGATTGGCCGTCTTCATACGCCAATTCGCCGGGGGCGGGCAAGGCGGCGAAAAGGGCGCGGCCTGCACCGGAGGCGTGGGCAGCCCCCTCGAGTAACGCGGGCCATGACCCGGGAGCCGAGGCGACGCTCCTATTCGGCCGGGCGCGTGACGGTTCGCCCGCCCCGACTGGGCAGGTTCCGACGGGTGGGATCGGCGGGATCGGCAGTATCTAATCCGGGAGTTGCCGCGTAAAATGGGCCGACGAGGAGCACACATGGCCCACACGAGTCAGACCGTCCCCGGCGTCGCATCCGCAGAGAGCGTGACGACGTTTGAGTGGCGCAAACTGCATTTCCATATCGTCACCCGCGACCCGCTTCTTCCCGATCAGATCAACACGATCGAACGGGTGATGCCGAAGGTCGTGAGCGTCGGGCAGTTCGCCGACGTCGTCGGCATGGTCCTGGGACGATCCGTCCGGATTCGGACCGAGCGCCCTTCGCCGGACATCCGGTTCGAGGTGGGGTTGTCTTAGGGTTTGGGCCCGCTGCGAGCGGCCTCGACTTCCTCCCAACCGAACCCGGCCAGCTCCTACTCCACTGGTTCGAGCACGAACACAGGGATCTGCCTGTCCGTCTTGCGCTGGTAGTTCGCGTAGTCGGGCCACGCTTCGACCGCTCGTTCCCACCAGATGGACTTTTCGTCGCCCGTGACCTCACGCGCCGTGTAGTCGCGTTTGGTCGCGCAGTCCTGCAACTCGACGTGCGGGTTCTGCTTGAGGTTGTAGTACCAGACGGGGTGCTTCGGGGCGCCGCCCATCGACGCCACGACAGCGTAGACACCATCGTGCTCGACCCTCATAAGAGCGGTCTTGCGGAGCTTGCCGGTCTTGGCGCCGACGGAGGTCAGCACGATGATGGGCCGCCCTCGAAGATCACCGGCCTCCTCGCCGTTCGTCGCCTCGAACGTCTCGGCCTGCTTGCGCGCCCACGCCGATTTGCTCGGTTCGTAATCTCCGGTGAGTGGCATGTTCGGGCTCTTTCACTGCGTTCAGTCATGCGACTGCTTCACGGCCCATCGTAGGACACGTCGAGCAATCGGAAGACCTGCCCGCCCGGAGCGCTGAAGTAGACGTGGGCGCTGCCGGCGTGGCGAAACTCCCGTATTCCGGCCTCACGCAACCGGCGCCGATACCCGGCGAGATCTGCCGTGCGGAATTCAATCCAGGCGCCTCTGCGGGCAGAATCGTCATCCACGACGTCGCCGGGGACGTCTTCGAGAGCGAGATCGGTGAACTCGACGCTGAACGCGCTGCCATCGCCAAACGACACGAGCAGAATCGGATGAGGCAGGCCGAAGTCTCTTTCGACGACCGCGCAGTCGAGCACGTCCCGGAAGAGGGCGATGAATCGCTCGCGCGCCTCCGGTCGGACGAACAGGTGGACCCGGGCCCCAAGCGCCGTGAGACCAGATCGATCCTCTTCCATCGGTCGATCTTCCGCCGCCGAGCCTCGTTCGGGACACGACCGTCCGGCTGTCTCATCAGTCGAGTCCCGGCTGCTTGACAGTCGAGCCGGTGGCCCAGCACCGCTTGACGGGACGTTGGCGAGATGGGGCCCGGCGAGCCCGCGCCTTCGTCAACAATCCGGCGATGAGCAATTCGCGCGCGTCCTGGGGGCGAGGGTTCGATCCGGATCGTCTCGCCATTCTCGAGTTCAAGATGTGGAAGGCGTACTACCGGCGTCAGCCCGCCCGCCTGTTCGCACTGCTCGTGAAAGCCAACCGTGAGCAGGCCGGCGCTTCGTTCCCTCGTGCCGTCGCTGCCGCAGCGCTCCTGGCCCGGGCTGCGGTCGCTTTTGGGCGGACCGGCTCGGGGCTCACAGGCGACGCCACGGTGCGCGACGACGCTGCGTATCTGAGGGACATCGTCCGCGGCTACCGGATGCTGGGCCTCCCCGACGGAATAGACGCGGACGAAGTCGCTCGTCGGGAACTCCGGTGGTGGGTCGTCCGGCGCGAGATTGGGCTCGCCGCGGGAGACGCGGCCGGTTCGGCGATTGCAGAGCTCTACGCCGAGTTGTACGACGTCCCGGTATCGGCAGTTGCGGAGGCCGGCCGATTGCGCGGCCTGGCGGCGGAGGTTCGCGATCGCGGCGCAACCGCCGATCCAGACGGGCCGACCGGGCTCGGTGCGGCCTACTGGCCCGAGGTCCGCCGATTGCTCGTGGAGTCATACCGTTCGCTCAAGGCGGCTATCGGGCCTGAGCCCGGGGAGGCGGGAGTGGCGGGGTCCGCGGCTGGATCGGCCGCCGCCTCAGCGCCGGGCTCGAGCCGCGCCGCCTCGAACGAATACGCCTTTCTCACCACCTGGCTGGTTGCGGCAACTCCCGAGGAGATCGTCGACGTGCTCGGCGACGCCGAGGCGCTCGCGCGCTGGTGGCCTTCGGTCTACCTCAGGGTCACGGTGTTGAAGCCGGGCGACGAGCGCGGGCTCGGGCGCGTCGTCGATCTGTACACGAAGGGCTGGCTGCCGTACACCCTGCGCTGGCAATTCCGCGTGACTGAGAGCAATCCCCCGCGCGGCTTCGCGATCGAAGCTTCCGGCGACTTCGTCGGCCGAGGAGTCTGGACGCTGACGCCGGAGGCGGCGGCCGGCGAGTCCGGCGGCCCGCGCACCCGCGTCGAATACGATTGGCGGATCCTTGCCGAGAAAGGGCTGCTCAAGCGCTTGTCGTTCGTCGCGAAGCCGTTTTTCGCGGCGAATCACCGCTGGGCCATGGGCCGCGGCGAGCAATCGCTGCGCCTCGAGCTGGCTCGCCGCCACGCGGGTTCGGACGCCACGCTCCTGGCCGGGCTCCCCGACCCGCCCGGCCCGACTTTCCCCTTCCTGCTCCCCTGAACGCTGCTACTGTGCGGCCATGACACGTCGGGGACTGATCCTGTTCGGCCTGATGTCCGTGATCTGGGGCATCCCATACCTGTTCATTCGGGTCGCAGTAGAGGAAATCTCACCGGCGACGCTGGTCTTCGCACGTACGACGATGGCCGCAATGATCCTGCTGCCGATCGCGTTTCTCCGCACCGACATCCGCTCCGTGCTGGAGCGCTGGCGCTGGGTCGTAGCTTTCGCCGTGGTCGAGATCGCGCTGCCGTGGGTTGCCCTGGGTTCCGCCGAGCAGCACATTCCGAGTTCCCTCGCGGGTCTGCTCGTGGCCGGGGTGCCGCTGGTCGCCACTGTCATCGCAGTGGGCACCCGGGGTCGCGATCGGGTCGGGCCAATCGGAGTTCTCGGGCTGCTGGTCGGCCTCGCCGGGGTCGCCTTGATCGTCGGCGTGAATCTCGGTTCGTCGAGCGCGACAGCGTTCCTCGAAATGCTGGTGGTCGTCGTCGGCTATGCGATCGGCCCGGCGATCCTGGCTCGCCGGCTCGCGGGCGTGTCGACGGTGGCCGTGATGGCGCTCTCGCTGTCGCTGTGCGCCCTTGCCTACGCCCCGATCGCGTTCGTCCAGCGTCCGACGGTGCTGCCGAGCCCAGAAGTGCTCGGTGCGGTCGCAATCCTCGGGTCGGTGTGCACGGCGGCGGCGTTCCTGTTGTTCTCGGCGCTGATCGAGGAGACGGGCCCGGTTCGAGCGACGGTGATTACCTACCTCAACCCGGCGGTGGCCACCCTGCTCGGCGTCGCGGTTCTGAGCGAATCGTTCACGGTTGCGATGGGCGTGGGGTTCGGCCTGGTCATCCTGGGCTCGGTGCTGGCCACCCGGCCGACCGGTTCCCGGAGCGAGCGCCGTTCGAGCGCTGCCCTAGACGCCGCGTAGGGCCCTCTTCGCCCGAGCACGTCGAGGTTGTCGGGCCGCTGCGACCTGACGGGCGAACGCCGGGCCGTCCTTGCTCGCCACGAGCTCCGCCATCGCGTCCCGCTCGAGCGGCCGCGCGAAGAAGTAGCCCTGGCCGAACCCGCAGCCGAGCTCGCGCAGCCGGCGGAGCTCGGTCGCCGTCTCGATCCCTTCCGCGACTGTCGCCAAACCGAGCGCACGCCCGATCTCGATGATCGCGTGGACGAGACCGGCGCCGCGGTTCGGATCATCCAACGGAGTAACGAACGACCGGTCGATCTTGATGTGGGTAACGGGGAAGCGCTCCAGGTAAGCCAGCGAGGAATAGCCCGTACCAAAGTCGTCGATCGCAATCTGGATGCCAAGCGCACGGATGGCGTGCAGTCGTTCGAGAGAAGCCGAACTGTTCTGCATGAGCACGCTCTCGGTGAGTTCCAGGGTGACCCAACTCGGGATCGCGCTGGCGTGCGCCATGGCCGCCTGAACGGTCCACGCGAATTGCGGGTCGGCGAGCTGGTTGGCCGAGAGGTTGATCGAGACTCGCGGCACCCGGCCTGGCGACAGCGCGGCCCATCGAGCAACTTCGGTGCAGGCGGTCCGAAGGACCCACGTCCCGATCTCATCGATCAGTCCCGTCTCCTCCGCGAGTGGGATGAAGACGGTCGGGGCGATCCTGCCGTGCGTGGGGTGATCCCATCGGATGAGGGCTTCCGCCCCGACGAGTTCGCCGGTCTCGAGGTCGACGATGGGCTGGTAGTTCAGCACGAACTCCGCCTGGTCGATTGCCCGACGCAGCTCCGATTCCAGCGCGAAGCGGGTCTGAACCGCTTCTTGCATCGCGGGCTCGAATACGACGGCACGATCTCCGCCGGCGTTCTGGGCGACCGATCTCGCCACTTCTGCTCGCCGCAGGAGGGCGGCCGCGTCGGCCCCGTTGGGGGCGGTCGTGGCAATGCCCACGCTCGCCGTCAGGTGGATCGGCGTGTCGGCGTAGTCGATCGGCACTCGAATCGCCGCAAGGATGTCTTCGGCGGTGGCCAGCGCAGCCTTCGGCGTCGAATGGCCGTCGATCAAGACACCGAAATCGTCTCCCCCGAGACGGGCGCAGGTGTCCGCGTCGCGGATTGCAGCCCGCAGACGGCGAGCGACTTCCTGAAGCACCCGATCGCCGGTCGCGTGGCCGAGGCTCTCGTTCACCCGCTTGAAGCTGTCCAGGGCCAGCCAGAGGACGGTCGTATCCTGCTGATCCCGGCCCGCGCTCGCAAGCGCCTGTCCGGCGCGGTCGTGGAAGAGAGTCCTGTTCGGCAGGTTGGTGAGGAGGTCGTGCAGGGCGACCTGAGTGAGCTGCCGCTCGAGCGTCTTGCGTTCGCGGACGTCGCGCGTGGTCAGGACGATCTGCCCTACCGATGGGTCTGCCAGCAAGTTTGAGGCGATCGTCTCCACCTGACGCCAGACTCCGGCGACATCCCAGAGGCGCCATTCGACTGGCTGGGTGACGGACCGCCCGGCGGCCACGTCCGCGATGAAGGCCCGGATCCTCTCGGCGTCGTCGGCGTGAACTAGCCGCGATATCGGGCGGCCTATCAATTTGGAGGCATCCACCCCGAGGACGCGCCCAACCACAGGCGTGGCGTCGGTGACGAAACCGTCCCGATCGACCAGCACGACGGCATCGGAGCTGTTCGCGGTCAGGGCCTTGAAACGTTCCTCGGACTCCCGGCGTGCCTGGTCGGTCAGAAGGCGGCCGTTGTCGCGCAATACCAGCTCCTGGCGGATCAGAACGATCGCGGTCAACAGCAGGGCGCCGAACAAGACCTCGATGAGCTCGCCCGTGACCCTCCCCAGAGCGAGCGTCACCAGGACTGAGTAGCCGGCCACCAGGGCCACATACGGGAGCGCCAGGAGCCAGCGGCTCAGCGCCTTGCCGCGGCCTTCCGACGTCGCGCCGGGATGCGCTTGGAAGTAGCCGGCGAGGGCCATCAGCAGGGTCGAACTGAGGTAGACGACGTCCGGCCAGCGTTCGAGGCCGAAAGAACCCGTCAGGTTCAGCTGCCCGTAGCCGACATCGGCCACGAACATGAGCCCGAGGCCGCCGACGAGCGAGACCAACGCCCGGGAGTCGATCTCCGGCGGGTGGCGGAGCGCGGTCGCCGCGACGCCGAACAGGAGCACGAGGTCGCCTATCGGGTATCCGAGGGCGAGCGCCGCGGTTATTGGATCCGGATCCAGCGAGGCGAGAACCGGCCTGAAGAGCGAATGCCACACGACGATGCCACCGCCGATGACGACGATGAGCGAGTCGATCGTGAGCCGGAGAGTGTCCCGCCGCGCAGAGGACGCCCGCTGGAACATGAACAGGGCGACGACGACGATCGGGTAGTAGGCGACGTAGGCGGCGTCGGCCAGCGACGGAGAGCCTGTGCCTGCGCCGCCGAGGTCCAGCCAGGCCCAGGTGAGATCTCCCAGGGCGTAGACGACCATGGCGATTGCCAGTACGCCCCAGCCCAGGCGGATCCTGCGGACGCCGACATGGAGCGCGGCCCGCAGGATGAGCGCCGCGGCCAGCAGGTCCAGGGCCGGCTCGCCGATATCGGCTACGGCTCGGCGGGCGGCGGCGTCCCCGAGGCCGGAGGCGAGCCAGGCGACACTGATACACCAGCCGGCGACGGCCGCGATCATCAGGATGCGATCGAGCCCGATACCGCGGCCGAGCCGCTCTTCCGGCCGGGGAATGGCAGGGTCCGACCGTAGTGTCTGCTCGATCGGACCGCCGAGCCGGTTCGTGCGGAGGTGGGGAACGCGGAGCATGCGCGATACCGCGCCTCACGGAGTGGTCTTTGATGAGGCCCGCGAGACTCGTATACGGTGTCCTTCGCGCGGAAGACAGACCAGACCCTAATAGTCCGCTGCGGGCATCCATTCGAAACCGGGCGGGATACGCCGGCCAGGATTTGGGGTCAGAGCTGGCGTATTACGCGGCACGGATTGCCCACGGCGACGACGCGCGGCGGGATGTCGTGGGTGACGACGCTGCCGGCGCCGATCACCGCCGCCTCACCGATGGTCACGCCGGGCAGGATGATGACGCCGCCGCCGAGCCACACGTCGTCGCCGATCGTGATCGGCTCGGCCGACTCGAGCGGCCGCGGCGCCGTTCGAGTGGCCGCGTCGAGCGGATGGCAGGCTGTGTACAGCTGCAGGCCGGGTCCGATCCACGTGCGCTCGCCGATCTTCACCGGGACGCTGTCGAGGATGATGGCGTTGTAATTGATGAAGGACCTGTTGCCGATGTCGAGCAGGTAGCCGTAGTCGCACCGGAACGGCGGCAGGATTGTGACGTCCTCGCCGACCTGCCCCAGCAACTCCTCGAGAATGGCGCGTCGTTCGGCGTCTTGCGTGGAGCTGGTCGCGTTGAATCGCTCGCAGAGCAGCGAGGCCCGAAGGCGGTCGGCGATCAGCTCGGGGTCGGCCGCGTAGTAGAGCTCGCCCCGGATCATCCGGTCCTTCTCCTGGCCCACGATCTCTCCTTCTAGTAGATGACTCCGTCCACGTCCCGATACATGCCCCTCTGCCAGGTGTGGTCGAGCATGTCGCCCATGCATCTGTTCAGCAGGTCGGCCAGCTCCACGTCGAGGATGTGCATGTCGCAGGCCAGGAGATCGAGGTTGGGGTTGCTCGGGTCCAATTGCTTCTGCAGCACCGAGAGCATCAGGGTGGCGCGCTGCGACCAACCCGGATGCGCCGGATCGGGCTGCCACGTTGGCCCGTCACCGTTGCCCTCCGCCCAGCCCCGCTCTCGAGTGGCCAGATGCTCGCTCTGGTCGTAGGCGGACCAGCCGCGCATCGGGATGATGAACGCCGTCGGTCCCAGAGTGCCGTTCAGCTTCCTGGCGATCTCCATGGAGACCTGCTCCACCTCTTCGAGCGTCGGCAGGAGGATCGTCACGCCGGCGTTGTGCCGATAAGGCAATCCGCTGCCCATGTATGACTTCCGCCGCTCCGCCTTGACGTCGTCGAGATACCTCTGGGCAACTGTGTGCATCGGACCGAGAGCAGCCTGGTCCAGGCCGCCCGGAACCACGATCTGGGGGATCCCCATCGCACCGGCTGCGGTCAGACGCTCTCCCTCCCAGGTCTTTGGGTTTCCATACGCGCTGTCGAACAGGTTGTTCATAAGCTCGCCGGGCGTAATGTCGACGATCGCGGTGATCAGCCCGGATCGGATCAGATCCTCCATGGTGGCGCCGACGCCGACGGCGTGAAAGACGCTGGCATCCCAGCCCTTGCTCTGCATGAACTCCGCACAGCGCAGCACGGTCGGCGTCGTGGTGCCGTAGGAAGTGATCGCGATCAGCGGTTTGGAGCCGCGTGGGATGTCGGGCACGAGAGCCATAGCGACGACGGCGGCGGCGGCGTTGGCCACCGCCTTCTGCGTAACGACGTTGATCCCCTGTTCGGCCGTGGGATTGACGATGTAGATGTCCTTGTTGCCGAGCCACATGCTGACGTCGCTGGAAGCCATGTCGGTGAGCATGATTTTTGGCACTCCGAAAGGCAGCGCGCGCATGACCCGCGTGGCCGTCGTGGTCCCGACCGATCCTGCCCAGGAGATGATGCCGTCGCACCTGCCCGCGGCGTGAAGCTCGAGGATCTTCACAGCCCCGGCGCGACCTACCAGTTCGATCGCGGTCGCCCGCGGCGCGGCAAAGACGTCTTCGATTGGAGTGCCGGTCGAGGCCAGGACCTCCTCCAGGCTGACATCGGCCCAGTCGACCGCTGCGCCGAGGCTGAGGTCCATGATGATCGGCTTGCCACCCTGCTCCGCAACTTGCTCCGCGAGGTACTTGATCTCGGCGCTCTTGGTGTTGCACATGCCGGCGCAGACAATTGTCGGTTTGCCCATGTCCGAAACCCTTTCTGGCATGCCAATCGGCGAGGTTGCGCCTTTGCCCTGGTTCGGCTATAGGATGACGCCTACCCGTGGACCCGGCAGGCTTCGCGACCCGCCGTCGGCGGCGGCAGGCGCATCTGCAGGAGGCTTCGGCATGAAGGAGCTCGTCGAGACGCTGGCAGCCTGGCGGGCCGGCGGCGCCGAGGTGGGACGGGCCGTCGTCGTCCGGACGTTCGGGTCGGCGCCGCGACCGGAGGGCGCCGTAATGCTCACGACGGCGGACGGCCGGATCGCGGGCTCGGTGAGCGGGGGATGCGTCGAAGGGTCGGCCTTCGACGAGATACAAAGGGCCCGAGCGACCGGCCGCTCGCGAGTGGTCCGCTATGGCATCACCGACGAGCAGGCCTGGGACGTGGGGCTAGCCTGTGGCGGCACGATCGACGTGTTGATCGAACCGGTGGTTTCCAAGGCCGCCGAGGCCGCAGCGAGGGCGGCGGCGGGGGCCGGCAGAACCGGTGGTCGGGCGGTGGTCACGCCACTTCCCGCCGACTCGCCCGGGCTGAAGATGGGACCACATCCGCCCGGCGACGGCGAGCCGCCGGCGTCGGTGCTCCTAGTGTGGGAGGACGGGAGCCTCGATGGCGCGCTCGGCGACCCTTCATCCGACGCCCAGCTCGTCCGGCTATCGCTCGAATCACTTGCCAGCGGAACATCCCGAACTGTCGAGCTGGCGGGTCGATGGCTCTTCATCGAGGCCTTCCCGACCCCGCCCAGGCTCGTCGTCGTCGGGGCGGCCCAGATCGCGATCCCGCTCGTCGCAATCGCTCGCACGCTCGGGTACGAGACGGTCGTGATCGACGGCCGGCCGGCGTTCGCCACCCGGGAGCGGTTCCCCGACGTCGATCGGCTCGTCGTGGGCTGGCCCGACGAGGTTGCCGACGAGATCGGCCTGGGCCCGTCCGACGCCGTTGTGGTCCTGTCGCACGACGCGAAGTTCGACGAGCCCGCGATCGTGACGGCTCTCGACCGCGGCTGCCGGTACGTCGGCGCGATCGGGGCGCGCAAGAGGCTGGCCGATAGACGAGAGCGCATGGTCGCCGCCGGGGCTCGGCGTGAGGACCTCGATCGGCTGCGCAGCCCGATCGGCCTGGACCTCGGCGGACGTGGACCGGCCGAGATCGCGCTTGCGATCATGGCCGAGATAGTCGCGATGCGCTACGTCGGAACAGGGCTGCCCTTGCGCGACAAGGCCCGCGCGAAGGGCGACGCGGATTCGTCGACGGTCTCCTCTGCCCCGGCTGCCGGCGAGTGATAGAGGCCCGACGGGTAGCGGCAGTCGTCCTCGCGGCCGGCGCCTCGTCGCGATTCGGCGGGAGCAAAGCCCTCGCGTCGCTGTGGGACCGACCCCTGCTCCAGCACGTCCTCGATGTGGCGGCCGTCCCCGGATTTGGGGAGATCGTCGTCGTCCTCGGCCACAACGCCGACGAGATCGAACGGCGCCTCCAGTGGCGGTCCGAGCGGTGTGTTCGCAACCCTGATCCGGGCGCCGGGCTCTCGAGTTCGCTCCGCGTCGGACTCGATAGCCTGGGCCAGACAAGCGAGGCCGCGCTCATCTTCCTGGGCGACCAGCCGTTGGTGCGAGCGGAAGTGGTCGAGAGACTGCTGGCCGGGTTCAGCTCGCCGGCGCTGCCCATCGTGGTGCCTCGATACCAGGACGGCGGCGGCGCCAATCCGCTGCTGATCCATCGCTCTGCGTGGCCGCTCGCACGCGAGGCGCGGGCGGATCGCGGCCTTGGGCCGGTCGTGCGCGACCACCCGAACCTGGTCCTCGAGATCGACGTGGAGGGCTCGAACCCGGACGTCGACACGCCGCAAGACCTGGCGGCGCTGGAGGCCGCCCGGGACCAGACGTCTCGGTAGAACTCGACGCGGTTGCGGGCGCCGGGCGCAAGCCGCTGGCCGCCCGGCTTTGCCGGTATCCGATACGCTTCAATCCGTCCGCAGACCTGAGTCAAGGTGAGCGAGGCCACCCGTCCCGCGCCCGCTCAGCTTCGATCCACTGAAAGCCCCGCCTCCTGAGGAGTATCGAAACGCACGCCGACCGAAGTTACCCGCTCGCCAGGGTCCAGAATCTGCGCGACGTGGGCGGCCTGACCACTGCCGACGGACGTCGTGTCCGAACCGGACTCCTATTCCGCTCCGCCGCACTCGATGGGCTGGAGGGCGCAGACGTATCGGAATTCACCCGGCTCGGCATCCGGACGGTCTACGACCTCCGAACAGAAACGGAGCGGACGGCACGGCCCGATCGGGTCCCTTCGGACGCGCGATACGTGGTAGTCGACGTTCTGGACGGCCTTGGGGGCCACTCGCCCGGCGAGATCCAGGAGGCCATGCGCAACCCTACCCTCGCTCGAGAGGCGTTTCGCGACGGCAAGGGTACGGCGATGTTCGTCGCTCAGTATCGGGCCTTCATCAGCCTCGACAGCGCTCGCGGTGCGTTTGGTCGGGTATTCCGAGATCTCGCCGACGAGGGCTGCCGGCCGGCCCTGATCCACTGCATGGGCGGCAAGGATAGAACCGGCTGGGCGGCAGCGTCGCTGCAGCTACTGCTTGGCGTGCCCGCCGATCTCGTGATGACGGATTTCATGGCAAGCAACGAGTCTCTGCGGCCGATGTTCCAGGGCTTTTTCGACGACTTCGAGGCACGCGGCGGCGATCCCGAGCTCATTGCCGAGTTCCTCTGGGTCCGCCCCGCTTATCTCGAAGCCGCGCTGGAGGAGATGAGGAGTTCGTTCGGTACGATCGAGCGGTACTTCGAGGATGGGCTCGGGCTCGACCAGCAGGCGCTGCGGGGGCTCCGCACAGCCTTCCTCGAAAGCATCTGAGCGCCGCCCGCTGAGCGCCGCCCACCGTGCCGACCGGTACGTTATGAGATCAGGGCACCATAACGATCTTGATGGCACCGCTCTTGGGGTCGTTGAACGTGTCGAGCGCCTTCCCGTACTCGGACAGCGAGAAGCGATGCGTGGCGACCTCGCGGATGCGTATCCGGCCCTGCTCGACGAGCGGCATGACCCGCAGCATCTCGCCGGCCGAGGCACGGCAACCGACGAGCTCGAGCTCGTCGAGAACTAGCCTCTGCATCGGGATCTCGACACCCTGGGTCGGGATGCCCACGGCCGCGCAGCGCCCGCCGCGACGGAGCATTCCGAGAGCCCACTGGACGGCGACCGGTACGCCGGCACACTCCAGAACGACATCGGCACCCAGGCCGCCGGTCATCGCTCTGACGACCGCCACCGGATCCCCGTCGCTGGTGTCGACTGTCTCGAAGCCGAGCGAGGCCGCCTTGGCCAGGCGGGCAGCGTTCCGTTCGCAGACGATGATTCTCCCGGCGCCCCGCGCCAGGGCCGCGTCTCCGGACAGCAGGCCGATCGCGCCGCCGCCGGTGATCGCAACAGTGTCGCCGGGGGCGACGCGCCCGCGGTTCGCTACGTGGAGGGCGATCGACGCCGGGTCGATGAGGGCTCCGTCCTCGAACGAGAGGGCGTCGGGCAGCTTGAAGATGCACTTGATGCCGTGCACGACGTAGGTTGCGTCCGCGCCCTGGTAGTTGTGCCCGTACTGCCGGTGCAGCCCCTCGACGCCGTAGTTCTCGCAGAGGTTGTAGTGGCCTTCGACGCACTTCTGGCAAACGCCACAGGCGTCGTGGGACGTGCCGGCGACACGATCGCCGACCTTCCAGCCGTAGCGCTCCGCCCCCGGCCCGACCTTCACGATCTCGCCGGCCCACTCGTGACCCGGGATGAACGGGAAGCTGACAGGCCAGAAGCCCGGATAGTCGCCCCGAACGAGATGGACATCGGTGCCGCAGATCGAGACGGCACGGACACGGGCAAGCACTTCGTTCGGGCCCGGCGTCGGGGTCGGCACTTCCTGGATCTCGAAGTGGTTGGGCTCGAGGACGACGAGGGCCTGCATGGTCGGAGACACTTCGGGCACAGAGACTTCCTCCCTAAATGACGGCCACGGGATCGATCATCGAACCCGTAGCACCGCGGATCTTGAGTGGCAGAGCAACGAACAGGAACTCGTAGACACGGTCTCGAGCGAGGGCCTCGAGGTCGAGGCTCTCCATCAGGTGAATGCCGTGCTCGATGAGCAACAGGTTGTGCACCGGCTGGGGATTGCCGGTCGGGCCTGGATCGGGGGCCGGCTGAACCTCGTACGTTTCGGTGTCGGTTCCGGTTGCGACGACCCCTCGCTCTAGGAGCCATTGCGCGGCGGAGATGTCGGGCCCGGCGGTCTTGTGGGCGGCCATGCGCTCGGCGTCGGGCCAGAGACTCATGTAGCCGGTTCGAATGAGAACGACGTCCCAGGGCCGGACCTCCACGCCCTGTGCAGAGCAGATCGCTTTCATCTCGGCGGCGTCGATCGGAGAGCCCTTCGGCAGGCAATCCACGCCGCGGAACCCTGGGGCGTCGAGAAGCACGCCGCGGGTGAAGAATGGCGGCATCTTCGCCGCGTCTCCGTAAGTCGGCCCGAAGTCGGTCAAGTGGTCGTCCGCACGGCCGCCGCCGTACCAGTGCGAATCCTCGCCGACCGTCATGTGAGCCAATGCGTCGATGTGCGCACCGGAGTGAGAGGTCGCCATTATGTATTCGGCCATATAGCCCAATCCGGCATCGTTCACGGGGCCCCAGGGCGTCGCACCCGTGACTCGGATTCCGCGCGGAGTCCGGTAGTTGAGGACCTGGAACGGCGGATGGCCTGGAAAGAGCGGCATCCCGGGATAGCGGGTCGCGGCGAGAGAGTACGTGCGGCCTTGTCGAACCAGTCGGGCCGCCTCGACCAGGCGCTCCGCGGGCAGTTCTCCGATCAGCCCGACCTCCCTGTTCTCACTCATCGACCTTTCCTCCCAGTTGCTACCTGATCGCCTCGTTCTTGCAGCGCCTGCCAGACCCGCTCTGGGCTGAGAGGCAGGTCGCGTATGACCGCCCCGCATGCGTCACGCACTGCGGCCGCGACCGCCGGTGCCACGCATAGCAGGGCCCCTTCGCTCATACCTTTCGAACCGTACGGGCCGGGACCGTCTTCGTTCTCGATGGTCTCGCTGCGCAACTCGAGCGGGAGATCCATGCTTGTTGGAATCCGATAGTCGATTGCGCCGAGATTCCGGATCCGGCCCGATTCGTCGAAGATGTAGTGCTCCATGAGAGTGTGGCCGAGGCCCTGGATCGCCGCGCCTTCGTCCTGCATGCGGACCTGCAGCGGGTTGATCGCCTTGCCGACGTCGGAGACCGTGACATGGCGGAGGATGGTGATGTCGCCGGTCCCCTCGTCGACCTCGGCCTCGATGGCGGTGCAGTTGAACTCGAAGAACGCCGGGGCTCCGCTCAGCGGATGGTTCGGCTCGGCATCCTTTCGCATCTCGCCGTTCCCGGTCAGCTCCCCGCCGAGGCGGCCCAGACCGGGCTTCAGTACTTCGAGGATCGTCAACTGCCGATCCGGTAGCTTGACGACGCCTCGCTCGACCGAAATATCCGACTCGTCGACCTCGTGGAGTCGCGCCGCCATCGTCCGGATCTGCGACTGGATGGAGCGACAAGCCATCAGTACGGAGTTGCCCATCAACACGGTGGAGCGGCTGGCAGAGGTCTGTTGGTCGTACGGCACGATCGCAGTGTCACCCATGACGATCGCGATCGAGTCGAGCGGAGCACCGAGCTCCTCGGCAGCGATCTGGGCGAGGATCGTCCGGGCGCCCTGGCCCATGTCCGACGTGCCCGCCAGCACTACGACGCTGCCATCGCCGAGTAGGCGAACCGTCGAGTACGAGAGGCCGGTGGTCGGTCCGGACTTGATGCCGACGGCGATGCCGCGTCCGTGACCCGGGGCGAGAGGCTGGTCCCATCCGATCAGGTCGGCGGCTCGGCGCACCGCCTGGTCCCAGTCGCCGTCCGCGGGCGTGTCGAACGGGATGAACGCGTCGCCCTTGCGCGCCAGGTTGCGCAGTCGAATCTCGAGTCGGTCGATGCCGAGAGCGCGGGCTCCCTCATCCAGGTTCGACTCGACCGCCCAGTTGACCTGCGGGTTGCCGAAGCCGCGGAACGCCGTGGACGGCAAGGTGTGCGACAGGATGCTGCGCGCGAGGATCCGCACCGCGGGAACGTTGTACGGCCCTGCGGCGGGATAGCTCCCCTTTCCGACGACGCGGTCGGCGATGTCCGTGTACGCACCGATGAGGTAGTCCGCCTTGACGTCCTGGAAGACGATCTTGCCGTCCGCCGTGAAGCCGGTTCGGACGCCGATCTCGCACGCTGCTCGGCGCGCGGCCTGGAATGACTCCTCGAGGCTCAGGATGAGCCGCACCGGCCGGCCCGCCTTCAGGGCCGCGTAAGCGACGAGGGGCTCGTACTTTGTGTGCTGCTTCCCACCGAAGCCGCCACCCGGATCCGGAGCGTAGACCCTGACCTTCGAGAGCGGAAGACCGAGAAGCTTCGCCAGGATCTTCTGCAACCAGTTGGGATGCTGGATCGAGCTCCAGACAGCGATTCCGTTGCCGTCCGGCGCCGCCATGAACGCATGCGGCTCGATCGCGAAATGGGTGACGATGGGGAACGAGTAGGAGTTCTCGATGACGAGGTCGGCCTTCCCCGCGTCCACGTCGCCCCAGCCCACTCGGTGCTCGCGGAGGACGTTCGTGGAGGCGAACTTGTCGTTCGGTCGCAGCGAGGGGTCCTGCACCAGGGGCGCCGCGGGGTCCAGCGCGGCCGCAACGGTGAAAACCGCAGGCAGCTCCTCGTACTCGACGTGCACCAGTCGCGCACCCTCCGCCGCCGCGTCCTTCGTTTCGGCCGCGACAATCGCGACGGGCTCGCCGTGGTACTTCGTCTCGCCGACCGCGATCACCGGCCGGTCCTCAAGCTGCGGTCCGAAGCGGGGCATGGGCTGGGGCAGGTCGGCCGCGGTCATGACGAGGCGGACGCCGGGTACCTGCTCCGCCTCGGAGGTGTCGATCGAGATGATCCTGGCCCGGGCGCAGTCGAGGGTGACGAGCTTCCCCTCGAGGACATCCGGGATCCGGATGTCCGCCACATATTCCTGGAGGCCCGAGACGCGCCCGAAGCCCCCGACGCGGTTGGGGGAGGTGCCGACCAGACGCGCGGTCATCGGTGTCCCCCTTCGGCGGCCGAGAGGACCGCCTCGGTGATCTGGAAGTAGCAGCCGCATCGGCACAGGTTGCCGGCCAGGCCCTCCTGGATCTCGGGCACGCTGGGATCGGCATTTCCGTCCAGGAGCGCCTGCGCAGCCACCAGCTGTCCTGGCGTGCAGAAGCCGCATTGGACGGCTCCCTTGTCGAGGAACGCCTGCTGGAGCGGGCTGAGCTGCCCGTCCTGGGCGAGCCCTTCGACCGTCAGGATCTCGGCACCGTCGGCTTCGACGGCGAGCATCAGACAGGAGTCGACGATCCGCCCGTCGACCATCACAGTGCAGGCACCGCATTCGCCGACCAGACAGCACTCTTTCGTGCCGGTCAGTTCGAGGTCATCTCGAAGGGCGTCGAGCAGGGTGTGATGAACGGCCACCTCGAGCGATCGCCCGCGCCCGTTCACGACGATATCGATGGAACGCATCTCCATGCTGCTCACTCCTCCACCGGCGCGTCCGATGCCAGCCGCTCGATCGCCGTGCGGACCGCCCGTGAGCCGAGAACGCGGAGCATAGCCAGGCGGTATTCGGGGCTCGCGCGCATCGAACGCTTCGACGGGCTGGCGTCCGCAAACATCCTCTCCAGGATCGGTGCCTTCGCAGCATCCGCCGCGGTGGGGTCGGCGAGAACGCCGCTTTCGTCGACCGTGAGAACCGGCCGAGGGCCCACGCTGCCGTAGGAGAGTCGGGTTACACCGTTCGCGTCGACCGAGCAGCAGACCGTGACCGAGGCGAGGTCGTGGCCGCGCCGGCGCGTCCGGCGCAGATGCGCCGCGCCCGTGCGACTTGTCGGCACCGGCAGCTCGATAGCGACGACCAGCTCGTTTCGCTCGAGCGCAGTCACACCCGACCGCACGAAGAACTCCGAGATCGGGATCCGCCGCGTGCCTTGTGGGCCGGCTGCGACGACAACGGCCCCATAGACGAGAAGCGGCGGCGCGGTGTCCGCGGCGGGCGATGCGTTGCAGATGTTGCCGGCGAGCGTCGCGCGGTTCCGGATCTGGACCGACCCGACGACGGCCGCGGCCTCGGCGAGCGCCTCGAATAAACGCCGCACGAGCTTACTCTCGGCGAGATCGGTCATGACCGTCGTCGCCCCGATAGTGACGATCCCATCGTGCTCGCGGATCTCGGGACTCAGCTCGGCGATCCGCTTGACGTCTATCACCACTCGCGGCCGCGCAGACCCGTCGCGAAGCCGGATGACGAGATCCGTGCCCCCGGCCAGGACGCGAGCGTCCGGGCCGTGGGCATCCAGGAGCGCCACCGCTTCGGCCAGCGTCGCGGGCCGCTCGTAGGCGAACGTCTGCATGGTTTCGGAACCTCCGCGGCTCAGAGGATCTTATCGATCTCGTCGAGCAGCACCTGCGGGGTAGCCGCCCTTACGAAGTAGTAGGGGCGATCCGTGAACTTGGTTACCCACTTGGCGCGGGCGCGGCGTAGGGGCTCTGTGTCGACCATCGGCATCGGCCAGTCCGCGGCGAGCAGCTCGTTGAGCAGGAAGTAGTTCTGGAGCGAATGGAGCGTTTGGAACTGCCGCTCGAAGGGGATCATCTCGGCAAGCGTAGGGCTGTAGTTGCCGTCGATCGCCGGCACCACGACGACATCCACCGGGCTCTGCTCCTGGTAGAGCTCCCAGGTCGGCATTGCCCCGAAGAACTTCGCGACGCCTGCCTCTGGAGCGGCCTTGTCCGCGCGCTCCGTGCCTTCGGTGCGCTTCTTGATGAACGGCTCCTTGGAGCCCTTCACCGCGCGCCCGGCCTCGTCGATGATCGTCGTCTCCGTGGAGACCAGCAGCGCGCCGCGCCGGCAGGCTTCGAGCTGACCCATGCTCTTACCGTGATTTGATTCGCCGCCGAGGAACATCACGGTCTTGCCGCGATACCGGACCGCGGAGGCATGGAACGGGTGCAGACCCTTGGCCTCCAGGCGCAGGGCGAGCATCGCGACCACGACCTTCTGGATCGGACCGGCCGGCCACGGGCCCTGGAACGTCATCTTGCGTCCGTCGTAGGAGATCGACTTGTCGCCTTCCTGGTTCAGGACGATGTCGGGCTCCGCCAGGGTCACCTCGGGCGATATGCGCACGTCGGCGAGCCGGTAGTTGAGGAAGTTCAGGTCTTCGAGAACGTGCTGTCGGGGCTCACCGCCGTAAACGTCCACTCGCAAACGCGCAGTCTCGGCGGACATCTCCTCGGACAGTTGCAGTCGTTCGTTCATGTGCTCCTTCTCCAGGCGGCCTTGGCGCCGTGGCACCCCTGCTCGGGGTCGTGCCGATCGACCTATGTCGCGGCGTCTTGGTGTTGCGTCGGGTCGCGCCGAACAGCCTCCGGCATCCGACACGAAAAAATCAGGATCTGCTCGGCGACTCGCCGTCAGTTCAGGTTCGGACCGGCCCCTTGCGCAGGCGCCGGATCGTCGGACCAGGTCTCCCGGAACATGTCGCCCGCCGCTTCAAAATGGAGGTGGTATGCCGCCTCGGCCTGATCGGGGTCACGGCTGCGGAGGGCCGTGAGAATCGGGACGTGGAGGTCGGCGATGTCGCGCGGGTTCACGCCCGGGACTCCGAGGGTGATAAATGTTCGGGAGAGCGGTTCGAGATATCGCCAGACCCGTTGAAGGGTGTGGTTACCGGACAGCTGGATGATGCGGCCATGGAACGCGACGTCGATGACGGCCTCCGTGTGGGTGTCGCCCGCGTCGGCCGCTTGCTGCATTTCTTCGATATAGCGCTCGAGTTGGTCGAGGTCGGCCTCAGACATCAGAGGCAGGGCTAGTCTCGCGCCGAGCGATTCGAGCTCCGCCCGAATCCCGTAGGCCTCGAGCAGCTCGGCTTTGGATGGGTGTCGGACGCGAGCGCCCCTATACGTCGAAATCTCGACGACCCCGAGACCTTCGAGGTCCCGCAGTGCTTCTCGCACGGGAGCCTGGCTAATGCCAAGCTCCCGTGCAACTCGGGTCTCGACGATTCGAGAGCCGGGCGGGTACGCGCCGGCCAGAATCTCTTGCAGAAGACGGTCCTTGACCTGATCGCTCAGGGGGCTGCGTGAGATCTGGACGTCTGGCGGCATCGAGTCTCCGGTTAGAGCTTTGGTGCGTCACCCTGGCGCGGCGAGAGCCCTTCGGCGGCCGTCTCGAGGATCTCGACGAGACCGGTGGTTCCGTTGATGCGGATCCGGTCGCCGCTCTTGATCTTCTGAGTGGCCACGTCTGTCCCGACGACACAAGGGATGCTGAACTCGCGCGACAGAACGGCCGGGTGAGACACCGTGCCGCCAGCGTCGGTAACGAGGCCAACGATCTTGGTAAAGAGTACAACCCAGGCCGGGTTGGTCATGATGCAGACAAGGATATCGCCTGATCTGACCTGGTCGAATTGGTCCTCCGTTAGGACGACCTTGGCGATGCCTTCGACGACACCGGGGGAGGCGGCGAGGCCGTTGATCTGGCCTTTGACCGTCGAGGGCTTACGGGTGAATTTGTCGGGGAAGCCCCACAGGTTCAGGTAGGGGAAGGCCAACTGGGTGGGCGTGCAGGTGCCGATCCACGACTTCGGGCGGAAGGTGTACGCCTTGTCCTGGGCTGCCCGGCGCTCGGCCACCAGGGCCCGGCCGTCCATGCCTGAAGGATTGCCCATGAAGACCCGGAACTCGTTGTACTTGAAGTAGACGACGTCCTCGGGGGAGTCGAGGACGCCCATCTCCACGAGCTTCTGGCCGCACAGGATGAGGGCCATGCGGAGGTGGGCGTTGGCACCCTGGTCGATGTAGAAGTGATGGTCCGGGGTAAGCGGGGCCATCTTGAGGTTGACGTCGTTGGCCACTTTCATTTCGGCCAGCGCGTCCCCGCTGAGGCCTACAAGGATTTCCTTGGCGGCGGCGGCGATGTCGTCGGCAAGTACCTTGATGGTCTTG
>Ga0302321_100000245_pt1 | contig 48468 bp, 36 predicted proteins | sample Fen_T0_1_FD_202505 | JGI IMG/M metagenome (GOLD analysis project Ga0302321, IMG submission 202505) | Peat permafrost microbial communities from Stordalen Mire near Abisko, Sweden - Fen_T0_1 | ecosystem: Environmental > Terrestrial > Soil > Wetlands > Permafrost | place: Sweden: Abisko... | reverse complement strand
ACCATTGGGGTTCACTGTGGTCGTCCCACCAGTCGCCGAGCCGCCAACGCTTGCCCCACCGACGCTCGCCCCACCGACGCCGCTTGACCCGCCCTTATTCGATGCGCCGCCTTGGTTCGATACGCCGCCAGTGGCTGCTCCGCCAACGGAAGTAGTCACGCCGCCCTGAGCAGAACCACCATTACCGGTCGCGCCTCCGACACCGGTGCTACCGCCGTTGCCAGTCGAATTGTTAACGCACTTGCCGGCACTGCAAGTCGCGTTGCTCTGACAGGAAGTGCCGCAGGTGCCGCAGTTGGCACGATCGGTCTGCGTGTCGGTGCAAGCGGTGCCACATTGCGTCGTACCGTTGCTACACGATCCGGAGCATGCGCCATTCGAGCAGAGGGACGTTGTGCCACTGCACTTGATACCGCAGTTGTTGGTGTCGGTTTTGGGGTTGGTACAGGTATCGCCACACGCGATTGTCCCGGCTGCGCAGGTGCATTGTGAGTTCGAACAGGTCTTGCCATTGGTGCATACGACACCGCACGCGCCGCAGTTACCTGAATCCACGGCAGTGCTGGTGCACACGCCACCGCAAAGAGTAGTCGGCACAGGACAACTACTTTGTTGAGTTGGTGAGCCGCTGCTACAACCGAGCGTTGCAGCGATGACGAATGCTATTCCCCAGCGAAGATCTTTGATGGATGCCATGTTTGCCGATGGTCCCTGTTCGGTGTTTGAGGCGGAGATAAGACCCCGGTTCCATGACCACGTGCACTTAGGTGACGCGATCCATGTTCCGGCGCTCAGACAGGGTTACCGCATTTGCGGCGCATTGGCGAACACCTGAACCGACAAAACCTGACCACTGCGGGCAGGGTGGCAATTTTTGGTTTTACGCGATCGAATCTGGGGCTAAAGTCATATTTGTACCAATCGACGGCGCAAACCCTGCACGGGCGTCGGCTTTCTGTCCGATGCGATTTCTCCCTGGACAAGCCATGCGCCGGAAAACGACCATCGAACCGCACACGTCGACACTGCCGAGTAGATTTTGCTTCAACCGGAGGCTTCTCATGAACCGAGCGCTCACCAACCTTGTCATCCTGCTTTCAATGACCGCCTGTGGCGGTTCAGACTTCTCGACCGCGGCAGGTTCAGGGGGCCGCAAGGCCACTGGCTCGGGCGGCGCTGTCTCGAATGAAGGTGGCACTACGGCGACGACATTGCCTGCCGCCGACTGCGCTTCGTTGTGGAAGACTTATCTCACCGCGCTTGAACTGGCGCGCGTGTGTGAGGCCGGCAAAGGCACCGAAGCCTGCCGCGCGGAGTGGGTGCTGCCGGGGGCTTGCAATTGCAGTGTGCTGGTGAACGGCGCATCTTCTGCTTACACTACGGCCAAGGCGCGCTACGACGCGTACGAGGCGGCGAGTTGCAGCGTTGATGCCTGCGCCACGGTCGATTGCATGACATCGCCCGGTGCGGACGTAGTGCCGACGTGCAAGTCGAGTGGCAACGGTAATGCAATGACTTGCCAGTGGTGAAGCTCAGCCATACGATAATTGCGATGGAGAGATTTGCTCGAAGCTGCGCGATCCCGTGAGCCGCACGCAGTGCGAAGCGGAACGGCCGAGTGCATATTTCGACCGAAGCCCTGAACGCACGAAGAGGAGGTGACCGTTAGGTCATCTCCTCAAGTATTGAGCGGGAGAAGGGATTTGAACCCTCGACGTCCACCTTGGCAAGGTGGCACTCTACCGCTGAGTTACTCCCGCAGCGGGCGGGCGCTTTTCTAGCGGTCAGGGGGGGTACTGTCAAGGAACTATCTGCAATTGCGTGATTTGACCGGCCCGCTGCCCACGCCGCGTAAACCCTATCTGAACCAGTTGTGCCGGTAGCGCCTTCACCTAGACTCGTTCGACTTCGAGCACGCCCGAGATCTTCTTGATGTCGCGCATCACGACGCGCAACTGATCGAGATCGGTCACGCTGAAAGTAAACGTGTTGCAAGCGCGACCATCGTCGCCAGCGCGACAGTTGGCCTCACTGATGTTGAGGCGCTGAGCACTAAAGACCTGGCTGATGACCGCCAGGATCCCGGGCGAGGTCGAGGTCATCACGCGCAATTGAACTGGGCGGTTGACTTTGGCCTTATTGTCCCAAGAAACCTCGATCCTGCGTTCGGGGTCCATGTCGAATGTTTTTGGGCATTGGCGGCGGTGTACAGTCACGCCGCGCCCGCGCGTAATAAAGCCCACGATCGGATCCCCAGGCAGCGGATTGCAGCACTTGGCGAAGCGCACCAAAACATCGTCTTCGCCGCTGACGCGAATACCGGCGTGGTCGCGGCCGGTCAGGCGCCGCGCAATCTGCTCCAACTTGCCTTCGCGTAGATCCGGCGGGGGCTCGGATTGACTCGGGCCAACTCGCGTCTTCATCGCTTCGACGGCGTCGTCGGCAGAAATCTTGCCGTGACCAATCGAAAGCACCAGTTCCTCTAGGTTTCCTAGCTTGAAATGCGCCGCCAGCCGCCGCTGCTCGGCTTCGTTCTTGGCGAACTTGGCGTAGCTCATCTCGGCCGAGCGCATCTCGTTCTCGAGTAATTCCCGCCCGAGGTTGATGCTCTTCTGGCGCTGTTCGGCACGCAGGTAATTGCGGATCCGCGTCAACGCCCGTGGCGTCTTGCAGTACGAGAGCCAATCACGGCTGGGCTGGGCTGTATTATTCGTGATGATTTCGATCGTGTCACCGCTGCGCAGCTTGTAGCGCAGCGGCACGATTTGCCCATTCGCGCGCGCACCCGAACAGGCTTCGCCCACCTTCGAGTGGATCGCATAGGCAAAATCAATGGGCGTAGCGCCGCGCGGCAAGACGTGCACGTCGCCCTTGGGCGTAAAGACGTACACTTCGTCGGGGAATAGATCGATCTTGACGTTCTCGAGAAACTCGACCGGGTCTTTTACTTGACGCTGATATTCCGCGAGCTCGCGCAGCCAGCCGAAACGCTCGGCATCCTTCGGGTCAACCCCGCCGCTGATGCGCTCCTTGTACTTCCAGTGCGCCGCCACGCCATATTCAGCGACGCGGTGCATCTCGTGCGTACGGATCTGGATCTCGATGCGTTGCCGGCTCGGCCCAATCACTGTCGTGTGTAACGACTGGTACATGTTGGGTTTGGGCAACGCGATCATGTCCTTGAAGCGCCCCGGAATCGGCGTCCAACGAGAATGTACGACGCCGAGCACCGAATAGCAGTCGGACACGGTTTCAACGCAGATGCGAAAGGCAATCAGATCGAACATCTGGTCGAACGTCATGCCTTGCTCGCGCAATTTGCGTTGAATCGAGAAGAGGTGCTTGGCGCGGCCTGTCACGTCAGCCGCAAAACCCTGTTCAGCCAGACGCGAGATGATCGTCCGACACACGCTCTCGAGGTACCGATCGCGATCTTTGCGCGTCTTGTCCATCTGCTCACGGACATACTCGTAGGCGTCTGGCTCGAGGTAGCGAAAGCTGAGATCCTCGAGCTCGGCCTTGACCAGATGGATCCCGAGGCGACTTGCCAGCGGAGCGTAGATGTCCATCGTCTCTTTGGCCACGCGCTCTTGCGCCTCAGGTTTCATGAACTCGAGGCTGCGCATGTTGTCGAGTCGATCGCACAGCTTGATCAACAGCACGCGAATATCGCGTGCCATGGCGACAACCATCTTGCGAAAACTCTCCGCCTGACGATCCTCGCGATTGGTGAAGTTGATCTTGCCGAGCTTGGTGACACCATCGACGAGCTGGGCGATCTCGTCGCCGAAGTCCCGGCGAATGTCGTCCACCTCCGAAAGTGTGTCTTCCACCACGTCGTGCAAAAGCCCCGCGCAGATGCTCGCGGTGTCGAGCTTGAGCTCGGTGATGATCTCGGCCACCCGGGACGGGTGAACGAAGTAGGGCTCGCCACTACGACGGGTCTGCTCGCGATGGGCCCACTCGGAATAGCGATACGCTCGCTCGATGAGATCGGCATCGGCCGACGGGTGATAGCTTTTTACCCTCTGCACGAGGGCTTCGAGACCCAGCACGCAATTGTCTCCGAAACTCGGCCGAAGGTGGTTTTGCTTCGGCGTAGTAGGAAAGCTAACACCCCGTGTGACCGCCGCAAAGTCCCCATCCCCCTGTCTTCAAGCAGCCACGTGGCCGAATGACGGCTTCGGTGTGTACGTGCATTTCCCCTGGTGCCTTAGTAAGTGCGGCTACTGCGACTTTTATAGCGTTGCGACTGAAGATGGCTCAGCCATCGAACACGACCGCTTCGCCGACGCTGTCATCGCGGAGCTCGATCAGCGCCTCCGGTACGTCGACTTGCCGCGCGTCACTTCCATCTATTTTGGCGGCGGAACGCCGTCACTGTGGCGCACAGACGCGCTCGCGCGCGTCCTTCGAGCCATCTTGGCCGCAGCAACGTCAAATGCAACCGACCTCGAAATCACCGTTGAATGCAATCCGAGCAGTTTCAGCCGCCAGCGCGGCGAAGCGCTACTGGCATTGGGCGTCAATCGAGTAAGCCTCGGACTGCAGAGCCTCGACAACACGATGCTTCAATTTTTGGGACGCCGCCACGATCGAACGTTAGCGCTCGCTGCCCTTGATGCGGCGCTCGAGGCTGGGATCCCGCGCGTTTCCGCCGATATGCTGTTCGGGTTGCCGAACCAGTCGTTGGATTCGGAGCTTGCGCAGATCGTCGAGGTTGCCCGGCGCCCCCTCGCCCATATCTCGGCCTACGCTCTGACCATCGAACAAGAGACTCCATTTGGAAAGCTGGCCCAAAAAGGCAGATTGCCGCTCGCGACCGAAGACCGCATAGCGGAGGCATTTCTGGCCGTCGACGAAACGCTCGAGGGACTTGGCTACGAACACTACGAGATCAGCAATTTTGCCAGTGCGGGGCGGCGGAGTCTGCATAATGAGCAGTATTGGCTCGGACGCCCCTATTTAGGGCTCGGCGTGGCAGCGTTCGGCACGGTTCAGCTGGGCGAACGTTGGTTGCGCTACCGCAACCCGGCTAACATCGCGGCGTACTTCGCCCTTCCTTTTCACCATCCACTGCGCGACCCATTCGAGTCCGGTCCGCCAGGTTCGATTGAAACGCTCGAGCCTGAAACTCGTCTGCGCGAGCGAATCCTGCTCGGTTTGCGCCTCCGCGAAGGGCTCGACCTCGCGGCGGTGGGCCGGGAGCTCGGAGTCGATCCCCTGACGCGTGAACGTCAAAGTGCCATCGAGCGCCTTGTTGGCAATGGTCGCCTCGTGATGTCCGGTACACGCTGCCACATCCCCAAATCAGCATGGCTCTTGGCTGACGGCACGATTGCCCAATTGATGTGACGCTACGGAATCGCGCCTAGGACGTCGCCACGCCGCACCGACCAATACTCAGCCAATTCAGCCAAGGCACGAGTGGCTAGTAACTCACCGCGCTCTGCCTTCTTGAGCTTTTTGCCCGCGTGAGCAATCGGCGGGATCAGTGCAAATGTGACGTTCGTCGGTTGAAAGTGCTTCTGTACGGTCGACAGATGGCGCAAAAGGCCGCCCAACGCCGTGGTTGCGGGCGGTAATTCGAGTGGACGCCCTTGTTGCTCATCCGACATCAGCAAGGCCACAGCGAGCCCGGATGCGGCGCTCTCGACGTAGCCTTCCACTCCAGTCATTTGTCCGGCAAACCACAGCGACGAGTCGCTACGCCACCGAAGCCAGCCGTCGAGCAACGCGGGCGAATCGATGAAGGTGTTGCGATGCACTGAGCCCAAACGCAAGAATTCTGCCTGCTCGAGGCCTGGAATCATGCGAAACACTCGCACTTGGTCGGGCTGCTTCATTCGCGTCTGAAAACCGACCAGGTTGTAAGCGGTCCCGGCCGCGTTCTCGCGCCGCAATTGAACGATGGCATAGGGCCGACGCCCCGTGCGTGGATCGGTCAGCCCGACTGGCTTCATCGGACCAAACGCGAGCGTGCGCTCGCCGCGCTCAGCCATTACCTCAACCGGCAGGCAGCCTTCAAAGTACTTGGGCTGCTCGAACTCACGCGGCTCGACCTTCTCGGCATCGAGAATTGCACGAACGAAGGCAAAATAGGGCTCTTTGTCAAAGGGGCAATTGAGGTACGCTTGCTGGTCCTCATCGCCATCGCCCTTGTCCCACCGCGAAGCCGCGAACACCTTTTCGTAGTCAATGCTGTCGGCGGCAATGATCGGGGCAATCGCGTCGTAGTAGGCCACCGCATTCGAACCCAATAGGCGTTCGAGATCTGCCGCCAGGGCATCACCAGTCAACGGACCCGTTGCCACGACCAGGGGACGCTCGGCGGGAAGCGCGGTCACCTCGCGCTCGACAATGTCGATGTTCGGGTGCTGGCGCAGCCAACTGGTGATAAGTCGTGCAAAGCTCTCGCGATCGACCGCGAGAGCGCCGCCGGCGGGGACTCGCGTTTCGTCAGCGGCTTTCAGCACGAACGAGCCAAGCCGACGCATCTCCTCCTTGAGCAGCCCAACGGCATTCGTTAGCGCAGCGCCGCGCAGCGAGTTCGAACACACCAATTCGCAGAAGTCGTCGATATGCTGTGCCGATGTTCGGCGCGCAGGCTTCTGCTCGACCAAGCTGATCCGAAAGCCGCGGCAAGCCAATTGCAAGGCTAGCTCACTGCCAGCTAGACCCGCCCCAATGATTGTGACAGCGCGCTGACTCATTTACTAAGCGTCGAGCACGGCAGTTGGGCCATCAGCCTCGACCACAGCTCGGCGCGCGGACTTCGCCTTTTGGGCTGCGTCCGCCGACGCGTCGACACCATCGAGTTCAGTCTCGATTTCGATGCTACGCGAGTAGCCACATGCCTTGTCCGAACACATGAGCTTCGGGTTCTTCTCGCCGCCAGCACGCAACAAGAAAGGTATTGCGCAATTCGGGCAAGGCTCGGCAACCGGCTTTTGCCACAACTTGAAGTCGCAATTGGGATAGCCCACGCAACCGTAGAACGCTTTGCCGCCGCGCTTTTTGGCACGCACTTCGACGACGTCGCGCCCGCATTTAGGACAATCCACACCAAGCGGGAGTGGCCGCGTCGTCTTACATTCCGGATAGCCCGAGCAGGACAAGAACTCACCGAAGCGCCCGGTCCGAATAGCCATAGGCTTACCGCATTGCTCGCACTTATGCTCGGTCAGCCGCACCTCGGCGGGTTGCCCATCGTTGCCGATGCTGCGCGTGTGCTTGCACTTCGGGTAGCCTTCACAGCCGATGAACCAGCCATTCTTGCTCCAGCGCTCGTAAAGGCCCTTGCCGCATTCGGGGCATGCTTCACCGATGAGTTTCGGTTCAGGCGTCCAACGACTTTGCTTCTTAGCGCGGTCGAGCGTCTCGCGGAATTTACCGTAGAAACTTTGCAGAAGGTTGACGCGTGCGAGCTTGCCGGCCGCCACTTCGTCGAGTTCCTCCTCCATCTGCGCCGTGAAACTCGGGTTCATGAACTCGAGCGCAGTCCCGACGAGGCCGTCGACCACGACCTTGCCGAGATCGGTTGCCTTCATCTGGCCACCCGCAAGCTTTTCGACATAGTCGCGCGCCTGCACCTTGCTGATGATTTCAGCGTACGTGCTCGGACGACCGATGCCGCGCTTCTCTAACTCACGCACCAGTGACCCTTCGTTGAAGCGCGCCGGTGGTTGGGTGAATTTCTGCTCAGCAAGTACACCTGGCGGCTTTTCCAGCAACAGGGTTTGCCCCTGATTTAGTTCCGGCAGTGTACTGTCGCCATCGTCTTCACGGATCTTGCTCGTCGTAGCAGCCTCTTCGCCCTCGGCCGTTTCCTCTTCGCCAGCAAGTTCACGCGGCGCGTCTTCACCGAAGGGTTTGTCGGTCTTGCCTCGACCGTACTGCTCCAACCAACCGGCAAATTTCAGGATCTTACCGCTTGCTCGCAAGCCAATTCGCTTGCTGCCCGCGTCCTTGCGCGTGGGAACCGCTTCGATGTCGACGCCGGTTTGATCATAGAGCGCATGGGCCATTTGCGATGCGACGAACCGATCCCAGATAAGCTTATACAGCTTGAATTGCTCGTCCGAGAGGTGCTTTCTGACGAGCTCGGGAGTAAACTCTAGCGATGTTGGCCGAATCGCTTCGTGAGCCTCTTGGGCGTCCTTGCGCGACTTGAAAACGTTGGGCTTACCGGGAACGAACTTCGCTCCGTACTCGGTCTCGATGTGCGTACGCACTTCTTCAACGGCTTCCGCGCTGACACGAACCGAGTCAGTTCTCATGTACGTAATGAGACCGACAGGGCCACCGTCCTGCTTCAAGTCGACACCTTCGTAGAGCTTCTGCGCGATGCTCATAGTGCGCTTGGTCGGAAACCGGAGGTAACTCGAAGCGTCTTGCTGCAACTTGCTTGTAGTGTACGGCGCTGGCGAATTGCGCTTCTGCTCGCGGCGCGTGACATTCGCTACGCGGTACTTGGCAGAATCGAGATCGGCCCGCAATGAGGCCGCCTTCTCGCCGTTCGTAACCTCGAGCTTCTCGCCATCGCAACTGACGAACCGTGCCTGCAATGCGCCACCGCGTTCCGTCTTGAGCGGCACCGCGACATTCCAATACTCTTCGGGAACGAAGGCTTCGATCTCGCGCTCGCGCTCAACGATCAATCTCAGCGCGACGCTTTGAACACGACCGGCACTAAGCCCAAACGCGAGTTTGCTCCACACCAACGCCGAAACATCGTACCCGACAATGCGATCGAGCACCCGGCGCGCGCGTTGAGCGTCATAAAGCGCCTTGTCCAGTTCCCGCGGGTGCTCGAGGCCTTTAGCCACACCCTTTTTGGTAATCTCTTCGAATTCCACGCGGGAAACTTCCAACCCGTCGCGGCCAAGCTCTTCGGCCAAATGGAAAGCAATCGCTTCACCTTCGCGATCAGGGTCAGTTGCGAGCAGTAGCGAATCGACGCCCTTGGCTTTGGCTTTCAATTCCGAAAGCACCTTGGCCTTGGCCTCGATGATCTCGTAGGTCTCTTGGAACCCGGCCTCAACATCGATCCCCATCCGCTTTGGAAGATCTTTAAGGTGGCCCTTGCTCGCAAGTACCTCAAACCCATTGCCTAGGTACTTCTTTATGGTCTTCGCCTTGGCAGGCGATTCCACGACGACGAGGGTCTTGCCCATGAACGGCCGTGTTCCTTTCCGCCCCCCACATGCGCTACCAACCCGACTTGCGCAAGGCTCGAGCGACAATTCACATTCGTAACCCTTTATTATTAGCTACTTACAATTTTGACGGCCCCTGCCTGGTCCGTCCGGACGAGCCCCAGCAGGGTAAGCCGCAGCACGTCCGACTGTACGACCGGCAACAGTAGGCCGGTCCGGGCGCATAGGTCATCCAGATGGTGGGCGCCCGACTCGATGGCGCTGAGGATAAGTCGGAGCTCAGCGTCGAGCTCTGTTTCGAGCTTGAAGGTCGGCGAGACGCGACGGTCGGATTTGACCGAGGTCTCGAAAACCCGCCGCTCCGCAACCGCGCCAGCAGTGAGGGGCGCTGCAACAGCTTGAGCGAAATCATTTCGAGCTGCTTCATCAAAGGCGGGGACAGCCGCACTCGTGATCCCGTAGCAAGAGAGCGACTTCACCACGTCTTTTGGGGATACCAGCACCCTTGCCCCAAGGCCAATCTCCAGGTTGCAGCCAAGCCCCTGTGGGACCCACGGACACGACGGCGCAACGAAAACCGTGCGTCCCAAGCGCCGCGCCACTTTGGCCGCGTTGCGCGCTCCGCTTCGAAGGCCCGCCTGGACGATAACCACAACGTCGACGAGCGCCATCAAGACCGCGTTTCGGGCAAAAAACTGATGCAACCGCGCCTCTTGCGCGGGCGGAACGAGAGCAAGGTACGCGCCCCCACGCGCAACAACAGCGCGATAGTCGTCGGCGTGCTCGGGCGGATACGGATGCTCCCAGCCCGCGGGCGCCACGACGACGCTTTTCGCCCCGGCACCAAGGGCGGCCCGATGAGCTGCAATGTCGATGCCTTTGGCCCCACCAGACCATACCGATAGCCCCTGCCGGGCAAGAGCCTGCACCAGTTCCTCCGTGTATTTCAGCGCATCGCAAGTGGGGTGTCTAGTCCCGATAACGGCCACCGCCGGCCCCCTTGGCAGTTCACCGACGAGGTACATTTCCTGTGGCGGTTCTCCTAGGTCCCAAACCCGGTGAGGAAACTCGCTTCTGTCCAGTTGTTTTGAAATGACGTGGGTCACCGGTCCGCATCGTCCGCACAGTCGCGGAGTTGCGTAAAAAATCCACTCAAGTGCAACTTCGGCCAGCGAGGATAGTGATCCTCCGCTCTCGGCCAACGCTCCAGAATAGTTCGGCAGCAATTGGCGCAGGCAGCCATTGTCACCCACAAGATGCGTGATAACCACGGGGATGCGAATCGTCGTGGCCACGCACGGGCATTGCTTCGACGGGCTTGCCAGCGCCACACTCTTTTCCTTCCTCGCGCGCGCAGTCGAATCGAATCAGGCACTATTCCGTTATCGCGCCTGTGCCTACGGCCCCGGTCAACAACATCCAACTCCCGAGCTATTCGACGGTGAATTGAATGCGTTGCTCGATTTCCAATACTCACCGACACCAAAGCTCACGTGGTACTTTGACCACCACGTCACCGCGTTCCCGGATGTGTCCGCGCGCCTAGATTTTGAAGCAAATGCAAATTCCGGGCGCTACTTCCTTGATCCGACAGCAGGCTCCTGCGCGAAGGTCCTTGGTCGCGTGATAACGTCGCAGTTCGGGCTTGCGTTGGGCCAGCTAACATCGTTGGTTGAGCACGCGGATCGAATCGACACTGCACGCTACGAGTCGGCGACGGACGCCATCGATCGCTCGACCCCCATTTCGCGCTTGGTCGCTCTCGTCGAGCGCCACGGGGACGATTCGTTCTTGCAGCGGTGGGTACCACGCCTGCTCGTCGAACCAGTGGACGTCGTGGCAAATGACCCCGAAATTCTGCGCGATTTTTCGCAAATTGACCGGGAACAACAAACCTTCTTCGCACATGTTCGCGACCGAGCAGAGACCCGCGGCGCCGTCGTATATGCAGACTTGACCGATCGAGTACATGCCACCCTCGCCAAATTCGTCACCTACGCCCTCTACCCCAAGAGCACGTATTCAGTTGTATTAGGACGGATCCCTGGCGCTGCGCGGCTCTCTGTTGGCTACAATCCCTGGTCGGGGCATACGCGGCGACACAACCTCGGAGAGCTCTGCCAATCTCACGGTGGTGGTGGACATCCGGTCGTTGGCGGAGTGGCGTTTCCTGACAACGCGCTCGATCGCGCGAGAAGCGTGGCATTGTCGCTGGTTCAGGTGTTGGCCGAGGGCTGAAACCAAACGCCAGTGATGAGTCCCCGAATTCATCCAGAAGTTAGTCGGGATCACCGAGGAATTCGAAGTGCATGGTATCCTCGAGACTATCGAGACCAAGCCAATAGAACCCGTAGTGTTCGAAGGCCGAGACCCAGCAACGTGGCAAATCAGCGCGATCGTAGGGCGAACTCGAAGGGATGGCGCATTTTTTGTGCCCTTGCCACTTCTTGACGCAATGACAGCAAGGGTTTCTATTCGGATCGATGTCGATCGCAATGCCAAAAAGGTGATTGGAGATTTCCCCTTGGCGGATGGTGTTCTCGGTGCGAAGCCCACCAATGGCTCGCGGCTCGTAGTGGGTGCTTGGCCCGTTACACTGACTTTTGATGCGATGCTCGACGCAGCCGAGGATCGGCGCGACCTTTTCATGCATGACAATCGGTAGCCCAAAGAACGTCGTGCGCTTGGTTTGGCTAGAGACGAGTGTTCGATTACTCTCGCTAGCCGTGATGCCCAAAATGCTACCGTAGTGCTCGATGCGATACCGTACAGCGGCTGCGTGGGCATTCGCGTCGATCATGTTCTTTTTCACGTAATGGCTACGCATCAAGAAGCGTTGTGGCTTCTGGGCACGACACCCGCTGTGGCCGCGCGCCTGCGCAGGCGCATCTGGGAACGTAGCCATCAGGCCTAGGACCAATGCCAGGGCGACTGCCAAGGGCGGGTAGCGCAAGCGCATCGTCGCGGTAATACGTCAATCTCCGGGCAATACTACCTCAATGTGCCAATTTTCCGGCAAATTCACCCCCCGCTGGGGCCAAGACTGCCATCTATCGGCAGTCCGCCCGCGACACCCGAACCCCATCGGGTCGGATCTGGCGGAATGCTCCGGTGACGAGCGGCGGATTGTGTTCGACGCGGTCAAAGTGGAGCACAAGATCGCGGCTGCCATCAGGGACGACCAGTCGCATCCGTCGTGGCACTTCTGCCGAACAGGCGGGCCCACTCGGCGGGAGGTCTGGATCGAGCCCATCGGGATCCTGGCGAGTCTTCGCAGTTTCTGCCGTGCGATGCCCTTCGAGTTCGGCCTGGTAAAGTTCGAGCCCCTGTTGCGCGAGGTCGACTCGAAGCACCCGCACCCGTTGCTCCTGCCAAGGCCGCTCGAAATCGTCCGGGTGGGGCACGATGTCGATCGTCTCGAGTGATTCGTATTGGCCGCGAATCTCGACGCGATAGCGGCCACCGCCGAAAAGCCCCGACGACCAGGCAATACTGGCTTCGGTGGAAACGTGTTTCAAAACTGGAGCTTCACCCCGCAGCAACTGCACCAGGGCAAACGGCGGCATCGGCACTTGGGTGAACCGCGCAATATTGCAAGGACTTGCCGGTCCCTCGATGTAGAGCTTCTGCCCGAGATCAAAGAAAGCAAACTGCCCCTGTTCGGTGGTCAGGGTCGACAGACTGACACCAAAGGGACTGAACACGTCCAGCCGAGTACGGTCGGGTAGTGCTACCAAGATCGAGACATTGCCGCGAACTCGACCTCGGCTGTCAATAAAATCGGCCTTAGCCTCCCCCATGAGCCCCCGACTGCAAGCGTGAGTCGCCCGCATACGCGCGAGCGCCGCCTCGGCATCAGGGAAGCGCGAGCGCGGCGCACCCCCACAACCAACAATGGTTACCAAGTGAACGAATGCGAACCCAAAGGTTCGCCACTGACGCGCGGCGAACCTTTGGCAAAAGCGGCCCATGCGCTCTCAGCCCCCAGACTTCAGTGCATCGAACAGTTCGAGATCAGGCACCGGCAAAGTGAGCGAGACCCGGGTGACGCCGATGGAATGCTCTTCCATCAACTTCACCAGGGCCAAGCCGTCCAACAAGTTGACCGGGGCCGCACCAGGCGCGTTGGCCTCCTCTTTGGCACCGCTCAACACTTGACCAGCGGTGATGAGCCACCCTGCATTGGCTGGTCCGTAGTGATGCAGCGCCCCTCGGAGCTCGGTGACGCGCTCCCGACCAATTTCTCGACCGTCGCGGCGCATTACAATAGCTGCGCGCGTCTCGCTCGCCGGACCTGTCAACTTTCCGGACAGGTGGAGTTCCGCGCCGTGAGCGCCGGGGCGCCGCACAGGGGCGAGATCTGCAAACCCGATCCGCTCGAGCATGAGAAGTACGAGCTCACCGAAGGAACGCTGCGGGAGTTCCTGCAACCGACGCAGCAGCGCCCGCCGCGATTGCTCGCGGTAACGCTCGACGATTGAGTAAAGGTCACGTTCGAGCCGCTGAAACTCGCTGTCTAGCCCCCACTCGCTGAGCGCGACGCGTCGATCACCCAAGCGGAAGCGCGGCCTTTGTCCGAGGCATTGCCGACGCAGGTTGTCGGCACGAGCTGCGGCCTCGAGCAGGGCCTGACCTTGATTGATGTCCAAACTCAAGCGTCCGCGACGCTTGGCAGCTTCAGCTAGTCGAGCAAATCCGACTGGCCCCGAATTGCGATCGTATCCGGTCAAGAGCTGAACCAATGCGTCAGCCAAATCGCGTCCCGCGAGGTCGTCAATCGAGCCTTGGCTTCGACCTCGATCCGCACCATTGTCCCGCTGACGACCAATCTCGTCATGCCCGTCACGTGGCTCGCGTCCGTCGCGGGCATCGCGTGGCTCGCGTCCGTCGCGGGCGTCACGTGGCTCGCGTCCGTCGCGGGCATCGCGTGGCTCGCGTCCGTCGCGGGCATCACGTGGCTCGCGTCCATCGCGGGCATCACGTGGCTCGCGTCCGTCGCGAGCATCACGTGGCTCGCGTCCGTCGCGCGACGGACGCCCATCGCGAGGACTGTCACCTCGCGTGTCGCGGCCCGGCTCCGCTCGCGTGTCGCGGCCCGGCTCCGCTCGCCCCTCGCGCGCACGAATCTCCGCGTCAACTGCCTTCAGGTGCTCCGTCGACGGCTCCGATACCGTGTAGCTGGGCAAGTCGTCGCCGCCAACGCGCACCTCGTCACCACCACGCCCGCGCTTACGCCGGCGCCTGCTGCGTTGCCGACCACCTGCAGTTCGATCCGAATCTTCCTCTTCCTCGGTATCTTCAGCGCCACCGAAAATCGGCTGATCGTCGTCTTCCTCTGCGGAGAACAACTCGGTGGCTCCCGCCGCCAATTCCGCTCGGCGCTGGTCATCTTCGCTGCCGATAATCAGTACATCGTCATCGCCCGAATCGTCACCGGCGGCGACGATCGCAGCGACGTCAGGCGTCGCCGCGTCATCGGTCGTGTCCACATCGACCAATACTTCGCCCGCGGCAGCCATGGCCGCGGCAAGGCGTTCCAACGCCGGCGTGCGATCTGCTAACCCCTTGGCAATGGTTTCATTGTCCCATTCCCTCAAAGCAAACACGCCCGGCTTCACCCGCACCAGCGGATTTTCCTTGTCACCCTTCTTCACCAATGCGGCCAACCTTGCGCCCATCGTCACTTCGGGACTCTTGCCAACGTGACTGAGTAGGTTCTTCTCGATCGCGACGTCGGTGATTTCTTTGTAGTGTAAGGGCTTGCCCACGAGGCGCAAAACCTGCGCCGCAGCTTCGGTAAACGTCATGCGTTCCTGATTTGATGACTAGAGTTTTTGGATCCGACCGGGCAACAATTCCCAATTCGGGCCCGGGTGGCGCCTGGAGAGCTCGTGGTATTGATTCACCAACTAAGCTCCCTCCTCCGGACGGTCACCCGGCTGCGCTACACTCTTAGCATGGAAACTTGAAATTGACACCACGCAATGGCTCGAATTGCCAAACCCCGCGCGTTTCTTGCCGAGGCTTGCTGCCCCACGTACCCCACGCGTCTGAGCGATTGCCGAGCACGCGGCTTAGGTAATCGCGAAAGCTTCTGGAGAGCTGTCGTCGCTACCTCTATGCTAAACCGCGTGGATCAGAAGGCTCTGCTCAGCGAACTGCTTCGCACCTGCACACAGCTGGGCCTAGCTATTCGCGACGAGCCCATGAAAGTGCCCGCATCCCGTCTCGCAGGTGGATTGGTTCGCCTGCGCGGCAAGACGGTCGTCATCGTAGACAGTACCGCCCCGGTCGTCGACCGAGTTGCAGCCGTTGCAGATGCCTTGTGTGAATTTGCCGTCGATCCGCTGCACCTCTCGGCGGAAGCTCGCCGCGCTATTGTGCAAGCCCGCAACCGTCGTCGCCGGATCCGCCGACACCTGCGACTGCGACACGACAAGGACGCGTCGGTGTGGAAGATTTCTAGGCTGTTGCGCCCGAAGCCTGGCGTAAGACACGCCAACTCCGAGCGCAATCCCAAACCCGAGTCATAGCCATGCCCATTCAGCCGCAGCGTGACATTTCGCTGGCCCAATACACAACATTTCAGTTGGGAGGTCGCAGTCGCTACTTCTTCGAAGCGACTTCGGACGACGAAGTTGCGCAGGCCGTTGCGTGGTCCACCGACGCGAAGTTGGAACTGTACATTCTCGGCGGTGGCAGCAATTTGGTCGTCGCCGACTCCGGCGTCTCTGGGCTCGTCCTGAAAATCGCCACGAGCGGCATCTCGGAGGAGGACCTCGGGTACCGTGCTAGAATCCGGGCTAGTGCCGGTGTCCCTTGGGACGATCTGGTGCTTTACGCTGTCGACCGTGACCTCGCCGGGATTGAATGTCTAAGTGGGATCCCTGGGTTCGTCGGGGCCACACCGATCCAAAACGTTGGCGCCTATGGGCAAGAGATCGCGCAAACCTTGACCCGAGTCACCGTGCTCGACAGAACGACGATGAATCGACTGACGCTCACTCGTGATCAATGCAGACTCAGCTATCGGGATAGTCGATTCAAGAGCAGCGAACCTAATCGGTACGTTGTGTTGAATGTCGAATTTGAGCTTTTTCGAGTCAGGCCGAGGCCCACGCGACATCGTGAGCTAAAAGCACGACTTTCTGCCCACGGGCTCGAGAACCCCACAGTGCAAGACGTACGTCGAGCGGTGATAGAATTGCGCCAGAGCAAAACGCTGGTCATCGGCGCAACCTCCGATCCCCAGCGAAGTGCGGGTTCGTTCTTCGTCAATCCCGTCGTCGACGCCGAAGTCGCCCAAGCGCTGCTCGCCCGCGAGGGCCCAGCCATGCCGGTCTTTCCAGAGGCAAATGGCAAAGCCAAGCTATCCGCCGCTTGGCTAATCGAACACGCTGGCTGGAAACGCGGCACGCGAGACGGCAACGTCGGCCTGAGCATTCAACATTGCCTGGTACTGGTCGCGCACGAACGCGCCGAAGCCCAGGATATCGTCCGTCTTGCGCAGCGCATTCGCGCTGCGGTTTTCGAACGTTTCAACGTCGAGCTGCGACCAGAACCGAGTTTTTGGGGCTTCGATGACTTCGACCGTGGCCTGCCGAATTTGGACGAGGACGCACCGCCGACCCTTGGCTCCGCGTCTTGGCCGACGCGCAGCGCAAACAATTAGAGCGCAGAGTTGAAATGACACCACGGGCCGTGCAATGCGCGCACGGATTGCTGGTGCGGTTTGCGTCACAACAGTTCAGTTGCTCTGCAAACCGCACCAACCGCGTGGCATCACTTGGCGCCGGCGAGCACTCCGTTCAGGTAGGCCGCTAGCCAGGTGAGCTCTGCATTCCAGTTGATCGCCACCTCGTTGGTACTGTAGGCGTCAGCGTTGTCAACATAGCATAGCTGGCCGACGCAACCGAGGACCGCAGCCTTGGCATAGGGATCTTCCAGACTCGTGTTCGGCCCGCCTGCAATGGCTCCTGGAGGCGGTGTCGGGAACTTTGGATCAACCGAATGCGCCCACATGCGATGATGCGGATTCTTAAGCGGACGAGTTCCATAGCCCGTCACGTGGGATTTTCCGATGGCGTTGCGCCCAAGCAAGTAGTCGAGCGTGCCAATGGCCCCGTCGAGGAAACGCTTGTCCTTGGTCAAGATATGCGCGTACGTAAGCATGATCGCGTTGTTCATCATGAAGGAGTTAGACCCCCAGATGTACTTGGTGCCCACATACGGCTGGCCAAAAGCGTCCGCTGTGGCAAGTGCGAGGTAGCTTTCAGCAATCTCGACGACAGCCTTCTTGGTAGCTTCGCGCGCCTCCTTCGGGAAGCGCTTCTGATCGAGCGCGATCTGGACCGAGCCGAGCGTATCCATGGTTCGCCAATCCCACGACACGGGGATCCCCTTGTCCGCGGCTTCACGGCGGGGGTGCAAGTAGTAGGGACTCTTGCTCAAGCTCTCGAAATACGGCTTGTCGCCAGTCGTCAGATAAAGTTCAGTCGCTGCCCAGAACTGCTCGTCGCTCACATCGTGGTCTTCGTAGGCACCACCGCCTTTGTTGTCGATAACGGTGGCAAGCAAGCCCGGATTCTTCTGAGCGGCGTCCCACGCGCGTTTCGCGACAGTCAGGCAGGTCTGCGAGAACTTTGGATCCAACTTGGCAAAGATTCGACTGGCTTGTGCAGCCGTCGCAGCAAGGTTGAGCGTAGCGGCCGTGCTCACGGGGTGTAACGTACGCTTGACCTTTTCCGGCAACACTGGCAGCGAGCCGAGAGCACTCCACTCTTCGTCATGCATCTTGTGATGCACGAGACCCGCGTTCGGCTGCCCTTCTGGGACCTGCATCTTCATCATCCACTGCAGTTCCCACTTGGCTTCATCCAAGAGGTCTGGGATTGGGTTGCCACTCTCTGGAATGTTGACGTCTTGGCCCTTGCCACCCACCAGGTGCTTGATGCCAACGAGTTCCGAGACCTCCCAAAGATTGAAGAGCATCCAGGTACTAAGCCCGCCATTTACCACGTATTTGCCGTAATCGCCGGCATCGTACCAACCACCGCTCACATCCAAAGTGTAGGGGCACTTGAAGTCGGACCGACAAGCGGTTTGCTTATCGGTTGGGTGACCCTCGACTCGCACCCACTGGGCATTTTCGACGTAGGGTTGCTTCAGGGCAACGCCACTGCGTGAGTAGTAGAAGAAGCGCAGCGCATCGCGCGCCAGCGGCTTTAGCAGCTGAGCGTCGATGGCAAACGGGTCACTCTCGAATGCTGGAGCAGCTCCATCCTTGCCGGCAATCCTTAGCTTCAGGTTCTTGCCAGGCGTGGTAAAGGCAGAGAAGTCCAGCCGCTGAACGTAGAGGCCGCTAGTCTTGTCCTGTCCGAATGGCTCAGTCTGGCCTTTGTGCAGCACTTTGCCGGCACTATCAACCACCTCAAAGGGAACGGCGACTTTCGCTCGCGCTTCTGCGTCCGCCCCCTCGAGAACCCAAGTGGCACGTTTCTTCTCAGTGGGCAGGTACCCCAACTCATTGACGCGGATTGCTGTCGGTATACTGTCCGCGGATGGAGGTGGCGGAACGAAGGCGGGATCGGTTAGGTGAAGTTCGTTGAAACAAATCTCGACGGGAACTGGAGCTTTTTCATCCGCCAGGTGAAAAGCAAACTCCGCCGTCGGATCGTCGGGTGCCCACGCCTTGAATTCGTCCATGAACTCAGTCGGCGTGGTCGTCAGCTCAAACTCGCTCGACCAATGATCCGTATACGGAGGGCCCGCCAATCCAATCTTGGCTTTGATCCCCGTGGGCTTATTTGCCCACGCCGTGAATCGAAGCGTATATTGGTGATCCTTGACGATGGTAAACCCGCGGTGCCGAAACTGCACCTCCCACATATTCGTGCCAAGTTTGTCGAGTTTTAGGCAGTAGGCGCCGTTCTTCACCCCAGAATCACCGGCAGCCGGCGGAACGAATAGGGGCAGCCACGGCACGGAACGATTGTCCGTGAAGGTCGCGCGCTGCAGGAGTTCGCCACCCTTCGGGTACTCCTTCTTCGCGTTCACGGCCGTTGGTCCCCCTGCGGGTACGGCGGCCTGCTTTGGACCGCTCGATGTCCCGGAACAGGCGACTGCGGCCAAGATGGCCAGGGTTGAGCCATAACGGCACAGATGGGAATAGTGACTCATGAAACTTCTCCTCCACAATGAGCAAACGTTAGTGACCGCCACGTACTAGGCGCTGAATCGTTCATACAGGCTTACCAATGCCTCATCGAGCTTCTCGGGTTGCGTGCCGCCAGCCTGCGCCATGTCGGGGCGGCCTCCGCCAGAACCACCCACCATGGCGGCAATGGACTTGATTAAGTCCCCAGCAGAATAGGAATTGGTCAATTGCTTTGCAACCGTCAAGACCAATTGGGCCTTGCCGTCCACAGCGGAGCCAACCAAAACGACCGAGTTGCCGAGTCGATCGCGTAACTGCTCCGCCAATTCCCGCAATGCACCGCGATCTGACACTTCGGTGCGCAGGGCCAATACTTTCACGTCCGCAAACTCACGCGCCGAAGTCAGCAGCGAATCGATTCCGCCACCGCCTCCGGTCGCCAGTTTCTTCTCCAACTCCTCGACCTGCTTCTCCAGCTGCTTCTGACGCTCGACGAGTTTACCGACCTTGTCGACGAGCTCGGTGGGCGAGCTTTTCGCCTTCTCCGCCGCACGACCAATTCGCTGTTCCAGCTCAGAGACGTAGTCCGCTACGCCCATCCCAGTAACGCCGAGAATGCGCCGAACGCCCGCGGCAATTCCTTGTTCACTTGTGATCTTGAATAGACCGATATCGCCGGTTGCTCGGGCGTGCGTGCCGCCACACAACTCCTTGGATTCGCCCATGGTCAACAGGCGCACGACGTCTCCGTACTTCTCCTCGAAGATCATCATCGCCCCGCGCGAGCGAGCGGTCTGCATGTCGAGGACTTCGGTGAGTATCGAGACATTCTCGAGGATCCGCCGATTGACGAACTGCTCGAGACCACTGATTTGCTCGTCTGTCAGCGGGCGATCGTGGGTGAAGTCGAAACGCAAGCGCTCGGGACCAACGATGCTGCCCTTCTGTTGGGCGTGCTCGCCGAGCAGCGTTCGCAGTGCTAGATGTAACAGGTGCGTGGCCGAGTGGTTGCGACGCGTCGCGTTGCGGCGCTCGACATCGATCGCGAGTGTAGCGCGTTGCCCAACGTTCACGCTGCCAGAATCGACGACACCGCGATGCACGTAGAGCCCCGGCAGTGGTTTCTGCGTGTCCTCGACGCGAATCTTGCCGGTTTCGGTCTCGATGCGACCGAAGTCCCCGACTTGCCCACCCGATTCGCCGTAGAACGGCGTTTCGCTCACGACGATTTCCACCGCGTCACCAGCCAGAGCCTGCTGCGCCATTGCCCCGTTGACCACGATCCCAACGATGTCGCTTACGCTGGTCTCGCGGTCATAGCCGACGAATTTGACCGCACCGCCAGGCACCGCGTCGAGTGCGCCACGATAGACGGACTCGACCGCAGTCGAGTTGGACTTGAACTCGGAACGCGCGCGGGCCGATTCGAGTGCCGAATCGTACCCGGCTTGATCGACAGCGATGCCGCGTTCCGTGCAAATAACTTGGGTCAGATCGAGCGGAAAACCATACGTGTCATAGAGCTGAAATGCATCGGCCCCCGAGAGCTCGTTCTTGCCGGCAGTTTCAAGCGCGGTGAATCGGTCTTCGAGCATGCCGAGCCCGCGCTCGATCGTTGCACGGAAGCGAACCTCTTCCTGTTCCGAGATACTAGCGATGAGATCCGCTCGCGACTTGAGTTCCGTAAAGTGATCCCCCATTAATTCGACAACTTTTCCGGTGACGTCGGACAAAAATGGGCGAGCAATACCGAGCCGGTGTCCGTGCCGGATGGCGCGCCGCATCACGCGGCGCAGAACGTACTCGCGACCCGTTCGATCCGGCAGAATGCCTTCGGCGATGAGGAACGCCGTGGTCCGGGCGTGGTCTGCGATAACCCGCATACTCACGTCGTCGGGCGCCATCGTGGCCCCGTACTTTTTGCCAGCAATGTTCGCAGTCGCTTCCACGATCTCACGCAACAGATCCACATCGTAGTTGCTCGTCTTATTCTGCGCGACGCCGCTAACGCGCTCAAGCCCCGCGCCGGTGTCGATGCTTGGCGCCGGCAGGGTATCGAGTCTGGGCGAACCGTCGACGATACTGCGCTCGAACTGCATAAAGACCAGATTCCAGATCTCCATCCAACCATAACCTTCTGGCGTCTGCTCTTGACCAAACTGGTCAAGATGGACACCTTCGCCATGGTAAAAGTGAATCTCGCTGCAAGGGCCGCACGGTCCGGTATCGCCCATTTGCCAGAAATTGTCGGCCATGCCGAGACCGCGAATTCGCTCTTCGCCGAAGCCCGTGATCTTCTTCCAAAGGTCACGAGCTTGCTCGTCCATTGGGATCCCTTCCTCACCCTTGAAGTAGGTGAAGATCATCTTCTCAGTCGGCAAGCACAATGTCTTGGTGAGAAAGTCCCACGCGAATACGATTGCTTGTTCCTTGAAGTAGTCACCGAAACTGAAATTTCCGAGCATCTCGAAGAAAGTGTGATGCCGGGGCGATGGCCCCACGGCCTCGAGATCGTTGTGCTTGCCGCTAATTCGGATGCACTTCTGACTCGACGTGGCCCGCCGATAGGAGCGTTGCTCTCGACCCGTAAACAGATCCTTGAACTGGACCATGCCCGCGTTGGCGAATAGCAACGTCGGATCGTTTGGCGGAACTAGCGGACCACTTGACACGACTTCGTGCCCGTGACCACGGAAGAAATCCAAGAATGCTTGGCGGACGGCCGAGGATGTCTCGTTCATTGCGGCCCGGGTTTAGCACGGTCCGGCCAAGGCGCGGGTGCCTATCGGAACGCTCGTCCCAACTGGCAGAAAATAGGAGCTTTCTCGACGGAAATGCCGTCCGAACCACGCTCGAAATTGGCTAGCTGTCGCTGTTCGCTCTGCCCGCCGAACCGGCAAGCAAGTCGTCGTAGAGCCGCTCATAGGCGGCGGCCGCCCGCGCCGCATTATGGTTCGCTTCCACGGCGCGCATTTGCGCCTCGATGCAACGACCGCGACGACCATGCTCGTCGATGAGGGCGAGCCCAGCGTCGGCAAGCGCAAAGGGGTCACCGGCGCGAACGACTTCGACGCCGCCCAAATCCGCAAGCGGGCCATGATCGTAGGTGACGATGGGCGTCGACAAGGCCATGGCTTGCAACAAGATGATGGGGATGTCGATCTTTCCATAAAGGTCATCGACTGGAAACAGCACCGCCGCGCTTGTCCGCACGAGCGCGAGGATGTCGCGAGCCTCTCGCACCAAACGCACGCGTTGCGGGTTGAGCTCACGCTTGAGTTCCGCTGCGAGTTCGGCTGCACGCGGAGTCTTGTCGCGATAGGCAAAGACTACTGTTGCCGTGGGGTGACGCTGCGCGATGACTACAGCAGCAGCCTTGACCAGCCGCGCGCCGTGACTCACTTCCAAGTCGCCCGGGTAGAGCAGAATTGGCACATCTGGACCCAACCCCAAATGATTACGAACGCGGTGGGTATCGTCCATGGTCGGAATAGTTACCGCCCCGAGCGGCGGAAGTATGACCTCGACCCGTGGCGGAGTGGCTTTGGGCCCCGCTTGGTCTGCCCAGCTCGACAGAACCCGGTCGCGAGTATCCCGGCTCTGGGCCACAATGACGTCCCCAAAAAGCAGGCTACTGATCGGTTCGAATTCGCGCGGCCGTGAGGCAATGGTTTGCACCACCGGGGTGCGCTTGAGCGCCTTCAGCCATCGGCCCATTTGGCTTGATCGCGAGTTGGGGGCAAACACGAAATTCCAGATTGACGACTTGGGGCCAAGCGCCAAATGTCGAACCGCGCGCAGGTTGTTGCGTAAGCTTGGAGCGTAACTGCTCGCCGACTCGTAGATGGGTTCCACCTCGATGCCTTCGGCGATGTGACGAACTAGTCGAGTGGTCATGACGCGGGCCTGGTAGCGACACAAATGTTGGGCCAACGTCAAGACAACGTGTTTTGTGCCATCGTTGTTCGGTGGGTCAACGGGCTTGGAAACGAACAGTACAGTCGGGGACATCTGGCCGCGATTCTAATCGCGATTTTAGTTGGCGGCTGCCTTGAGTGCAGGCGGTGTTCGCCTGACGGCACTTTCCACGGCTGCCGCCACTAGGGAACGCTCGAGCCGCTCACGCAGGCGGCGTTTCTGCATCTGGATCGGCGCGACTCGCGCCGTGGCGACCCCACTGACCACTGCCGCGATGCTCTCACCGGGCATGCGGTGCACGAAGTATTCGACCTTGGCAGAGATCAGGACCTCTTCGCCGTCTTCCTTCTGCCCGATTTCGGCAAGCTTACCAGTGATCAGAATGACTGGGGGCTTGCGCTTCGCCGCGGCAGCCACCACGTCTTCGGATTCTTCGAGGATCCGAACACCTGGAATATCACCTAATGCCTGGCGCGACGCCGATGCCAGTGCCTCAGCCAGACGAGCAAACTCCGGCTCAGTTTTGAGCGAGCCGAGTTTAAGTAGGACCTTCGGCAGTTGCTCCGGCGTTGACTTGCCTGAGTCGGGTCTGCCCGATTTTTGTGGTGCAGCAGCCGCGCCCATTGAACCGAGGCGCGACGTACCTCCCGAGCCGACGAAGCCGTTGCGCATGTCTGCGCCAGCTTTGTCAGCGCCCAGAACCGAACCGATGATGAGAAGAACAGAAAGCAGTCGAGGCATCTTGTAGGGCAAACCCACGTGACCGTAGGCTGACCCGTCTTGGATCCAACGGCCAGCCCACGTTGGTCCAATAGTGTACGAGCCCGCGTGAAACGGCTCCCAGTCGGCCAAAAGATGTTCAGTTTGCACCGCTACAACAAACATCTAGCGAAGGAGCATGGGACAGCAATGCTGTGCGCACTTCACCGACACGACAGTGCCGAAGCTGCTGCGGCAACTTCGGCACCCTGTCACACTCGTTGGCCTCGCTATTGCTTAGCTACTTCTTCTTGTTCGCCTTGCCATCAGGATTCTCATCCGGGCAGCCGTCAGTGTCTTCGAAGCCGTTGACAGTTTCCGGCTCCTCCGAACACTCGTCGGCGGAATCCGGAACGCCGTCGCTGTCGTTGTCGACGTCCGGACACCCGTCGGTGTCTTCAAAGCCGTCGGTGTCTTCGGGCTCGCTTGGACACTTGTCGCTGGCATCCGGTACACCGTCGCCATCGCTGTCCGCTTGATCGGGACAACCGTCGTCGTCCTTGAATCCGTTTTTAGTCTCGGGCTGGTCGCGACAGGCATCGCGCTCGTCGGGGACGCCGTCTTTGTCGTTGTCGAGATCAGGACAGCCATCGGCGTCTTCGAAGCCGTCCAAGTCTTCGGGCTCGTTGGGACACTTATCGTTGGCATCCAAGAACCGGTCGCCGTCGTTGTCCGGATCAGGACAGCCGTCGGAATCCTCGAAACCGTCGCGATCTTCGGCGACCGTTGGACACGAGTCGTTGTCGTCCAAGATCCCGTCACCATCGAGATCCCTTGGCTCTGCAGAATAGAGCAGGCCCGCGAATACGCGGAAGGTCGGAATGCCGACGCCTTCAACCACGCGTGTTCCGCCACCCAAAGAGAGCGTGACCGGCGTACCCTTTGGGGTAAATTGCCCGCCCAACAATGCCTCAAGGCCGTTCGAGCCATCGCCCTCCATCTTGAGACGCGTATTGCCCAACCCTTCGACCATGACCCGCAGCATCGGGCCAAGCTCGTAGCCCACACCTGCCGAGTAACGCAGTTCAGGGCCGATCTTCGTACCACCGATCTCAGCCGTCGAACGCCACATTCCAACCAGGTTCACGGCAGCAAACAGGTCCTTGACCTTGATGTCGGCAATCCCGCGCAGACCAAAGGTCGGCGATTGATCGCCAATATAGGCGCCTTTGGCCATCGCGTGACCGAGGGGTGCGGTAACGAATACAGCGCCCGCTGCAGCAAATGGGGACTCGAGATTGCCGTGGAGACGATACTTGGCTTCAATCGCAGGATCGCCCAAGGAAAACTTCTTGGTGCCGCCTTGAACCATACTGCCATCCGTTGGATCAAGGCCGTTTCCATTGACGAAAACTAGTGGGACGCGCAGCCCGAACTGGAGCTCGGGTTTGAGTGTGAAGCTGCCCATCAAATCGCCCGCCATCAAGGTCTTGACGACTTTCATGTCCCTACGAGTGGCGTCACTTTTGCAGTCATAGCTGAGGCAACTGACAATCACCAACGGGTCGCTTGAGTAGCTGCCAAGGACACCTGCCGACCAGGTCTTGTTGCCATCCGAGCGTGCAGTCCGCGTCGAAAAGAAATTGCGTGGACCTGGCGCCGGATCGAACCGCTGGACGGTAATTTCGTTCGTGGCCGACTGCGCATTGGCCACGTTTGGCTGGGCGACAAGAGTGGCGAGAGCGCCCGCCACGAGGCCGCGCAGCTTGAGAGTGGGGTGGAGGCTTGAGGTTGGCTTCATCGTAGATCCCTGAGTCGTCCCGATCCGAGGGGATCGGTGGCCACTAACCTCGCACGGACCGCCCAAGACAGGCAACCGACAAGGCACACAACTTACATTCCGTGCGATGAAAATGACGAGCTCCCCAGAATCGCGGTATGTTGGCGGGCGTGCCCGTCTGTGGAAGCTGCCGTAGCCTCGTCGCCGAGCTCGACGCACGATTCTGCCCGGCCTGCGGACGGACGCTCGAAATGTGTCCCCCTTCTAGGCTTACGGAAGGCACCGTCCTGCCACTTGGTTACGGCGACGCACAGCTGGGTGAGGTCATAGGTGAAGGTGGGATGGGGATCGTGCGTAAGGGCTGGCTGCACTATGCCCCGAATGGTTCGCGCAGCGGCACGCCCGACCACCCGGTGGCCATCAAGATCCTCAATCCGTTGTTGCGTAGTCGGGAGCGCGCGCGCCGGCTCTTCGTCGGCGAAGGGGTGGCGCTCGATCGCGTGTCGCACCCAAACATCGTGCACTTCTTCGGCATGACCGAACATCAAAGTCAATTGGCCTTGGTCATGGAATGGGTCGAAGGCGCTCCGCTTTCCGAACATATCCGCGACCATATTCGTGATCGCCAGCCGTCCGGGTTACCGTGTATGCCGATGGTGCCAGCCTGGCACTATTTCTCACAGCTGCTCGGTGCACTCGCGGCCATCCACGCCCTTCAAATCGTGCACCGCGACGTAAAACCCAGCAATATTCTCATTCGCCGTGATGGCATGGTAAAGTTGACGGACTTCGGCATCGCGCGCTTGCCAGCATCGTCTGCGCGTCTGTCCGGTGGGCTCGCGCCAGGTACGGGCGCCTACATGTCGCCAGAACAAGTGACGGCTGGGCACATCGACGCGCGCAGCGACCTCTACGCCGCGGCGATCGTGCTGTTCGAAATGTTGACAGGTCGCACCCCCTTCGACGTCAAGGGGCGCAGCGAGTTGGCGATCCGCACCGCTCAACTCGAAGAGCCACCACCACCAGTTACGGCCTTGGTGCCTCAGGCACCAGCCATTTTGGACCTCATCCTGGCCAGGGCGCTGGCCAAGGATCCAATGCATCGTTTTCCAAACGCCATCGAATTGGGCGAAGCGCTTCGTCAGTCCTTAGGCCTGCCGGATTCGCCTGGCTGGATCGCGCAGCGACGGCTCGCAGGCGCGGCGGCGAAGCTGTCACGAGCGGCGTCGGCGATTCCGGATCGCACCGCAGATGAAGAAGAAGCGTTGAAGTTGCGCACGGATGTAATGCAGGCCTACGGGACCTAACCGCGCGTTTTTCTGCCCGATCTGTCGGCTTTCTTGCCCACGTAGGGGGAAAGCGTGCAACAAACCGGCCCTTGGGACCACCCCAGCCCGGGTCGAACCTTTCGCCCCGTCCCTTGACGCTCTCGGGTACCCCGTGCGAAACCGTCGCGCGCCCCGTCGGGCCGCACCGTTGAAAGCCCCGCTCATGCCGAAAGTCAGCCTCGTCGCCCTGCTCGCAGCTGGTGTCGTTACGGTCACCCCCATCGCAACGTTCGCACAGACCGCGACCCACCCCGCAACGGCGCCATCAACCGGAGCGGCACCCACGCACGCAGCAGCGGCACCGGCCGCACCGGCCGCGCCTGAATCGGCACCAGCCGAAGCCCTGCCCGCCGATGCGGAGCCGATGCCACCCGCTTCTGCGGAGCCAAGCGCACCGCTGCGCCCGGTCGGGCCAATGCTACCCGGAGCCGGTCTCGCCGCAGCCGAACCTGCCGCAGCGACGCCGGCAAAATCGAGCCAATCTGCCGAAGCGTCCAAAGACGACTCGATCTTGGCGGAAGACTGGTGGTCACATAGTCGCCCGATCGTCGAAGTCCACGGCTACTTCCGCACGCGCGCCGAGATGCTTTACAATATGTCGCTTGGCAGGATCAACGCCCCGAGTGAACAACTCTGGCCGATCCCGACGGATAATCGATATCAAGGTTTCTCCAATGGCGGGCCCGCCGGCTACGGTGCAATCACTTGCGGTGCTGCCGCCACACCGGATGGTAAGGGTGGATGCCAGAACAAGACGCAATCGTCTGCCAACCTGCGGTTGCGCCTCAACCCTGAAATTCACGTGTCCGATAATCTGCGCGTCATGACGCAGATCGACATCCTCGATAATCTCGTGCTCGGGTCAACGCCGTCAGGTTACGCGAACACGCCAGCCGCGAATGGTGGTTACCAGGTTGCCGGACGCAGCGGCTACAATCCACTGTCGTTCTTCGACACGACCCAAGAGGTCCCGAGCGCCGGCATCAATGGCTTCAAGGACAGCGTGCGGGTCAAACGCGCATGGGCCGAATACTCGACACCTGTCGGTCAATTGCGGTTTGGGCGTATGCCGGATCATTTCGGCCTCGGCATGGTGCATAACGCCGGCGACGGCTACGATCACGACTACCAGTCCACGGTCGATCGGATCATGTTCATCACCGATCTGCGTCCGCTCGATTTGCACATCGGTGCGAGTTGGGACTTCCCGCATGAGGGAGCAACGAGCACGAGCCTGCAGAACCTCGGCGGCCAACCCTACGATCTGGCCCAACTCGACGACGTAAAGCAGTACAGCTTCCTCGTCATGCGGCGCAAGAACCCGCAACTCGAACGAATGTCGCTGACGCGCGGCGAGGTGGTACTAAACTTTGGCGCCTACGTGAACTACCGATCACAGATGCTGGATACGGCTGCCAATTCCCCAGCGCTTGGCGCGTCGTCTGAACTTATCTCCGACAGCTACGTCCGTCGCAACGCCTATGCCTGGACGCCCGATCTCTGGGGCCAAATCCTGTACAAGGGCTTCCGATTCGAGGCTGAGGCCGCAACCATCCAAGGCCACATCGACAACACCCTAACGTCGGCTGGAAGCAACAACTACCTGGACGCTCCCGGCGGTGCGGGTTGGCGCCTGAATGCATGGGGTGTTACGACGCAGTTGCAGCAGAAGTTGCTCGAGGATAAATTGGATCTCTCGTTCGGCTTTGGGTGGGCCTCTGGCGATCCGAACGTTGACAAAGGTGGCACCACCGAGCAGGGCAATATGGGGCTAGCCCCCGGCAACAACGGGCTCCAGAATCCCGCCGGCAGCAATCAGTTCAGAACCTTCCGGTTCCATCCGTCGTATCAGATGGACCTCATCCTGCACCGCAATATCCTGACCCGCGTGCAGGGGACCTACTACTTCCGACCGAGCATTGGCTACGACTTCCTGCGCAAAGCCAACGGGCAGCGCCTCGGCGGTAACGTCGCGGGGATTTGGACGCGCGCGAGCGAATACCTGCAGGCCCCGGGACACAAACGTGATCTCGGTATCGAACTCGACGGCTCAGTCTATTTCCAGTCGAAGGACGGCGTACTCAACGATCGCCCAGGCACACTCGGTGGGTTCTTCACCATGGTGCAATATGGCCTTCTCTTCCCAATGGATGGCATGGGTTACCCAGCGAACCAGACTGTTGCTCCTAGTCGTTCGAGCGCGCAGATCCTCCGTTGGTACCTCGGCGTGTTCTTCTGAGTCGAAATCCAGTCTAAGCGGACATAGGCGACTATGATCTCGCTGTCGCGATGCTTTTTCTGAGCCTTCATTGTCGCTTCAGACTTGGAAGCGCGCGCCGAATAGTCGAGGATGGCGGACCGAGGATCATCCGGGTGCCCTCTGGGGCCCCTGACCTGTCGTTCACGATCGATGGTTCTTGGCAAATCGACGCGTACTTGGTCTAGCCTTTGCGTGCTTTTCGGTTTGAGAACGTCAAAAGGCTGGGGCCAAACTGCCCACGATTACTCTTGTTGAGTCTGAAGAAGGAGACAGTCACGAATGAAGAAACTATCTATCTTTTCCGCCGTCACGATTCTTGCTGCTGCCGCCACGAGCGCGATGACGGGATGTGAGGCGGCGAAGAATGCGGCTGCCGCTGGCGCTGAGCAGTGCGGCCTGAAGTGCCCGGTTACCGGCGTTGCCGAAGGCAATGCGAACATCTCGGGCGTTCCAAACATCGATGGGTTCTTCGATGCAGTGGTCAACTACAACGCGACAGCAAACGTCGTCGTCGACGGCTTGACCGCGCCAATGACCCGCATCAAGGCACGACTTGGCCTCAGTGCCGACAAGACAGGGGCGGATGTCGTAGCTGCGGTCAAGGCGCAATACGGCATCACCGGTTCGTTCAAGGTCGCCTATGCGCCCCCGAAGTGCCAGGTATCGGCTCAGGCCACCGTGGAAGCGGCTGCCAAGTGCGACGCGACCGTGAAGCCCGCCACCGCCACGATGAAGTGCGAGGGCCGCTGCGAGGCCGACGTAACGGTAAAGGGCGGAAAGGTGGGCTGCGACGTCGATGCCGACGTGCACTGCAGTGCACCTTCCATCAGCGCTGCCTGCACCGGCAGCTGCAAGGGCGCTTGCACGCTGACCGCGGAAGCAGCCTGCAGTGGGACTTGCCAAGGCACTTGCACTGGGACTTGCGACGTGAAGGACGCCAGCGGCAACTGCGCCGGCAAGTGCGACGGGACCTGCAAGGGCACCTGCCAGATGAATGCTGGTGGCACCTGTTCGGGAACTTGTGACGGCGACTGCGCCGTGCAAGCGACGGGCGGCTCGTGCGACGCGAGCGCCAAGGTCGAGTGTTTTGCGGAACCTCCGTCCGGCGAGGCTAACGTCCAGTGCAACGCCAAGTGTGAAGGTGGAGTCACGCCACCCGAGGTCAAGGCGGAGTGCCAAGGCAGCGTGAAGGCCAATGCCGAGCTCAAGGCCGAGTGCACGCCCCCCACCGTTGACATCGTGATGGACGCGGGTGCCACTGCCACCGTCAACGCGACCGCGTACGCAGCATTCGAAGAGAGCTTCCGTGCGGACATTGGCGCAATGGTTGCGGGCCTGCAACGCGCTGACATCGCGCTCCGAGCTGGAGCAACCATCTCCGCCAGCGCTGAAGGCGTCGCGACGGCATTCAATAAGTACCTCGAGGATCCCAGCAAGCTCGACCTGAAGGTCTCGGTAGGCCTCGGTTGCGCAGTGGACGAACTCCCGAAGGTCGCAGCGACCCTGACGACGGCGACCACGGGCCTGACCAACAGCGTCACTGCTGCCGGCTCCTTCGTCGCAGCGTTCAAGTGATCGCGTGAAGGTCTGAATCGCGAGGCCGCACTCGCGACACCAGTTCGAACGGCGCGTTGGCAATCAGCTGACACGCCGTTCGGCGTTTTGTCCGCCACGAAACGGCGAATTGTACTTTCACGCGAGTTCGTGGTTTCCATTGTTTTCACAGGATCCAGTGCGACCGCGTTCGGCCGTAGTTGCGCCGCACCGACACAAAACGCTGACAATCCTTGGCATTTCAAGGCGAAGGCTTAAACCGAGCGCTTAGCCTGCCGTTCATTCAAGCGGCAAGGCATGGCGTCACTCGCCCAATCGCTGAAGGCCCCCGGAGCCCAATTGCAGCCCACACAACTGCGGCTGACACTGTCTGCGTCGCTCGACAAGATCCCGTTGCCCGGCGTTTGGAGCCGCGGCCCCACCTACCGTCGCCTCGACTCGGGCTTCCTGGAACAGCCACTCATCCCGAAGGCGCCGCTGGCACCGCGACTGCGCATCGATCAGGTCAATGGTTCGTTGCGCGTGCTCGATCTGGTGCATAGCCCGCCCTTCTCCGAGGTGCCGGAAACGCAGTCCCTGCCCGAGCTCACTCACTACGACGTGCCCGCTCGGGACCGACGCGCGGGGGGGGCATTCCAAATCGTTGCGTTGGCCATTGGATTTGGCGCGGGTTTGGCCGCAGCATTTCTATTCGGCTGGATCTAGCCCAAGGTTTGGGGTTTGACAGTCGGCCGAACCGGCCCTACCTAACCGCGCGTATGATCCAAAGCGCAGACGCGATTCGTAATGTGGTGGTCGAGGTCCTAGGCGAGACGCGCGGCCGAGCTTTAGCTGAGTCCGGCGCGGTCGAGATCTCCTTGTTGGAGGGCAAAGTCTCAGTGGGCGTGGCCCATGCCTGGCCCCACCGCGCTGACCGTGAAAAGCTACGCCAAGTGCTGGAAACTCGACTGCAGACTTATGGCCTGAAGCTCAACAGCGTCGTGGAAACTTTGGATATTTCTGGTCGGAGCGTCGCGGAGGACGATCCGGTGCCGCAGGTCAAAAACGTAGTATTGGTCATGAGCGGCAAGGGCGGCGTGGGCAAGAGTACCGTATGCGCCAACCTCGCCTGCGCGATGGCCGGGATGGGCGCCCGAGTTGGCTTGCTCGACGCGGACATTTATGGCCCGAGCGTTCCAACACTGTTCGGGATCCGCTCTCAGCCAGCTGGCAACGGCCAGAAGATCATGCCGATCGAAAAGCATGGCGTAAAATTGATGAGCATTGGGTTTCTGCTCGAAGACGAGAAAAGCGCAGTCGTTTGGCGTGGCCCAATGCTGCACGGCGCACTCATGCAATTCCTCAAGGACGTTGCCTGGGGTGAGCTCGATTACCTATTCCTCGACATGCCACCAGGAACCGGTGACATCGCCCTGACGCTCGCGCAGCGCGTGCAGAGCAACGGAGCCGTGGTCGTGACGACGCCACAAGAGATGGCGTTGCAGGACGTGTACAAGGCCGTTGCGATGAACCAGAAGGTGGGAATTCCGATTCTCGGCGTTGTCGAGAACCAGAGTTACTTCGTCTGCAACAGTTGCACGACGCGCCACGAGTTGTTTGGCAGAGGCGGCGGGCAGACCATTGCCGACCAGACCGGCGCTCCTCTGCTTGGTCAGTTGCCACTCATCCCCGAGGTCCAGAAGGCAAGCGACGCAGGCCTACCGGTGGTCAGTTCCCAGCCGCAAGGCACCGCGGCCGCCGCGTTTTTCGAGGTTGCCGAGCGCCTCGGACAGCGCATTTCGGAGGAAAATGCAGGCGGGATTGGGCAGCTGACGATCGACCGAAGTGGCGGAAAAAACCGGCACCTGCCCGTGGCCCGCTAGCCGCATACCCTGGTCAAATAGTTCACGTCTCGATTGGCACTCCGCCCGAGGCGAGTTATAGCCGAACCCCCGGTCGCCATGGTCCCTGACGAAAACCTACCCCAGCTCGACGCACAGTCCGTCGAGCCCACACCCGCCCCCTCCACTGTCGACGCCCCCGAAGCCGCTGACACATCAAGTGTTGCTGCATCAGGCGCGAGCGATTCGCCGCAATCGACTTTGGCGTCAACCGCTGAAGCAAACGACGAGTCTGCCGGCGACGAATCTGCCGACGACGATACCGCCGAAGGCAGCGACGCCGAGGAAGTCGAAGGTGGCTCGGTCGCACCTGGCGCCAAGAAGAAGAAGCGCCGCCGCAAGAAGAAGAAGCCCGGCTCGGCTGACGGTGCACGTAGCGAAGGCGGTTCGATGCGGCCCAGCCAGACGCGAGCTTCAGATCGCGCGCCGTTCCGTGTTGGTGAAGAGGTCTACGGCAAGGTTACCGCCGTTCTTGAACATGCCATCATGATCGATCTGTCGGGCAAGGCCCTGGCGATCTTCGATCGCGGTGAGATGGCCGAAGATGATCTAGTTCCGAGCATTAGCGATCGCTTCGTAGCCCATGTGCACAACGACGGCGCGCGCGGTGGTCTCGTCGTTCTGACGCGCAAGCCGCTGCGCGAGGAAGAAGCCAAGCCCCTCGTCGAGAAAGCAGGCCAAGAGGGCGTCCTCATCTCCGGATTGGTCGTCGGCGTCATCAAGGGCGGCGTCGAAGTGGACATCGACGGACTGCGAGCTTTTGCCCCGGCTTCGGGCATGGATCTGCACCCTGCCAACGCAAACTTCTCGAATCTGGTCGGTCTGCGTCTCGACTTCAAAGTCATTCAGTACGAAAAGAACGGCCGCGACGTGGTGGTCACGCGACGACCTTTGCTCGAAGCCGAAGCCCACGAGCGGCGCAAGCACGCCCTCGGCCTGTTGACTGAAGGCCAAGTGATGGACGGCGTCGTTCGCACCGTCGTCGACTGGGGTGCCTTCGTGGCCATGCCAGCTGCCGAGAATCTCGAAGGGTTGGTCCACATTACCGAAGCCAGCCACGACCCGCGGATGCGCCCGGTCGATATGTTCCGCCCCGGCGACAAGCTCGAGGTCAAGATCATCAAGATCGACGAAAAGGGCAAGATCTGGCTCAGCCGCAAAGCGCTCGTCGAAGATCCTTGGGCGGCGGCGCGAGAGCGCTACACGCCGCAAAGTCGGCACACCGGCACGGTCACGAAGCTCGAGGACTTTGGGGCGTTCATTGAACTTGCATCCGGCGTGGAAGGGTTGCTTCACATCACCGATCTCTCCTTCGAACGCATCGAGCACGCGAAGGAGAAACTCGAGGTCGGGCAGAGCCTCGACGTCGTTGTGGCACACGTCGATCCGCGTAGTCGCAAGATCGCCCTGCACCCGGCGCTCACTGGCGAGCGCGCCAACGAGGCCCCACAGCGCGTCAACCGTAACCAAACGTTGAAGGTGGAGATAGTCAAGATTGAGTCTGCCGGGCTCATCGTGCGCGTCCTCGGGGCCACAGGGCGTGCGGCGCGCGGCTTCATCCCCGCCGGTCAAACCGGTACGCCACGCGGTACCGAGCTGCGAAAGTCGTTCAAACTCAACACGGTCATCGACGCCAAGGTCACTGAGCTCGACCCGAAGCGCGGCGAGCCACGTCTGTCGATCCGCGAACTCGCCGACGACGAAGAGCGGCGAGCCACGCGTGAGTATCGGCAGAAGCTCACGGCTCAAGGCGGGTTCGGAACACTGGGCGATCTCTTCCGTAATAAGCTCTCTGGCGGCTAACGCAGACCGACTGGAATTAGTCCACGTCGCGCTACGCACCCCTGCCCCCTTGGCTCACCCCTTGGGGGCTAGGTGTTTTTGGACTTTCGGCCACGTGGGCGACATGCCCACCCGACCTTTTAGCCGATGACTCCCAAGGATTCGCGAGTCGTAATTGTCTGAGCCGGCTCGCGTGGCAAATATTGAGTCACAATCGAACGCATGGCACGGCCCCGACTGGCGCGACCGGACAACGGCGAGAAAAGCGATCGCGAGCTCGTCGAGGCTGCTCAATCAGGTGATGTTCAAGCGTACGGCGTCTTGGTCGAACGCTATCAACGTCGGATCTATCGTTTGGCAGCGCACATGCTCAAAAACGCCGCCGACGCCGACGACGTCACGCAAGAAACATTCGTTCGCGCGTACAAGGCACTCGAGCGCTTCGACGGCAGAAGTGAGCCGTTTACTTGGATCTACCGCATCGCGATCAACCTATCGCTCAATATCTTGCGGTCACGCCGCGTGCGTCGACACTCGACCACGGATGACGACCCACGTCTCGAAGCGCAATTGGTCGAGCAGCGCTCAGGCTATGCCGATCCGGCGAGCGACAGCGCTGACCGAGAAATCTTTGCCACGCTGTCAGCAGCCATGGATACCTTGAGCGAAACCCTGCGCACTACCTTAGTGCTCGTTTGCGTCGATGGCCAAAGCCATGCCGATGCTGCACGCATTCTCGGCTGCCCCGAAGGCACCGTCGCTTGGCGGATCCACGAAGCCCGGCGGAAATTGCGCGACAAATTGCTCGAAGCAGGCCTCAAGCTCGAGGATTTTTCTGAGGGGGAGTCATGACACACTCACGCCAACCGCTTGCGACCTTGAAGCCACTCGACGAGTTGCTCCAGCGGCAACCGCTACCGGTACCCGAGCCCACAAGTTTAGAGTGGTCGAGTCGGTTCGAGCAAACGATGCAGCGCGTGCGCGCGCTGCCAACTCCGTCACGCACCGACAATCCGCTCGACCACGACAGCGAAGATGCCTTGCGCACACCGCTGCCCGTAGAATCCGGTGAGCCGGAACCGAGCGATCCCTACGCCTTCGAGTCCGAAAAGGCTGCCACCTACGACTGGTTGCGGGCCCCACTGAAGTCGGGCGAGCACGCGCCGGTGCGTTTGGCCACGCACGGCGCCTCACCAGCGACGACCGCCGCGATGCGCCCCACCGTTGCGAAAGGTCGCCTGTTTTTCCTCTCGGGTGCGGTCGCTACCTTCGCGGCAGCGGCCGTGGCTGTTCTTTGGCTGCACTCGTCGGACGACAGCGCACGGATCGGTACCGCGCAAGTACAACCCGAAACCGTAAAGCCGCACACGGCGCCCGCTACTGAGACTGCGAAGGGTGTGGCCGTTGTCGCGACGCTACAACCGAAAGATCTCGCGCCCGAGAAAAACCTCGAGAAATCCGCCGCTCTACCCGCAGAAACGGCAATTGCGACGCATTCGGGAGCACCCTCAAGTCGCGGGCACAGCCCATTGGCGCCGGCGCCTGGTGCCAATGCAATCGAGGCGTCGAACGAACCCGAGCTGGTTCCTGCTGCGGGGCCCGAGAACCTCGTCGACCACCCCTCAACCGGCGCGATCTCAGCCGCGCTGTCACGTCGCATCCCTGAAGCGCAGCAATGCTTGCCGGCAACCCTGCAGAGCACGGGCGCACACCTGGTCTTCCAGAGCAATGGCGTGGTTAAAAAGGTCGAATTTTCGAACCCGGAGTTGGACAGTGGCGCGCGCGCCTGCCTGACTCGAGCACTCGGCACCGTGCGGCTCGAGCCTTTCGCTCGCGCCCAATTCGATGTAAACGCGACGATTTCGCGGCCCGTAGCCAGCAAGGCAGGCAGCAAGTAGTCGCGACTGCCCGCCAAGCCGCTCGACTTAGCCCAAAACAGGCCATGAGACCGAAGCGCTTCCGACATCCCGCGTTGACAAGCGGCCGAAGCTCTTTCATATTCCGCCCCTCGCTAACGGGACACCCCCCTACGTTCGAGGTTTCCGACAATGGTTTCGTCCACCGCTCAGTCAGATCGCCGAAGACTCATCCGCTCCAAGACCGCGGGCAAGGCCAACAAGAAGGCCAACATCCGCGTGGGAACCCCAAAGTTTCCCGTGCATTTAGCGGGCTACAATCCGGCTGCTGCTGACGCGAAGAAAGCGTAACGCTCCTACTTTTTGGATAGAAGTCGATGGCCAATCATCCCTCCGCAGAAAAACGAAACCGTCAGCGAATCAAGCGTAGTGCGCGCAACAACAGCGTGGAAAGCACGGTGCGCACCGCGGTCAAGAAGGCTCGCATTGCTCTGACCTCTGGCGATAGCGCCGCCGCAAAAGACGCCGTTGCCAAGGCCAGCAAACTGCTCGCCCGTGCGGCATCCAAGGGTGTGGTTCACGACCGTACGGCTTCCCGTGCAACGTCGCGGATCCAGGCACACCTTGGTAAGCACGCTGCAGGCTGAGCTTGTTGCTCGCGATACTTCCTGGCTAGCCTTTACCCCGCTTCCGTGGGCCGATTCGGTCACAGGGTGCGGGGTTTTTGCCGTGGTTTTGTCGAGTTACACTTGGTCTGCGCGGATCGACGCATACCCATGTTAGGCTCGCCGAGCGGTCGCCATGACGGGCATGCAGAAATTCGATCCGAGTTCGGCAACGACAACCGCCCGCGATCCTTGGGTCGGAAGCGTGGTGGGCGGTCGTTATCGGGTTGACGCGTGGATTGGTCAAGGGGGCATGGGGGTCGTCTATCGAGGGGAACACCTCGAGCTTGGCAAGCGCGTCGCGATAAAGCGTCTCGACCAACGGATTGCCAGCGATCCTGACTGGTTTGAACGATTTCGTCGCGAGGCAATTGCAGCCAGTCAGATCGATAGTCCGCACGTGGTGCACGTATTCGATTGGGGCAAAGCAGCCGACGGGTCGCCGTACTTGGTCATGGAGCTGCTCGACGGTTGCGATTTGCGGCAGCTGTTCCAACGTGAAGGGCGTCTCTTACTCGAGAGTGCGACTGCGATCGTCGGACAAATCTTGCGTGCGCTCATCCGCACCCACCATGCTCAGATCATTCATCGCGATCTCAAGCCCGAAAACGTGTTTCTGTGCCGCTACGATTCCGACGAGCCCCACGTGAAATTGCTCGATTTCGGCATCTCGAAGCGCACCACCGAGCAGCATCACGACGGTACGGTGACCCGACGCGGCGTTATCCTCGGAACTGCGTCGTACATGTCGCCCGAACAAGCTCGCGGCGAAGTCGAACTCGACGCGCGTTCGGATCTGTATAGTGTCGGCACGATACTGTTCGAGGCGCTTACAGGACGTGTTCCGCATGCGGCGCGCACCTACGAAGGAACACTTGTCGACATCTGCACACGCGACGCCGAGGACGTACGGTTGCATGCTCCGCTCGTTCCCGAAGCCGTAGCGGTCGTGGTCGCCCAGGCACTTCAACGCGATGTCACGCTGCGCTTTCAAACTGCCAAAGCGTTCTTGGATGCCTTGACCGCGGCCGTGCCGGAGCTCGCTGCGCGCTTACCCGAGCATCCCCCAGCACCAACCTCGAGCCTATCTGCCGATGTGACCGCAATTCAGAAAAGCACACCTTCGCGCCGTGGCCCGCTTTGGTTCAGCGTGGCAGCGTTGACCATCGCTGGGATTGCAGTGCTCGGCTGGATGACGAAACTGGCAAGCAGCGTGCACAAGACAGAACCCTCATCGATCGTGGCGCGCCACGCTGGGGGCTCAAAGCCAGCAACTTTGGCAACGACAATACTCGACACTCCGCCCGCGATCCCCAATTCCATCGTGGTAGCTGCCCCATCGGTCGCTACAGTCTCCTATAAACACCTTAACGGTGCGCCCGCCGCAACCGCGTCTGGACGTGCCACAGCGCCGCATTCCACCGGTGCCGCCGCTGCACCAACAATTGGGCCATCGAATACGTCAGGAGTCGCTCCGGGCCTAAAATTGCGACGTACGATGCCGTAAACCTGCAGATTTAATCGGCATAGCCGGCCAGTCTAGCCCGGGTGAAGTCAGTCAGTAGCCCTTCCCGAGCGCGAAGCCAAGGACTACGCTCTATCGACCCATTTGCAGTCCATGCACCGTACCAAGACAACTGGTCGATTTTGCGCCTGGCAGCCAGCACTTGCTAGACGCCTTCGACACCTGGCACCTCGACGACCAATCGTCGTCGGCTTTGGTTTGGTTTGGGTCAGCGCGGTGAACGTCGAGTCATTGGCACTCGCAGCTTCGGCGACTGAACCACTGCCGCGAACCGCAACCACCAGCAATCAAGAGATGGAAATCGGTGTTGGTCCAGACGTCGAAAGCACCTCCGTCGATGCAAAAGCGGAGAGTCGTCGTCACTTTCAGAGCGGACTGAACCTGTTCGAGGATCGCAACTACACCGCTGCGCTTGCCGAATTCGAAGCCGCCTATCGCCAATATCCGTCGGCTTCGGCACTGCAGAACGTCGCGCTGTGTGAGAAGCAACTCTATCGCTACTCTGAAGCTCGCGAGTCGCTCGCTCGCTTGCTGCGCGACCATGCTAGCGAGCTCGACGCCAGCGAGCGTACCGCCGCCGACAATGCCCTCGCCGAGCTCGGTTCGCTGATCGGCTCGATCCGGTTGGCGGTATCCCCCGCCAACGCCAACGTGCTGCTCGACGGGCGCAACGTGTCTGTCGCTGAGCGCAATGCGCCCATCGGTCTCGACGTGGGTGAGCATCGGATCGTCGCTGAAGCCCCGGGGTTCGCACCGGTGGCGCAAACTTTTCTCATGGCGGGCGGGCACACGGACGTCCCGCTCGCGCTCACGCTGACTGAAACCAGTGGGATTGTCAGCGTGACGGCACCCGACACGCAAACGGCGATCGCTGTCGATGGTCGGCCAGTCGCGTTCGCTGAATGGTCCGGGCGCCTCGAACCAGGCCGCCACTTCGTGCAAGTGTACCGCGAAGGCTACGAGCCGTTCGAAGAGGAGATCGACGTCGAGGTGGGTTCGCATCTCCGCGTTGTAGGTGTACTCGGCGACCGTATCGATGGCACAAATCGTGGCGATACAACGTCAGATAAGGGCAAGCGCCAGCAGACTGGGCTTTATGGGCTAGCCTCAGCTGGCATGTTCGTGCCGCGAGGTCATCCACTCGGCTTCCATGCAGACTCCAACTACAACTTCGGCTGGTTTCTCGGTCTGCGCGCTGGGTACCGCCTCGTACCATCCCTCGGGCTCGAAGCGCAGGTTGCTTCCGCAGAATTCTCCGCCGACGGACATTGTGCAACCGTGACACCCACGGCGTGTCCCACCGCGTCAACCCTCAGCTATCACCTCGACGCGCGGCACTTTGGTGCCGCGATTCGCTTGTTCAGCTCGAGCGAAACACTGCGCTTGACCTTGGCCGCCGGTGGCGGCGCTGTTTCCCATGATCTCAAATTCGGGACATACACTGCCGCTGGCTTCGATGCTTTCATCACCCTCGAAGCGGGGATGCAAGCCAATTGGCGCCACACACTTTGGGAGGTTGTCGGGCTCGCGCAATTCGACGGCGCTTCGAGTATCCACGTCGGAGACTATCACCCTTACACCGAAGCAAACGGGATCCAAATGTATGGACTCGCGCTGCGTGTCGGTTGGGGTGAGTGGCAGCCGAGTCGGCCTCCGCTGCCGCCCATGCCTGCGAAGGCCCCCGCCGCACCGACTAAGCAATAGCGCAACTAAGCCGCAACTGATGATTTAGCCGAGGAACATGCGGTACGCAGGGTTGTCGGTCTCCTCCTGCCATTCGTAGCCCAGCGTCGCGAGAAACGCCTGAAATTCAGCCTCATCGGCGGGTGGAACCTGGATACCAACAAGGACGCGACCAAAGTCTGCCCCATGATTTCTGTAGTGGAAAAGCGAGATGTTCCAGCCCGAGTGCATCGCCTTCAAAAAGGTGAGCAGTGCGCCGGGGCGCTCGGGAAAAATAAATCGAACCAATCGTTCGTGAACTGCACCGGCGGCGTGCCCACCCACCATGTGCCTGAGGTGCAGTTTTGCTAGCTCGTCGTCGGTCAGATCGATCGTCACAAGCCCGGCTGCTTCTAACGCCAAAACGAACGTTTTCGACTCCTCGCGATTGGCCACCTCAAGCCCCACGAAGACGTGGGCACGCTCGGCGCCTGCCATGCGGTAGTTGAATTCGGTCACTTGACGCCGCCCGATGCGTTCGCAGAACGCAAGGAAACTACCTGGCCGTTCGGGGATGCTAACCGCGAGCAATGCTTCGCGTTGTTCACCCAATTCCGCTCGCTCAGCCACAAACCTGAGCCGGTCGAAGTTCATGTTCGCGCCGGAGTTTACGACCACGAACGCTCCGCCTCGATACGACTGCCGCGACAAATAGGACTTCAGCCCGGCTACTCCGAGCGCCCCAGCTGGCTCGAGTACACTGCGTGTGTCCTCGAAAACGTCTTTGATCGCTGCGCAGATCTCGTCGTTGTCCACCCGAACCATCTCATCGACGTACTGACGCGCCAAACGAAACGTCTCACTACCGACGAGCTTGACCGCTGCACCGTCGGCGAAGATCCCGACGTGTTCGAGCTGTACACGTTCCCCGCGCGCCAATGATTGGGTCATCGCGTCAGCATCGTAGGTTTCGACACCAACAATGCGTGTCCGAGGACGTACCCGTTTGACATAGGCGGCCACTCCGGCAATCAGCCCGCCGCCGCCAACGCCGCAGAAAATGGCATCAATCGGTCGGCTGTGCTGGCGCAGGATCTCCATCCCGATCGTGCCCTGCCCTGCAATCACGTCCGGATCGTCGAACGGATGAATGAAGGTCAACCCCTGTTCTACTTCGATGCGCCGAGCCTCGGCGTACGCGTCATCGAACGAGTTGCCAAAAAGTAGCGAAGTTGCGCCGCGCGCACGCACGGCAGCCACCTTGATGCTGGGCGTGGTCTCCGGCATGACGATGACAGCCTTGGTACCAAGACGCGCCGCAGCGTGAGCCACGCCTTGGGCGTGGTTGCCTGCGGATGCGCTGACCACACCGCGCTCAAGCGCGGCGGCAGGCAGGCTTGCCATCTTGTTGTACGCCCCGCGCAATTTGAACGAAAAGACCGGCTGCAAATCCTCGCGCTTGAGCCACACTTGATGACCCAATCGCGCAGACAAGTTGGGCGCCAGCTCAAGCGGCGATTCGACTGCCACGTCGTACACCTGGGCATTGAGGATCTTCGTCAGGTAGTCATCAGTCACGACGCGCCCCCCTAAAGAGTCTCGATAAGATCGCATAGGATCGAGAACCCATCCTCGAAGTCGTTGATATGAGCATGCTCGTTCGGTGCATGATAGGCCACTTGCCTACCGAACCCGGTGATTTGCACATCGAACCCACGCCGCTGCAAGTCGCGGACCAACGGCAGCGAGCCGGTCATCGAGGCTGGGGCAAGGCCGGCTTGCCCACGCACACGTCGAATCGCGCGCTCGAGTGCCAAAAGGCCCGGGGAATCGAGGCGACATGCAACACCGGCCATGTGATGCGCCGGTGGATACAGCCGCACGCTGCCGGACTGGCCCGCCGCGGTGCGATACTTTGCCCATCGTCCGCCGGGCTCGACACTTTGCAACTGCGCCTCGACCTGCTCCACGAAGGCCTTGGCACCAGCGACCGCTGCATCGAGATCGTAAAACGGCGTGAGGCGAATATCACCCTTGATGCGCGCCTGAGCTGGAATCATCGTCACCTTGTGGTTCTCGCACTCGACCATGGTCGCCTTCAGTGACGAGCTTGAGGCATAGCGCCACCGGGCCTCGTCGGGATGGGGCGGATACGTACGCTCGAACCACTGAGTCAATTCCAGTGTGCACGCCATCGCAAGCTCAAGCGCATTGACGCAATGCTGCGGCATCCCAGAATGTCCGGGCACACCGTCAGCCACGAGTTCCCAAGCCGCAATACCACCGGTGCCAAGCGTCGGACCAAAATCGGCGCTATCGAGCCAGAACAGTGGACCTTTGGCCAGCACTTCGAGCCGACCGAGACTCGCCACGTAGTCGAGCCCAATACCCGGAATGCTCGATTCCTCCTCGTTTGCAATCATCAACACGTGAATCGTCCGCCGCGGTTTGACTCCGCGCTCTACCAAGTCGGCGAGCAATTCGGTCAGCACGGCGACGTGACCAAGGCAATCGGTCACACCGCGGCCGCGCAACGTGCCGTCAGCATCGACTACCAACTGGAATGGATCAGACGTCCACCGCTCGGCGTCGCGATCTGCGGGCACGACGTCAAAGTGAGCCCCAACGAAGCCAAGCGTTTCCTCGGTGTCACCTGGTAGCGTGAGCCAAAGGTTGGTCCTATCGGGCGCATCCGGACTCGCGATCAACTCCGCCTTGAGCGCCCCGGACTCAATCGGCTGGCGCAGGCGCTCGAGTACCACCGCCGCCGCCAATCGCTCCTTCGGGATCTTGCCCACGCAAGCAGAGTTTTGCAGGCTTTTGCCCAGGGAAACCAAGCGGCCCAAGGTGTTTATGAATTGCTCTCGATTCATGATCAAACTCACCAGATGATCGCTTAGCCGAATGTCGCGTAGAATGCGAGCAGAACGTCGCCAACGTAAGGCCCCTGGACCCCTTCTATGACCACTCTCGCCGCTCCGCATCCCCAGGTCAGCATTGCTGAACTCATCTCGCAGCTCGACCAATTATCCCAAGGCGAGCCGAGTAGTCTGGCGTTCGACGGTGACGGCACGCTTTGGTCCGGGGATGTATCGGACGACGTCTTCACGACTGCGTGCCGCGCGAATTGGTTCCTCGACGCGATACGCCCGCTCGTGACAAGTATTGCCCGCGAACACGGAATCGAAGGCGACGGAACCATCGGCGAGTTCCTGCTTCGCTTGTTCCAAAGTGAGAAGCAGGGCGCGCTCGACGAGCAACGACTATTCGAGATCATGACCTGGTGTTACGCCGGTCGTAGCATCGAAGAAGTGTCAGGGTATGCGGCACGAACTTTGGCGGAAAATGGGCTCGAATCCAGACTTCGCTGGCAGTACCGCCCGCTGCTCGATTGGGCCCGAAGCCATGGCCACTCTTGTTGGCTGGTCACCGCTTCCCCCTGGCCGATTGTGCGCGTTGCTGGTAACCGCCTCGGATTTAGCGATGACGAAATCATCGCAGCCTGCCCGAATCTGTCCGAAGCTGGAGTTGTCGAAGCTGGCATGCGGGCACCAGTACCCTATCGCGAACAGAAGGTTATTCAGTTGAACGCTCGACGCAAGCAGCCGCGGCTGCTCGCCGCATTTGGCGACAGCCAGTTTGACCTAAACCTGCTCGCAGCCGCGGAACTTCCTGTGGCCGTTACGCCGAAACCCGCGCTCTCGAGCCGGCTCGCCTCGCTCGAAAAGGCCGTAGTGCTGATGCTGTAGTCAAACGTGTGACCCGGAGCAACTTGCGGAGCCGCGACTGCTGGCCGTTGACCACTTGAACGATGAAAAGCCCATTAGTTGCAACCAACCGCTTCGCACCTGAACTTTTTCAGCCCTGCTTTTCTGCCTCGCGCGCCGAGCCCTTGCACGCCAGAGGTTGTTCGAAGGCGAAGGTCGCGGTAATACCTCGCGCAATGTTTCCGAGAAGCCTGCTCGCATCGCTCTTCGCTGTGTCCGTCTTGTCGTCGTCACTCATCGGCTGCGGAGGTTCGAAGCCTGAACCGCAGACGCGCATCGCCGAAGCCGCACCGCGCAATGCGGGAAACAAGTCCGACGTGGCAGTCAGCGCCGAGGTGGGCGGCCTCAACGAAGAAGCGACGGGGAAGGTCTTCGAGCGCGCCGAACCTGGTTTTGAACGTTGCTTCAAGACGCGGGCAAAGCAGGTCGAATTCCTGTCCGGAACGGTGCGCTTCTTCGTTGTGATCGGTCTCGATAAGAAGGCCAAGTCGGTCACGATCGAAGACTCCTCGCTTGGCGACCGCGCGGCGGAAAAGTGCATGCAAAATGTGTTATTCGGCTTGACCTGGCCGCAGCCAGTCGGCGGGCGCACCGCTCATGCCCACTACACGGCTGCGCCATTCGAACCATTGGACCCAGACGTGCGCGAAGCGGTGAACGTCACGCCAGACCAGGTGACAAAAGTGCGCAAGCAGCTCAAAAAGAAGGTCGGCAACTGCAACGTGGGCAGCCCTTCGCCGTATCAAATTACCGCGTACATCGACACCGAAGGCAAGGTCATTACGGCGAGTGTGACGTCCACGGATCCGGCGGGTGAGCTCTCGATCGACTGCCTCGTCGACCTGGTCAAGACCGCTGAATTCCCATCGCCAGGCAGCTACGCGGGTAAGGTTACGTTCCAGCTTTAGACGCGCGTCGCCAAATCGGTCCGGTGCGGACGACGCAACTTGTTGTCGAATTTTTCCGGCCAGGCAGTCAATCCGCCACAATCTTGCCCTTTGCGCGGCATAGCCGATATCCGTGTCCGGTGGTGCCACGTCTGCTTGCATTTGCCCTGCTGAGTAGCCTCTCGGTTGCGCCGATGGCCACATCGCGCGCCAGAACCAAAAGTGGCGGCGGGGCTGCCCTCGTCACGACGACATCGTCCACCACTTCGACCGAGGCCAGCACCGAGCCCGCTGTGGACATCTCACTTGGGTCAATTACTTGGCAGGGCGATCGCGCCACGGCAGTTGACTCGCTTGGTCGTCGGCACGCTCTGACGCTTGAGCGTCAGCTGCAACAGGCTGCGACGCACCTGCTACGAGTGGCAAAGCCCAGCAGCGGTGCAGTCGTGGTTCTATCGGCCACCGACAGTCGCATCTTGGCGCTTTCGGAGACTCCAAATGAAGTCTCACGCGCCGACAGCCTCATTTGGTCAGCCAACACGCCATCCGCAAGCTTGTTCAAGTTGGTCACGACTGCGGCGTTGATCGAGCATGCGCAGCTGCAGCCCAGCCACCGCGTGTGTTCCGAAGGCGGTGAACATCGCCTTGAACAAAGGCATCTCGGCGCCCCGCGGGGCGGACGCGTCGTGTGCGGCGAATTCTCGGAGATCCTGGGGGTCAGCCGCAATGCGGCCTATGCGCGGTTGGTACACAGCCATCTATCTGGCGACGATCTCGCCAACTTCGCCGATCGGTTCGGCTTCAATTCCCCGTTGCCCGGAGATGTGTCAGCAGAGCTGGGACGCTTTCGCTCAACAAATGACCCCGTACGGCTCGTCAGGACGGCCACTGGTTTCGTTGGTTCGTCGCTTTCCGCACTCGGAGCAGCCTACTTGGGCTTGATCATTGCTCGTGGTGGCGTCGCCCCAAGACTTCACTTGATCGCAGACGACCTAGAACCATCAGTCACTACTGCGCCTGCCCTGGCGTTGGCAAATGCCGGCGCTGCGAGTGCGGAACCCGCACGCCCATGGCACGTGATCTCGTCGACCACGGCCGGGCGAGTGCGTGACATGATGGAGAAGGTCATCTCGCACGGCACAGCCGCTGACGCATTCCGCGACGAATCTGGGCATCGCCTCTTGCCGCAATTGCGCGTAGCGGGCAAGACCGGCACGCTCGGTCGAGACGAACACGTTGCCAGTTGGTTTGTTGGTTTTGCGCCCAGCCGCGATCCCAAAGTGGTCGTCGCCGTGTTGCTCGACAACGGCCCCATCTGGCAAACGACAGCAAAGCGCGTCGCCAGCTCACTGCTGCGAACCTACTTCGAGCCCCCGCTGGCCGCGCAGCTCGCGGCCAGGTGAACAAGGACTCGGAAATCGCAGACGGGAGCTACTTCTTCACGCGGCGACGCCGAGCAACTAGCAACCCGAGCGCCGCGCCCAGGATCGCCATGGCCCGACTGTTGCTCCCGGTTCCTGCTACGGCACAACCACAGCCCTTACCCTTGCCGGAGCCCTCGGTGCCAGCGTCAAGCCCCGCGTCGAGATTCGGGCGCTCCTTGCGCACTAGACCAAGCTCGGGGATCGGGCTGCGAATTACCTCCGCGACAGTCACTTCCTTGCGGTTCTTGCGCGCCAGATCCTCGACGACCCAGATCTTGCGCAGCCCACGATACGTGCGCGGCGGCTTGCTCCAACGATAGCGCTCGGGAGTTTCGCAGGCCTGCATCCCTTTCCATTCGTGGAAATTGAGGAACCGCGTCTGGAACCTGAAGTCTTCAGCGGGCTTCGCCTCGCGGGATACCTCGCGCGTTGGCCCCTTGGGGATCCAGATCCCGCCTTCGATTCCGCCCTGGGCAGCACCGATCTCGACGTCATTCGGCATGCCTTCGTCGGCGTAGCGGTGGTGTAGTCGAGTGATGACGTACTCATGCCGCGCGAGCAAGGCTTTGCGCGTAAATAGGTCTTTGCGCTCCTGTTCGATCAACTTCTTGCGCTTGGGGCGATCGGCAGGCACTAGCCCTTCGAGCTCAATCTTTACCTTTTGCTCTTCTTCTTCGGTGCGCTTCGGCGGCTTTGGGTTCTTGTCTTCATCAGCAACCTTGGTCTCGAAAACGTCGCCCCCCAAGGTCAGAAGTTCGTTGATGAGCAGTGGATCGTTGGGGCAAGGTTGACCGCAGTCAACGCTCTTCCACGCGTATTCGAGCCAAAATGTCTTCGGGTGCTTGGTGAGCCAAACATCGTGCAACCCAGCCACAAGTTCGGCCATGCGTTCCTTCAGGTACACGTCCTTGCCGTTGTACGGGTACTGGTAGTCGACCTCAACGTTGGTAGGTGCGTTGGCAATCTCGTAGTTGGTCGTTTGGTAGCGATGCTCGGGATCCAACACGAGTACGAAGAGTTCCTGGTGGCCGTCAGCCGCCAAGCGGCTGAGTTTGGTCGGCAATTTGGTGACACGGTGGTCGGTCCAATACCGAATTGGCGACAGCTGCCCCTTCTCACTGCCGACAAGTTCGACGCGATTGGGATCCACTTCGGCCAAGACAAACCGAAAACCCTGCCCAGTGTAAGCCCCAATTGCCTGCTGCATCGGAGCCGTCAACGCCCAGCCACGCTCCTTCACCAGATCCTCGAAGCTCTGCGCCTCGGCGGGCATAAAGAAGGTGTATTCCCCAGATTTTTGCTCGGTTTTGACGCTCAACAGCAGTTCCTTGGGGACCTTACGCGTCGGCCCCATATCCATGGCCCCGCCGAGGAAGTTGTCGCCTCCCGTCTGCACACGTAGATCGCGCTCCCACTCCTGAGTCGGTTTGACAGGATCGCAGGGATCCAACTCCCAGAATTCGTGGTAACGCGGCGCCGACATCTGGTCCACCCGGTCGACGAACTCGCGCCGAATCGTGGTAATGCGATCGAGGGTAACTTCGGCCGGCACAGCCATGATAACGGCAAATGGCTCGAACGGACCTTGATAGTCCGCCACCACGGAAACGACACTCTGGTCACCGCGGTTCATCACCACATAGGTGCTCGTGTGCAAGACTCGCTTGGCTTCCGTCTTGCCGACGAAGAATCCGGGAAACCCGAACGCCGGAAGCGTCACGAGGGAGAAGAGCGTGGCAGATGCGAGCGCGGAAAACTTTGAGCGGGATAGCCTCATGGCGCCGGCAGGCTAGCAGAAGCCGGGCAAAAATCGCCCTGATTGCCCCGTGACCCGACCATGGAGGGGGCGACGGCACGACGCCACGACCAACCTGAGCTATCGTTGCCACGTGTCAGTCCCGCTTAACTTCAACGACTTCCAGTGCCGACTCGAGAGTCGTGTTCCGGTTCTGCTATCGGCGCGCCAACGCGCGAGCGTGGCGATCATCCTCGGTCGATGGGACGGCGGCACGCGAGTCCTGTTTATTCGGCGGGCCGAGCATCCAAACGATCCTTGGTCTGGGCACATGGCGTTTCCTGGCGGGCGAAAAGACCCTACCGATCCCGACGATTTGGCGACGGCAAAACGCGAAACATTCGAGGAGGTCGGGTTGGATCTAGACCGACA
>Ga0302321_100000244_pt1 | contig 48560 bp, 36 predicted proteins | sample Fen_T0_1_FD_202505 | JGI IMG/M metagenome (GOLD analysis project Ga0302321, IMG submission 202505) | Peat permafrost microbial communities from Stordalen Mire near Abisko, Sweden - Fen_T0_1 | ecosystem: Environmental > Terrestrial > Soil > Wetlands > Permafrost | place: Sweden: Abisko... | reverse complement strand
GATGGCGAGCAGCGCAAGGGTTGTTCGCGAGAAGCGGCTTCTGGTCATGCGATCCTTTTCATTGCAATTTTTGCGGTCGAAATCTGTCATTGGTCGACCGTGCTTCTGAAGCGCGAGGGGTGGGGCAGGAGCCGTCGATCAGCAGCAAGGAACGCCTGACTTCCGTCGGCTGAGCGATCCACGCTCCCCTTACTGCTCCGACACGGCCGACTGTGTATAAGAAAGATGACCTCGCCCGTCGCGCGGTGGCTCTGATTGCCGATTTCGGCGGTGCCAGGGCGACTGAGCCTTCGGCGGCGCCGGACAACGCGACCAATCCGAGCCCCACGCGAGCCCTGCAGCGCATCCTGTTCGCGCGATAGGTAAACGATACTTACTCGTGGGAATAGGCTGCGGCCTAGCCCGCGTCGCGCGGATTGAACCGCGCCATGGCCGCTGGCCAAACCACACCTTCTCCTGGCGCTACGACTCAGACACTCGGCGCCGGTGGCAGGGATTGAACGGGTCGTTTACGAGCTCACGTCAGTGGCAACGGACTACCCCGGCCTACAACCTGCTCAAAATACGTCGAAATCATCTGAGTCGAGGTTGTAACTCACGCTCGAGTAGTGTCGATACACCATGCCGGATTGTCGCTCGAAGATGGTCACGAATTTGTCGGTCGAACCCTTCACGTAATCGAAGACGTACGTTGGCCCCTTCGCGCTCGCCAGAATCTGCTCGAGTTCCGGCGCGGAGACCAACCGATGTGGATACGGATAATCGGCCAGAAGTTCCTTGGGGTCGTGGCGTTGTGATTCGTCACCACTGAACTTGTCGAACTTCACCAAGACATTGTCGGGGACGTAGAGGGTCGCGATCTTCAACTTCGCGAGGGCCGCATCATCCTCGAAATCTTCGTACAGCCAGCGGCGCCGTGCTTGTTCGAGATCACGCTGCACCGACGCGAGATACAGAGAAATCTGCGCTGGCGTAAAATTCCAAAAGTGACCGTTGTGGTAGATCGCTGCCAACGCGGCCTCTGGTGTCGCATTGGCGACTGCCGCTAGCGTGGGAAAATCAGGGTGCAACTCGATCCTACAGAAGGCGGTCGTGCGTTCCTCTTTGGGCTCTTCGCGGCTCAAGGTCAAAAAGACGTGCGTGTTGGTGCCCCAGTACGTCTTCCTCTGGGGATGGTTCTCGGTCGCGAAGTACATATCGCTGGATTCGTTGCTGACCGTGAAATAGACGAATTTTTCCGCGGCCAAATACTGGGCGCGCTCGGTCCAGGGCACGACTTTGATAGGCGTGAGCGTCCAGGCGCGCTTGATCGCCGTTTCGAACTCAGCTCGCTGAGGCATGACTCGCTCCGGCAAAAAGAACACCGCGGTGGCCTGGCGCAGCCACGCCATTTGTTCGGCCGTGAAGGAGAGCTCGCTAATGCGTTGCCCGTCCCCGGGATCGTTCCACCCTTTGCGAGACATCATGCCGATGCAACCGGACAAGGTGACCAAGCAGAGCAACAGGAAAAACCCGGGTAATCTGGTGAATGGTCGGTTCATTGAATTGGCTCGCTGGGGACCGCGTGCGCATGCGCCTCGGCGCTCATAGCAAGTGCTGTGCCCCCTAGTTTCCCGCGAATTCTTTCGGCACCTGTATCCACTCCGCCGGCTGCCCGGTGTTACGGTGTTGCAGGGTCTGGCTGGTAACCGAGAACGCTTCAGCTAGCGTCGAACTCACCTGCGGTAAACTAGCCCGCGCGGGTAAAATTCGAGCACCGTACGGTCTGCTGGATTCCGAAAGTGACCCCGCAGGGCTGTCCCTTCATGCCCGGGGCCGAACCGAGAGTCTTGGTCCAGAGGGTCGCTCCGGTCGCCTCGTCGAGGGCCGCCATCACGTTGTCCGCGCTCACTGCGATGAACGCGCCCTTCCCGCCAGGACCGTTCTCGATGTAGAGCGGTGAGCCATACATGCTGCCTTGGAACGCGGCGCTGAAGTCCGCTTCGAGCGTCATTTTCGCCGCGGCAGCCTTGGTCAGTGTTGGCTGAACCCAATGACTCTTGCGCGTTGGACCCCCATTGCGCTCGAGCACACTCGCGCGGATCGTGGCTGACGCGCCAGCACTGCTGTCGCCCGCGCTACCACCGGCGGGTGCGCCGCCTTGATCGGTTCGTGCGCCTCCGCCCGATGAACTCGAGCCCGCGCTGGCGGCTCCAGCACAACAAGCTGGGTGGCTCCTCACTCGGTCCCGAGACGCGACAGCTCAATCGAGTGCTGGATGGCGAGAACTTGCTCGACAAGCTCGAACGCCTGAGCCTGTTCGATGCGCCACTGCCCAAGCCATACCTGCCAGCCCTCGCCACACCGTACGACTCGTTCGAAGGCAAGCCACCTGCGGGCGCGTCCAACGAAGAGCTCACGCGATCGTACCTTCACGCCAACTGCGCCTTCTGTCATCGGGCGGACGGTAACTCGGGCACGCTGGACCTTCGCTATGATGTCTCGCTAGCCAACACCGGCGCCTGCAACACGCCGCCGTTGAAGGGGGGCGCGGGCCTCTCGACGTACACCATCCTCACTCCCGGCAAACCCCACGGAATCGGTGATTTGGGCCCGCATGCAAACGCTCGACGACAAAAACCGAATGCCCCAAATTGGCACGTCCCTCGTCGAGCAACCGAGCGTGAAGCTCGTCAGCGACTGGATCACCTCGATCCAGTCGTGCCAGTAGTTCCCGGCGCCGCCTCGCCGCGGGCCGATCATTGCGAGTGTTGGCGTGAAAGGGCGTGCCGCTCGACGCTACTGACAACGCCTGCCAGCGGCAGTCCGGAGACTTGACGACGGAGCGCGCTGCGCTAGCATGAGCGCATGCGGGTGTGGATGCGGGTGCGGGTGTGGCCGATCGTGTCGTGTCTTTCGATCATCGTCAGCTGTGGCGGTTCGAACGCCCGCTGCAATTCGTTCCTCGCGCTGCCCGCGGTGATCAGCGTGACCAATGGGGTGACGAATGCCGCAATTTGCGACGCGGAAGTAACGGCAACCGGACCCAATGGTGAGCTCACCCTCGGCAAGAGCCCCGATGACACCAGTGCCTGCGAGTACTACGGCCCAGTCGTCAGCGGCTCATTCATAGTTACCGTTTCGAAGTCCGGCTTTCAGACAGTAACCGTGCCAGATGTGCGGGTGACGATTCAAACTTGCGACGGCCCCAAGGAAAGCCCGCAAGTTGTCGCGGTGAAATTGACTCCGAACTGATGGCCGTCTGCGGTCGGTTCCCGCGGCCCCCGTATCATCTCACTGCGCTGGCTCGGTCGCCTCACGAACCCGACCTGCGCCGGCCATGCGCAGGTCTGTAATTTTTGTGATGGTCACGAGCGACGACGCACAACGGCATAGCCTTCGGCGTCCGATTGCGAACTCGACGACTGAGACGCCGAAGGCTGCGTGCCCTGGGACGCGCTCGGTGACCATCGAGAAAAAAGGAACCGGGCGAGCGTTAGCGCGCCGCAAGTTGCGGCCTAACGCGAAAATGCCCCACGCCAAACGCTTACATGACGCGCAGGCCCTAAACGACTAGGGTGATAACCGCTCTTGAGCATGACCGACGCGCGCCCCCACTTCTCCGCCGTCGCTCGGCAGATGTTGCTTCACGACAGCGGAGGTGAGCTCTCGGCGGCTGCCTGCGCGGTGTCCGCAGCCAGCGTGCTCGATCGGCTGCAACAGCGACTGGCGCCGTTACTCGGGGCTGCGGGCATGCGTGCGCTGTTCGCGCGAGCGGTCAAAGTCACGCTGATGGAGTTCACTGTGCTCACACGTGTGCGGGCTGCAACGCTCGACGAGAAGGTGAACGTGGGCGAGTCGCTGAGCGAGGCTTTGAATAGCTTGGGCTCTGCGGTAGCTTGGGCAGCGGCGACAGCCTTGTTTGCGAATTTTCTAGAGGTCACTTCGAGCTTGATCGGTGAGCGTCTGGTGTTGGTGGTATTACAACGCGCGTTCGGGGACATTTCGAGCGTGAAGGATCAAGATGCAGTCGAAGGACCAGTTCCTGGGGACGCCTAGTCAATCGCACGCGGCGCTGCTGGTCGAGCAGCGCGAGGCGAATGAGAAGCTGCTGCTGGCCGTCTTGCAAGCGCAAGAAGATGCCGAAGATGCCCATTCCGGTCGAATCGTCGCGGAAGACGAGAGTGACGTTCTGCGTGCGAAAGCAGCCGAGCTGCTGGCCGCAGCCGAGCTTCGCGAACGCTCGCTCGGGATCATCGGTCATGATCTTCGAGAGCCTTTGAACGCCATGCTCGTTGCTGCCCAGCTATTGGGGCAGGAACCGTTGTCGGCGCAAGCCGCGTGGCTCGCCAAGCGCATCATCCACAGCGGGCGTCGCATCGAGCACATGATTGACCAGCTCGCCAACTTCACTCGCGCGCCCCTCGGCGGCGGCCTCAAGCTCGATCTCGCACTTTGTGATTTGGCGGAGATCTGCCGGAACGTCGTTGAGGAGCTGCAACTCGGCTCCGGTACGAAAGTCCGCCTCACCGCGACCGGAGGGCTCGAAGGCAGGTGGGATCCGGATCAGCTGACGACGCTGCTGTCGAATCTGATTGGCAACGCGACTGCGCACGCTTTACCGGGGACAACGGTGCTGGTCGATGCGCGCGCCGAGGCTTCGGGCGTAGCGGTGGAAGTTCGTAACAAGAGGGTGGCCATTGCGGCCGGGCAGCTCTTCTCTGCGTTCGCCGGGGGCGCGGAACGCAGCGAAGAAATGGCGCATCTGGGCTTAGGCTTGTACACCAGCCGAGAGATCGCGCTCGCACATGGCGGCACTCTCGCCGTCGAATCATCTGCCGAAGGCACGACGTTCTCACTTCACTTGCCGCGCTTGTCGCCGGGCTGAGCCGGCTCGCCCGGCTCAGCTCGAGGTAGGCTCAGACCGTGATCGACCGGCCGGCGGCCGGGCAGTCATCTGCCTCACGGCGCGCAACTAGCTCGTCGAACTCGGCTATCTCAGCAGCGCGCGCACGTTCGAGACGCAGAAGTCGAACGGGACCGCAGCGTTGTCATTCGTGACGACGTGCCAGGAGATCTTGAGCAGCTCCGACTTCACGGTTTCGGCGGTTGGTGTCGCCGGATCATGTGGGTACCTGAAGCAATCTTCGGGCAGCTGCTCGAAGAGCACCCGGTTCGTCCCGGGGTCGATTTTCACGCTCCCTGAACTGCAGAATAGCCTGCCCTCGGCTTCGACTTGGAAGCGAAGGGCGCTACGCGCGGGCACTGCGCCGCCCGTAATCTCGAAAGAAAAGCCCTTGAGCGTCGAGGCATCGAAGGGCAGTGGCTCGCCACCCGCGCCGGCGTCCGTATCGCTCGGTTGATTGAGGTAGATCGCGATATCGGCTCCCCAATACTCGCCGAAGCAATCCGTAGCTGGAGAAGTGAACATCATGATTTTGCAAATATCGGAGAACTTGTCGACCTTGGCGGCGGTGCCTTTGATGCAGGCGTCGACCACCGATGCCTCGATCGGGACGGTCAGATTGGAGGTCATGCTTTCGGCTGTATGTGAGTCAGCTTCCGCAAACACGATGCCTTGAACGTCCAGTTCGATGTTGCTGACGACCCCTCCAGTAAAGGACAGCGGTAGGCTTTCATCGGTGTCGGCGCCCGCTTCGCCCGCGGCTCCGGCGGTGCCCGCGGTGCCCGCGGCTCCGGCGGTGCCCGCGATGCCCGCGATGCCCGCGGCTCCGGCGGTACCCGCGTCCACAGCTGCCGGTCCGCCGCTGCGGTGGACACTCCCGCACCCGACCAGCGCGACAGCTCCAGTTACTATCGACGCCAGCAAACACCGACTGACCCCGGAATTCATCTCTGCAGAGATAGCGGAGTGGCTCGCGCAGCACAAGGAACGGAAATTAAGAATGGCAGAAGGAATCCCCGGCAATCGAGCGCCGGGGACTTTCGTTCCGAAACTCCAGAGATACGGCAGCGCTACTGGCTGATGTGGGAATCCGGGTCGAACGCGACATCCTTGCCGCCGACGGAACCCACTATCGTGTTGCGGCTGCCGACGACGATGCCGCCGTTCGGGGCCGTGATCGTCGCGGGCAGTGAGCCGACACCGGCGTTGACCGTGATCGCATTGCTGGAGGTGCTGTTGCTGTAGAGCGTGACAAGCCCAGAGCCCAAGACAGACGCCGTGCCGCCGTTCAAGGTGACCGTCCCTTGCACGTTGATGTCCACCGGGCCGGTGGACGTATCGAACACGATCTGCGCGCCCGAGTTCACGACCAATGATGCGAGGTTGAAAGTACCACTGGCGAACGTCAACTTCGAGCCATTGACCTGGACGGCGCCATAGTTACCGGGCGCCTTAGTGATCGCCGGACCGCCCGAGTTGACTTGCACGGGGGTCGTCCCGGGGGTCACCGTGTGGCTTGCCAGTGTGGATTGCGTGGCGGAACCCGCGCTGACCGTGCCAGTGATTTTGCCACCGTTGACCAGCTCGCCGTTCGCAACCGACGGCGCAGCGCCGGCAATCTGTACGTTGCCGTTGATGGTTGCCCCGGAAATGTGCACCTGGCTCGTGGTCGTGTTGTTGATGTTGGCGTCGCCGTTTGTGACCGTCCCCGACTCCAGGCTCAAGGCATTCGTCGCCAGACCGCCCACTGTCGTCACTCGCGCTGCCAGCCGGATCGAGTGCGTGCCGATTAGCCGGGCCTGAGCGCTGCCGCCGCCCGCGCCCAACGCACTCTGCGTGCTGCTCGCGTTTTCACCGAATGAACCGCCCTCGCCGCCGCACGCGGCCAGCGCGCCGACGCCGAGTAACAATAGGCAAGCGGTGGGTAAAGTCGTCCGTAGCGTTTTGTTCGAAGCCATATTCATTTCCTTGTTCGAATTATCCATCACAGCATGTCTCGTGGCTGAGATTGCCGGTATTGCCGTCAATCCCCGCGCCGCCTGCAGGCGCAGCGCGAAGAGCCGAGTGCCAATCAATCGAAAGCACGCGGACGTGAGCCTGCCTTTGAACTTGTGTTCACGACCTTCATCGTTCGACCCTCTTCCCGCAAGCTTCGCCCTCCGGGCTCCCGAAAGCCCGCACTCAACCCTGAGCGCGAGAGTAGACCGCGCCCTCCGTCGAAGGCAAGCGACACCGCTCGCATCGCCCCTCACAAATGCAGTCTCTCAATTGGCATTGCCTGGTAACCATTCGGGCACGCTTCGGTTACCGAGCTTGCACCGGCCCAAGCGCCGTTGAGCGCAGCGGGGGTTTCCGCTGAACTCCTTGGCAGCAGCACCGCCGGCGCTGAGCCGAAGCCACGAAACTGGCAATGAAGGATCCGTCTAAATCGGTGTGTTGAGTCAGGTCGGTCGTTCGAATGTCGTTGCTGACTACGGTGGTGAGCGCCAGCGGCTCCAGCAGGAGTACTCGACATTTCAGTAGCGTCGGGCCGCCTGGCACGGGCGGGGCAACTCGTGGCGGCGGCTCGGCGGGGGTGGGTGCGGTGGCCGGCACGGCTCGTCGGCAGGTGGTAGCTCGTGCGGCGGGGTGGCCGGGAAATCCGGCGGTAGCCGCCATGCCCTCAGCGTCCTAGGCACGGCTGAGCCGGCATCCTCGTCGCTGGCGTTCAGTGGCCATGCGCTAGAGCCGGCTTCTTTTGTGGGCGCCCCCTGTGGCCGCAACGCACCCCGCAAGTCGACGCTCGAGCTCTCGCTACGAAGCCCGAATGAAATCCTCATTAGCCCAGCGGTGTTCCGCGAGGCCAACGAATCCGCTTCGCGGAGCATTGGCAACTTGCTCTTGCCGCGTCGAGGAGTCTAGGACAACGAAAGGCGCGCCGGCTCCAGCCGTTTAAAGCGCAGCCTTTTGAATTTTTTCGAGCGCTGGGATCTGGTGAGCGACGTAGGCGTTGCATTGGTCGTCGGTGGCAAGATCGACGAGGTCTCCAGTGCGTACGGACGACCAGAGCAGGGCACCGTTGCGATCGGCTTTGGTTACGACGGTTTGCGCACTGGCACTTTGCGCGTGGGTGCCCTCACTCAGTAAGAGGTACCCTTCTGGGTCGACCGCGAGCGCAATCGGCCAATTGTTTTGATTTGGTTCGAGGCCTAGCGCCCACAAGGGGTCACCGCTCGTGCTGAGCTTCTGGATGACGAGCGGGGTGCCGGCCGTGACGACCTCCGCGCTTGCCCAGTTGAATGAGCCGACGACCCGGGCCAGACCTCGATCGTCGAACGGGATCCGGCAGCGTGCGCTGGCGGCCAAGACAATGCTGCCATCCGCGTCCGCCTCGAGCACCGGGTTTGGCGACTTCACGTGCGTCGGATCCAAGGCGCAACCGAATCGTTGGAGCCAAAGTGTTTCGCCGTGGCCACCGAAGGCAATCACGAACCACTGCCAGCCGCTGTCGCTCGGCGCGACGCCCGAGACCACGGCGTTGCCCCCGGTGGCGACCGCCACATCCTGGGCGATGCCGCCTGGAGGTTGGTCGATGGTTTGAACCCAAAGCGTCCTGCCAGCTTCGGCGAAAGTGAGGAGTTTCGTGCCCGCGCCACCATCACTCAACGCGACCACGCGCCCGCCGCCCGCGGCGACCCGGAGGGCTCGCACACCGCTCAGCCCGGACTGGACTGACAGTGGCGTCATACCAGCGGAGAGAAGAATGGCAGTCGTCCCTCCTCTTGACCCGGTCGCCGTGGCTGCCACGAAGCCGTTGCCCGACGCATCGACCACGGCATCGGCTCCCTCGAGGACATCAGAGGCAATAGCCACGCGAGCCGACGACGATAGAAGCTTGCCGGTTGTATCATGAGCGTTGACGAAGGTCTCTGCGAGCTCAGTGTCTGTGATATTCCCGAAGACAGCATAGCCTGACGGCGTTCGTTCGAGGGCGTAGGCGGTCACTGTTCGCACGCCTACACCACCGGGACTACTGGGGATCAAAGGCGCGTTCTCGACGGGTTCGCCACGGCAGGGAGGCGCCGCCAGCGCGCCTCCCGCTGCTTGCGCGCCACCGGTCTGTAACGCGCCGCCTGCTGCCCGCGTGCCACCGGTCTGTAACGCGCCGCCTGCTGCCCGCGTGCCACCGGTCTGTAACGCGCCGCCTGCTGCCTGCGTGCCCGCCGCATGTGGCGCCCCGGCCGGTACTTGCCCAATGCCCGCGCCGGAATCACTCACGCTTCCGAAATCGAGGAGCTCGGTTCGCGCGCCGCAGCCGCTGAACAAGGCCAGTAGCAAGGCCCGATTCGCGAGCAACCGCGCGCTCCCGCCCGTCGCATTCATCGCCTGCAGATTAGCACTGCTTTGCGAGAAATTTCCGCATGCCTGAGGGGAAGAAGCCGTGTTTTTCGGCTGGACTGCCCGAGGTAGGCCACTTCGGCGAGGCTCGTGAACTTGCCGCGCGTCATGATCTCGGGTCCATCGAGCTTGCTCCAACAATGGGCGCCCGCCAGCGCGCCCATCCCTGGAGCGCGAGCGGGGTCGCCACCGCCCACCTGGAACGATGTCGCCACACAGGACGCTTCTCACAGAGGAACGATTGTGCAGGCCCTGCGCGCGCCAGTTTGCATACCCGCCCACGCCAAACCTCGCGTGTCCGAATCCGTCAGTGGCGCTTCTTTCGACGCTGCCTCGGCACTCATGAAGACAATCTTGGGCTCGAAGCGGCCGAAGGGAAGCCCGGAGCTTGAGAGCAGCTCGGTCGCTTTCCCGCGTTGCCTCACGGGATCAGTTCAGTCGTGGTGTACAACCACCACTTCGTGGTGCTCTTGGTGATGTTCGCGGTGCTCTTGGTGTTCATGGTGGTGCGCATGCTCGGGGCGGGTATGCACGACGCAACCCATCGCCGAAAACATCGCGCTTGCCAGAACAATGATGGCGCTAACACGGTTCATCTGGACCTCTCTTCGTTGCTCGATTTCGCGATTCCGCGATTCCGCGATTCCCTGAGGGGTGCAAACACCGGGCCACACGCGCCGCGCTGAATGCCCTTGGCCAACGCGAGCAATGGGCAGAGGGGCTACCCTGATGCCGCGCGACGTCGCATTTAGTCTCGGCGACGCGCATGTGAAGCGAGGATGCCCCTTATCCACGCTAGACGAATGCACTAAAGAAGAACGGTGACCGACGCACCCAGTTCGCCCAGTTGCGAGTCCGCAGCCCCAGTTACGCCATCGTCGAGTGCGGCGCCTCCCAGCTGGCTCAAGGCGGCCTTGCTCGGGTCATTCGCCGTGTTCGTAGGCTCGGTCTCTTGCCTGCTCATCGGATTGGAGTGCCTTGGCTATCGGTGGACACTCGCCGTTTGCGCCGCGGCGGGCATCTCTGTGATGCTGGTGCTGATTTTCTCTCAGGTGTGGGCTGACTCTTCACTCTCGAACGCAAATATCGACGGACTAACAGGGTGCGAGTACTGCGGGGGCGCTACCGCTCGGGTAGTCTGCAAGGACTGCAAGTTGGTCCAGTGGAAGAGGCTCAGCGGAGTAGGAAATGTCCTGTTTTGGTCGGCCTTCATGGTCTCTTACCGCTGGCAGATCAACGCTGCAGTCTTCTCGTTCGCATTGGTCAGCGCGATTTCGCTGGGTGGTCGAGCGAACGAAATCGCCAATCGAAACGGCGAAAAAGGCATTGAACAAGAGCGCGCCACGCGCGAGGCGAAGCTCACCACCACACTCAGAGTCGCTGAGGCGGGTGCGGCATTTCGCGGTGCGCTGCTGATGATTGAAGCCACTTGCCCCAACCCTCGGTCAGCCGAGTGCGCGTCTCACTTCAGCGCATTTCGCGACAGCTATTATCGCTATTCTCTTCAAGCGCCAGCGGTCATCTATGAGTTCATCAAGCTTTGCGCGGAGCTTGCTGCTAGGCCGAGGTATCCGAGCGCCGACACGGTCGGGCAGAGCCGAAAGCTCATGTGTGGGCTCGTCGCAAGAATGAAGACGGAGAGCACGAGGCAAAATCCCAAGGTGAGTAACGGCGAGAACAAGAATGAGAGCCTCATTGATGAGCTGAATAAGAACTTCCGTCGTTACATCAACTTGGTCGCCACTTGTGCGGTTGCCGACGCCGGATGTACGCGAAAACGGCGCGAACTCGCGTTGGTACTTTACGAGAATGGACGGATCGCGCAATGCGCCGTCGCTGAGGTTGCTTACGAGGCGATGTTTTACGGGATACCCAAGCCATTCACCACGTACACCAGATGTGAGGATCCGCATTGGCTCACGCAAGCGCCGGCTCTGCACGAAGGAGATCTGGACTGGCTTGGCTGGCCCGCGTTGCGTGACGTCCCAGCAACCGCGGCGAGAGCATTGCCTCTCGAAAGTGTAAGCCCGGTCGGCTCGGGCGGGGTGGAGCCAAGCGCACTGCCAGCTCCCTGAACCGAGGACTGGCGAGCTGCTCGAGCAGAACGAGCTGATCCTGGGCTCGTCTTGGCCGCGACCGGCGCCGGCTCCGAAGTCGCTGAGGGCTCGGGCAGGCTGCTCCCTGGCAAGCACGAACTCAGATCACGATCGCGGCGATCCGCTGCCAACACCAGAACGCAGCAACCGCGCCGACTGCATAGAGCGCTGGTCGGCGCGCGCGCGCGAACCAACTCTTGGGGAACGGCACGCTGACGACCAGGAAGGCGACTAGCACCGTCAGCAGCTGCCCACACTCCACGCCGACGTTGAAGCTGAGCAGCGCCATCGGTAGATGGCTCTGCGGCAAACCGATGTTCTTCAGTGCACCGGCGAAGCCGAGCCCGTGCACCAGACCGAACAAGAAGGAGACCAGCGCAGGCACGCGCCGAGCGAGCGTGTCCGTATCACGCAGCGCCTCACTCGCAACCAGCACGATCGACAGCGCAATACAGGCCTCGACAGGTGCCGATCGCAAGCTGAGCCAGCCAAATACGCTGCATGCGAGCGTCAGGCTGTGAGCCAACGTAAAGGCGGTGATGGTGCCGATTAGTCGCCTACGAAAGCCGACCAGGAACAGTAGACTGACCACGAACAACAAGTGGTCGATGCCGCTCAGGATGTGCTGCACCCCGAGCACGGTGTAGGCCCGAAAGATCTCGGCCAACCCGCGGCGATCGTCGGCCGAACCGAAGAGCTCGACCGACGGCTGCGCGCCGGTGAGGGTGTAGACGTGACTTTGACCGTCGAGCCAGATGATCTTCACCAACGCGGCCGAGTAGCGCTTGCCGACACCCTCCATGGCAAACGTTCCTTTGAGGCCACCGTCCCCGCAATGCACGACGTTCGACCCGACTTCGCAGCTCGCTGGCCAATGCGGCTTCAGGTCTTCCCCCATGGGGCGCTTATCGCTGGAGGCTGACCATAGCCATAAGAACTCACCAGGCGCGGTCTCGCGCACCTCCATCTCGGCCATGCTCATCTCGTGCGCGCGGGCGGGAAGAGCCAGCAGGGAGAGCGCAAGCGCAAATAGCAGCAAGCACGCCGTACGCAGTGACACCGGGCTCATTCGACCGATCCCGTGACTTTCGTCTCGTAGTTGATCTTGTACTTCTTGGCCAAGGCTCGCACCGCGGCGGTGCGTTGTTCCGAAGCGGTGGCATCGGTCCAATCCTGCAGCACGACCCCGCGGATCTGCTCGAAAACCGCTGCCTTGGGCGGGGTGACCGCATTCAGTCGCATGGCGCGCCAGCCGTCGCGCGTCTGCAACGCCTGCCAGGTACCAGGCTGAGACTCCTCGAGTGTCTTGGCGAACGGTGCGCCATAGCTGTCGACGAGGTTGGAATGGGGCCGAGCCTTGAATACCCGCAGGCCCGCCTTGGCGTCGCCAGGCGTACCGTTGTTCAACGCGACCACGAACTCGCGTACCGCGGCTTCGGGGCTGGTGCCGGAGAGGGCTGCTTCTTCGAAATCGAAGCGAGCGGGCTCGTCGTATTTGACGCGATGCGTTTCGAACCAAGTGCGCAACACCTGGTCGTCGACCGGGGGCAGTTTCACGTTGCTGTCGATCACGCTGAGCGCCTTGAAGATCACCCGTTCGCGGATCGCGGGGTCGCCCTTGTCGACTTGCAGCGCGAGCCCTTCGCGATAGAGCACTTCGTTGTCGAGCCAAACGCGATGCAGTGCCTCGAGCTCTTCGGGGTTGGGATCCCTTCCCCTCGCCGCCTTGAACGTTTCCCTCGCTTCGCTGTCCACCTCCGCACCGACGACGATCGTTCGCGGGTCGTCGGCCTTGCTGATCAGGGCTTGATCGAGGCCAAACAGCAGCCCGCCGAGGACGATGAAATGCAGCAGTGGCTCACGCAGCCAGCTCCGGCGCGGCGAAGGCGGGAGCGCGGGCGCGACCGGCTGAGACGGAACGGATTCGGGCAGGTGGAGATTGAAGACTGGCGTCGACATGGGTTTTGCGGATTAGCTCGAAATAAGGAAAACGGCGCCGTGCGTGGTGTGCGCGGCGCCGTTTCGGGTCGTGCCATCCGTCGGTGACGGGGGCATCACCGATGAGTGACAGTAGTGTCACTCATGCGTGACTGGGTGACGGTCCGCTCAGTTGACGCCTGCGACTGGGGTCGAGCCAGTGACCTCGATGTACACTGGATTGCTGTAGAACCACAGGTCTGACCAAGCAGCGACGTCGAACGAGACCGCCTTCTGGCCGACAATCGGGTTGGTCGCACCAGTGGCGGCAACCAAGTGGTCCGGGCAACCGTCGAACTGGCTGCTGGCGCTGTGAACCGTGGTGCACGGGATGCGCAGACGCGTGGTGTCGTTGGCGTTCGTGTAGACGTCGGCCAGTGGATTGCCGCTGGCGTCGGTCTCGAACGGCACGGCTGCCGGCATGTTGCTGCCGCGCAAGCGGACATAACGCGAGGCCGTCACTGCCGAGATGCGGAACGTCATTGTCAGCAACTCGGAGCCATCCAGTGGAGAAGTGACCGACTTCCAAGCGGAAGCGCCACTGCCGTTGAACGTCTTCAGAATCGCAGCCGAGACGTTCTTGGCCGCGTCGGGCACCACGGACAGATCCGCAGTCGTGCCATCGGCTTTCAGCCAGTTGGTGTTGCGCGGCCACTCGCCAGCATAGTCCGGAGCGCCCGGCGTCTTATAACCGGTGACCAGGCCACCGATCACGTCGACGTGGTCGAGGACCGGTTGATTGATCGGTTGGGTGATGCCGATCTGCTTGAGTGACGGGTTCGGGAAGGTGTACGGCGAGAAGTTCGCGCCGGCGGGGTCGCGCACGGTCACGCTGACCACGATGTCCGAGCCCGATGCCACGACCAGCTTCTCGCCCATCGTCGCGCAACCAGCGGTGCTGGCCGAACTGTTGGCAACGGCCGCGTTGACCGAGAGTTCTTCGACGAGCGCATCGGCCTTGCCAGTGCAGGCCACGAACGCCAGGCGGTCGATGATTTGACCGCTGCTGGCGAAGTTGTTGCCGGTGCGTAGGCCGTCGACAATTTGCTGCGGCCTCGCCTTGCTGCTACCGGCGCGCACCATCGTGTAGTTGCGCTGGTACTCGCCCGGCAAGAAGTCCTGCGTCGTGCGGCGGTCGTCCGGGCCGAAGCTGCCGCGGTTGTGCCAATCGGAGCTGGCAAAGAACCAGAAGTTGCGGCCTTCTCCGAGCAGAGCGTCCCACACACCACCGACAAAGCCACCGTAAACGCCGGTGCCGCCGTAGGTCGTGCCGCCCACGCTGTCGGTCTGAACGCCGTTGATGTTGTTGCGCAGAACTTGGTATTCGCCGCGGTTCGACGACGCGCCGTGACCCGGTTGCGTTTCCATGCCGAAAGCGGTCTTGGGCGCGGCGTTGTTGAAGTCACGCAAGCTCTCGACGTTGAAACCGTTGTCGCCGTCGGGGTTGAATTGCCCGGCGCGCTCGAGATGCGCGGGCACGTAGTAGGAGGCGTCCGGGTGAAACTGCTTCATCCACTTCAGAGCTTCGACCGTCTTGTTATGACCCTTGGTCCCGTGACCGGTCCCGCTCGCGGGCACCAGCTTCTGTCCGGTGGCGTTCCAGCTCGGGTCGGTGGCGTTCAAGCTGCCCGGAACCGAGCAATCCCAGGCATTGGCAACGCCGCGGCTGGTATCGGTGTCGCCGCGGTCGAAGCAATACTCCCATTGCGCCAGCGCGGTGCCGCTGCCGAGCGCGGTGTACCCGGGGGTCGTCGGTAACGTCGCCGCGTCGAGCGAGGCCGGGATCTGGCCCGTAATTACGGACATCGAGCTGTGCTCATGACCTGCAACCACCGACTCGATGCCCAGGAACAGCGGCACGTTCTTGTAGGCATTGAGGTACTCGATCAGAGGGTATTGGAACTCTTGAATCGACTGCCAGCGCCACATGTTCTTGTTCGGGCTGCTGCCGGAAGCGTCGCCCTTGGGGGTCACGCCGGAGTTTTCCCAAGTGGTGGTCGGGCCTTGGCCCGTGACGAACGGATAGGCAGGCGTGGCCAGGGTCGCATCTTCGACCAGGGTGCAGTTGCGGTTACCGTTGCCGCCGTGCCCGGCTTGCACGAACCAGTCGAGGCCGAAGTTGCCATCAGTCTTCGCGGAGGCCTTCTGGACCAGCTTCTGCATCGAGATCGAGCCGTCGGAGCAGGTCGTGTGGTTGTGGAAGTCGCCCGCGACGTACTTGCCCGGTGCTTTCGCTGCGACCGTGCAGGTGATCTGCGCGCTGAGCGTGTCCGCGCAGGCAGCCGCTGGATCGCCGTCCGCAACGCTCACGGTGACGGTCGCGGTGCCCGCAGCCCCGCAGGTAAAGGTCGGATTCTGAGCAGACGCGCTGCTGAGCGTCCCAGCCGTGGTGGCCCAGGCGTAGCTGAGCGCGCTCGGACCAGCGTCGCTGTCGTGCGCCGCCACCACCAGCGCAACCGTGCCGCCGACCTGAACCTCGGTGGGACTCGCGGACAACGAGTCGATCGTCGGACACACGTTCAGAGCTCCAGACACCATCACGCTGCCCGTGCGCGGCGCCTCATGACAGGTGAGCGCAACCGTCACCGGCACGGTCGTGTGCGCGGTGACGTTGAACGTGGCCGAGCCGCCGCAGGTCGCCGAAGCGTCGGTCGTGGTCGCGCTGATCGTGATCGCGTAGCCCGTACCAGCGGGAAGCCCACCGATTGTCGCGCTGAGCTTGGTCGCCGCCGATAGGTCGATACTAGCAGTCTTGGAAAATCCGTTCGGCCCGATGATGGTGTAGCTCGCGCTGTTCAGCGCGCTGCCGTTCGCAAGCTGCAGGGCCAGGTTGACCTCACCGCTCGATTCTTCGCTGGCGCTCGCTGGCGCGTTCGCCCCGCTGTTCTGATCGCCGCAGCCGACGAGCGCGGTGATGCCGCAAAAACCCAACGCCAATATCGATAGCTTTTCAGTTCTCATTTTCGCCTTCTCCGAACGTGCCTGGACGACTGATTCGACCGCTGATTACGCGCCGGGCGTAGCAAGAGGCAGGCCATTTCCGACATGCCGAAAAGCGGGCGTCGTTGGGCACTTTTGGGCTAATTTCCGGTTTGAATTCGAAACATGTCGGCCGCGACTCCGGAAATCGGAAATCGCTCTCCGAACTCCGGAGATCAGGTTCGATTCCAGATCTCCGCGCCGCCCGACTCGGCGTGTGACGGTTCAGTGTCGAACGGGTTCGGCAATCGACGCGGCGGGATCGATCAGCGCGAGCATGCGCGGCGCCTCGCTGCGTGCCGGCTGCAGCCGGCTCAACTCGCCGAGCAACGTGCGCGCGGCCGAAGCGTCTGACCGAGCGAGCGCCTGTGCCATCGCCAGTAACGGATCATACGCTGGGCGAAAGTCCGGACTCTGGCGCAGAACCGAGAGCAGCGGTTCCTGAACCTGCGCCAGCATCTCCTCGACCCTGGGCGAAGGCCGCACGTCTCGACCCGACTCGATGAAGCGATCGCGTGCTGCCCAGTACGCGGCCAAACGCGGAAAAAATTCCTGATCGGGCGCTGGAACGAGCAGCTCCTCGGGCGCGATCGACAGCTCACGAAGGACTGCCATGAGCCGTTCGCCGGGGCTCGAATCGGGCGCATAAGTGATGCGCGGCGCGCGGTACATGACGACCGGGCGGTCGTCGGTGTTGGCGGGAGCGCTGGCCGCAAAACGGGCGAGAGCGGCTCGGCCAGCAACGACGCTGCCGAGCACGCTCAGTTCGTCTTCGAAGCCGAGCGCGGCCATCTGCTCGGGCAGCGCCTGCCGAGACAGCCGAATACGCAGCGCGGAGAGCTCGAAACGATCGGGAACAGCGCGAGCGATCAGGCCAATTACGGGAGTCTGCAGGCTGTTACTGGCAAGCGCCGCCCAAGCCTGCGGATAGACGCTGACGAACGAGCGCACGATACTGCGCAGCGTCTCGAGGTCGAGCTGGTGCAGCGGCAACCATTGACAGAACACACCCGCCGGTCGCAGGCGGCTTCGCACGGCAGCGAAGTGTTCCACGGTGTACAGCGCGCCCGAGCCGCTGCGCGCCGGATGAAAATTGTCCGAAACGATCACATCGTAGCGGCGGTCGCTCGCGCGCACATAACGGCGCGCGTCGGCTGCGAGCACGTGCAGTCGGGGTGCGCTGCCGTCGGCAGGCTCGCGAGTAAAATGCCTCGACGCGGCGATCACTTCCGGCAAGAGCTCGACTGCGTCGACACTCAAGGTCGGGTCCGCTGCCGCGGCCGAAGCCGTCACGCCGGTGCCCAGGCCGAGAAACAGCGCATGGCGGGGCGCCGGGTGGAGCAACAGCGGAAGCCATGCCTGGCGCCCGTCCACTCTGGAGCTGGTGCTGCTGCCCTCCTGCTGCCGGTTATTGATTCGCAGACGCATGACCCCACCGGCGTCTTCCACCACGCTCACCGCAGCCATCACGCCCTCTTCGTAGCTGACGACGTGACCGCCTTCGGGGATCTCGACGAACCTCAGCGGGGGCAAGAATAGCAGCACCGCCAATGTGGCGATGGCAGGTCCCAGGACCGGCTTCGAGGGCCAAGCAATTGGCCTCGTCGAAGCGAGATAGCCGAGCACGATCAGCAACAGTGCAAGCTTCGGCCCGAGCGTAGGCACCAGCAGCACGCCGAAAAACGCGGGCGCTGTGGCCGCCGCCAGCGTGTTGATGCCGAGCGCGCGCCCGAAACTGACGCCGGCCGCGTTCGCCGAACGACTGAGGTGACTGAACAGTGCGCCCATGACCAGAGTGGGCGGCCCGAAGGCCACGAGTGCCAGCAATGCCTCGGCCGCAAGGGCCCCCGCCATCCCGCCTCCGAATGCGTCCAGCGCCCAATCCCGCAGCGATTCAGCGGTCCACAAGGACAGCGTGCCGAGCAGGCAGGCAACCGCCAGTGCCACCAATAACCGGTCACCGAGAGCCGGGTGATCGCCGCGCCCGACGAGCCAACGTTGGTAAGCCGCAGCACCAACTGCACTGCCTACCAGGTACACGGCTAGCAAGAGCGCGAAGGTGTAGACCGTATCCTCGGCAACTTGACTGAGCACGCGAACGACGAGGACCTCGTAACCGATCCCGAGAAATCCGGTGATTGCGAGGCGGAGCAGCAGTGCGCGGGCACGCTTTGGATCGCGGCTCGTTGCCTGAAGGGCAGGGGCCACCGTGCTCGGGAACCCGGCGAGAGCAGTCACAGCGCACAGCAGATTGAGCGCAATGCAGAGCACCGCACTGCGTGCGAGTCCGATCCTGCCGATCGACCAGAACGCGCTGCCGAGCACGCCCAGCACCGCGCCAAACGTGTTAGCTGCGTACAGCGCGGCGAGCGAGCGCCCATCGCTGTCGGCGCGCGCGGTGAGGCGTTCGATCGCCGGTAGGGTCGCACCCATCGCCGCCGTGGCCGGCAAAAATAGCCCAAAGGTGCCAGCAAAGACCAGCAGCCATTGCCAACCTGCGGACGCACTCACACCCGTTGCTCGCATCACCCAAACGCTGAAAGGCGCTGAAATGAACAGCAGAAGTAGGCTCCACAGCGCGACCACCAGCTCGCAGCCAGCGTACCAAAGCACGGGGCGCGCACTTCGTTCGATGCGCGAACCGAGCGTCAGACCGCCCAACGCAAGCCCACCCAGGAACGCGCCAACCACCGCCAGCACTGCGGCGGACTCATGACCCAGCCACGCAGAGCACTGCTGGGTCCACACGATCTGGTAGCCCAAGCCGGCAAAGCCCGAAGCCATCATCAGCAGCAGCGACGCCCAGCGACGCTTCGTGTCCCGAGCGTTGCTCAAGTGCCGAACCTGATCACGTAGCCCCAAGAGTTCAGCTGCGCCGGCATGGCGTTGAACGAGAGCGTGAGCCGCCGTTGTCCTTGGTTCGGCGGCACCGCGTGCATCAAATAGCTGGGAAAAAGCACCAGATCGCCGGGCTCTGGCGCGGGACTGACCCACTTGTCCGCGCTGAACTGGCCGGGGGTCATGCCCTGATGGTCATTGCGAAACATGAACTCGCTCCCCCCGGGCGATTTCATGAATACCGTTTGCGAGCCCGGATGCGTAGGCGTGAGGTACACGACACCGGAGATGAAACTATTGGCGTGGTTGTGCATCGCTTGACGGCCGCCAGTGTCCAGCACGTTGACCCACATCTCCTTCAGCGACCACGGCAGTCGTTCGCCAAACAGGTGCACCCCGAACTCGACCAGCTTGGGCGTGATCAACGCTGCCGCTTCCACCAGAAGGGGGCTGTCTTTCGGCTGCAGCATTGCGGTGTGCGACAAGTTCGCCGACGAACTGTTGTCCTTGGTCGCTTGGGCGCTGAAGTGCTCCACCAATCGCGCAACCAACGGGCCCGCAAGCGTGCCGGGCGCGCGCATGAACGGCGTGGGAAAGATGCCAAATACCTCGTCCATGGCGGCTCTGTATCCCCAGTATCGCCACGCGTGTGCAGCAATCCGCACATGCCACGGGATCGTCACGAAACTGGAACGCGCGAGGCACACGCGGGGGGCGGTCCTGAACCCGCTCAGCGCAGTTGAAAGCGCACCGACCAATGCATGCGAACCGCAAGCGCCATTCCTCTGCGCCGCGCGGGCGAGAAGCGATAGCCGCGAATGCTGCGCAGAGCCGCTTCGTCGAGCCCGTACCCGACGTGCGAAAGGGTCCGTGCGCTGATCACAGTGCCCCGATTGTCGACTACAATCTCCAGGGGCACGTCCGCTTCGACGCCTGCGGCTTCGGCCTCGCGGGTATAGCTGGGCGAGTTGCCCGTGAGCAGCTTGGCAGGCGTGTCCACCGACGCTTCCGGGGCAGGCCCGGCCTGGGCACCTTCGCCTGCGGCTCCTCCGGTGCTGCCGTTTTCGGTGCTGGTTCCGCCCAGCGCGTGCGTTGTGGGACCGACGGTCATCACGAAGCGCGGCGCTGCGCGCGTTGCGGCATCGATCGCGGGGGGCGCGGCAGGCGCGGCAGGTGCGGCAGGCGCGGCAGGTGCCAAATTCAGCGCGTCCTTTACGGACAATACGTGACGAATGGACGGGTCATGGGCGGTCGCGTCGTGATCCGGTGGCAGCGGGTAATCGTGCTGATGACGCGCCGGCGTGGGGGCAGACGCTGGCGCCGGGAACGGCTGCACGGGCGCTTCGGGGATGGCCAGCTCGAGCGCAGTGATCTCCACCATCGTGTTGCCCGGCAGGTTTGCATTCCGCGCGGCGTGGGGTTCTCCACGCACCACCGCAAACGCGATTGCGGCGTGTACGGACACGGAGCCAAGCAGCCCCAGGCCCTTCCCGCTGGCGGGGAGGCTGCGGAAGAAGTCAGCTACGGAGGTCATCGCGTCGGCTGGCGGATTATAGTGCTGAGCCGGCGCCCGTCGTGACATCTTGCCGCGAATTGAGTGACACCTTTGGCACGCGAGAAATTCTGTAGCACGTTCTTTAATTGGCGTGTTACTCCCTCCGGCACAGCGGCGGCCGGGCGTCGGTGGCCTACTGTCAATTCGGCCAGGAATATGCGTTATCCTTTGATCTCGAGGGCCGCCGTTGGCCTCGCTTGGGTACTTTCTGTGCGTCCGCTTTTGGCTCAGGAGCAAACCGGCGGGGCCGCGCCGTCAGCATCTTCGGCTGGCGATACGAGCGCCGCCGCGGTCGCTCCCGTGCTCGAAGAGCATGCCGATCCGATCTATCCTGCCGAAGCCTTGCGTCAGCGAATCGCCGGCACGGTTGGACTCGAGATCGTCGTCGACGAGACGGGGCACGTGGCCTTTGCCAAGGTCGTGCAGCCCGCCGGCCACGGCTTCGACGAAGCCGCGCTGACGGCCGTGAAGGGCTGGTCGTTCTTGCCCGCGCGCCAGAACGATCTGCCGGTCCGCGCCACCGTTCAGCTCGCGCTGCCGTTCGAGCCGCCCGCGCCGGCGCAGCCCACGGTCCAGGCTCCGGCGCTGGCGCCGGGCGCCACGCAGCCACTACCGGAGCTGCAAAAGAATACCGAGACCACGCTCGTGCTCGGTCGGAGACCGATCAGTGCGGCATCGTCGTCCTCCGTACGTGACCGCGACTTTGCGCTTCGTCCGATCGGCTCGGTACAAGACATCTTGCGCGTCACGCCCGGCTTGGTGATGGTGCAGCACTCCGGCGGCGGCAAGGCGAGTCAGTATTTCTTGCGCGGTTTCGACGCGGATCATGGCACCGACGTGGCTCTGTCGATCGACGGCATCCCGATCAACATGGTGTCGCATGCGCACGGTCAAGGGTTCGCAGACACCAACTTCATCATTCCGGAAACGGTCGAACGAGTCGAACTCTCGAAGGGCCCTTATTTTGCCAACCAAGGCGACTTTGCGACCGCGGGCGCGGTGAATCTGGTCACGCGCAGCGGCTTCGAGCACAGCTCGCTCGGGTTTGGCGTGGGTGGCTCGCCAGGGCACGGCTCGCCTGCCTATCGCGGCTTGTTGATCGCCAGCCCCAAATGGGACAAGGCGAACGCGCTGTTCTCCGCGGAGGTGGGCCGTCAGGAGGGGCCGTTCGATAACCCTGAAGGGTGGGATCGCTACAAGCTCTTCAACAAGATCACGTTGCCGTTGACACCCACCTCGAGCATGACCCTTGGCGAGGCGAGCTACGCCGGCAATTGGCATGGTTCGGGACAAATTCCCGCTCGAGCCGTCGAACAGGGGCTGACCTCGCGTTATGGTTCGATCGACCCCAACGAAGGCGGCAATACCGCGCGGCACCAGTTGTTTCTTGGCTACAAGTTGCGGCCCAGCGAAAATAGCGAACTCGACGCGCAGACGTACCTGGGCACTTACCGCTTCAATTTGTTTTCGAACTTCACTCTCTATCAGCACGATCAAGACGCGGGCGACGAGATCGAGCAGGTCGACCGACGCACCTTCTACGGTGGCGCGGTCTCCTACCGCGTGCTGCACGAAATCGCGGGCGTGCGTTTCGACACTACCATCGGCAGCCAGGTTCGCAGCGACGACATTCACGAAGAACTCTGGCGCACGCTCCAGCGCGTACAGAGCAGTCAACTCCGCGGCAATGACGTGCACCAGACACTGCTCGGCGCGTACGTCAACGAGGAGATTACGCCGCTGCCCTGGCTGCGGGCCAGTCTCGGCGGGCGCGCCGATTTTCTGAGCTTCGCGGTGGATAGCCAACTGACCACGAATGACCCCTCGCAGCCCAAGAGCGGCGTGGATGGCGCGCATCAATTCAGTCCCAAGGCGAGCCTCGCGGTCACGCCGCTCGATCGCAAGAACGCCCAGCTGGATCTGTATCTGAACTGGGGTCACGGCTTTCATTCCAACGACGTTCGTGGGGTATTTGCCAGCCCGTCCGTGACGCCGCTAACGCGCGCGGTCGGTGAAGAAGTGGGGGCGCGCACCCGGCTTTGGGATCGTTTCGACTTTGCCGCCGCGGGCTGGTTGCTCGATCTCGACAGTGAGACCACCTGGGGTGGGGACGATGGCACGACCAACGTCGGTCCAGGCACGCGGCGCTACGGTGTGGAGTTCGAAGGCCGATATGAGTTTACGCCGTGGCTGGCGGCCGATGGCTCGGTCACCTTCACCCATTCGCAGTTCACCACCGACCATGAAAACGGCGGCGGGCTCGCACTCGCTCCGAAGCAAACCTGGTCCGGCGGACTCTCCGCGCGTCACGAAATCGGCCCAGGCGTTGGCCGCGCCGGCCTACGCTTTTACGGTATCGGCGATCGCCCGGCCTCCGACGATGGCTTGCTGATCGCGCCGGGTTTCACCCAGTTCGACGCTCACGTTGGTTTCCGGCAGCGTTGGTTCGATCTCGCCTTCGACGTCGAGAACTTGTTAAACGGCGCATTTCGCTCCGCACAATTTGCGACTGTGAGTCGCTTGCGCGGCGAGCCGGGCATCGGTCAGCCGCTGCCTGCGGGGTCGAGCTGCGGTTCGAACGGCCGCCTGGTAGGCAATCCCGCTTCGGGCGCTGCCGACGGTCGCTTTTGGGGCTGTGAAGACGTGGATTTCACACCCGCATACCCACTCACGGTGCGCGTCATGGCCACGTTGTTCCTCGATTGAGCATCGTCATGAAAATCTGGAAGATCGTCGCACGAACTTGGGCCTTGTTTCTTCTGGCCTCCGCTTGCAACACCGCGGAGCCGACCTCGGCCGTGCTGAGCAATGAATATTCGCCAGCCGACAAAGCGGACCGGGCGGACTCGATGCCCGTGTATAAAGGCTGGTGGGCCGTCGCGCAATTTCCCGAGCCGGTGGCTGCCGGGCAGGTGTCGAACCCGGTGCGCGTCGTGCCGGGGAGCGACTACGGGTACGCCTTGCTTGCGCCCGGTTGGGACGCCACGAGCGATACGCCGCCGACGACGCTGATCCCACTGCGCAGCACGCAGAAGCTCGGCGTCGGACGCGGCGAACTGCTGACCTTCGTGGTCTCCGATCAGGCCACCCTGGGCGATTGCCGCGCGGGCATGCCCCTGACCCAGGAGGATGCCGACTACATCACCCGGCGCGTCTTCCCAGGTGAGTTTGCGACTCTCGCTTACGACGCGGAGAGTTGCACGAGTTCACCCGTCGCTGGCGATGAAGGCGACGCCGGAGGAACGTCCGGTAGCCCGTGAATCGCGCTCGTTGATTTCGCACGCTGGGTGGAAGTGTTGCGTACAGCTGTTCCTTGCAAACCACCTGCGCCCTCTCGCTAATTAGCGCGCGTTCCGGCAGGGAGATGCTGTCAGCGGGTCACGGCGCAGCGGGTCCAGACGGCGACAGATCGGTCGTTCACTCGCCGAGTGAGCCCGGCGGTGCGGCAAACCCGTGCTAAATATCTCGATCCACCAGCCTATTCTGCCCGGGTCCATGACTCGCGAGATTTTTCTCGTCCCCGAACGGACGGCTGATTGTCGTAGTCTAACTTCGCCCCTATGTTCGAGAGTCGCAGCGCGTGAACTCGCAAATCCTAATCGACGCCATTGTTCGCCAAACGATGGTTCTGATCGCGCAGCTGTCGACCGCCGATGGCGTGCGCTCACCCCTCTCGCACATCGCGGACGAAGTGTTCGTCGGCCTGGTCAAAGAGCTCGAACGTCAAAAGCTCGGCAAAAAAGTGATCGCCGACATGTTCGGGCTGGTACTGCGCTCGTATCAGCAGAAAGTTCAACGGCTGAGCGAATCAGCGACCGCCAGAGGCATCACGCTTTGGGGCGCACTGCATGGCTTTCTCGTCGAGCGGGAGTCGGCCAGTCGCGGTGAGCTGCTCCAGCATTTCAAACATGACGAGGAGGGCAAGGTTCGCAGCATCTTGAACGATCTCGTGGAGAGCGGGCTGGTCAGACGTACCGGGACGGGCAAGGAAACGCGCTATCGCGCCGCGAATACGGAAGAGCTGGAAGAGCTCGGAGCGAGTGATGCGGGTGACCTGGAAGAGACCAACGCGGCTTTGGTCTGGGTGCATCTGTATCCGGCCAGCCCAATCAGCAGGGAGCGGCTTGCTGCAGTCGTCCCACTGCCTGAGCCTGCACTCGATGCCGCGATCGGCCGGCTGGTTGCTGACGAGCGAATTCGAATCGAGACCCGGGCCGAAGGCGTTTACTACGCCACCGAGCGCTGCCTGATCCCCATCGGACAAGCGGCCGGCTGGGAGGCTGCGGTCGTCGATCACCATCGGGCGGTGCTGAAGGCGTTGGCAGCCAAGGTCGTGGGTGGCAAGCACGTATCCGCCGCCGCCGACGAGATTGGCGGCACGACGCTGTCCTTCGACCTGTGGCCGGGGCATCCGCGTGAGCGAGAAGTCAGGCAGCTGCTCGCCACGGTCAGGCGCCAAGTAGTGTCGCTGTGGGACGAAGTCGCGGAGTACAACCAAACGCACCGCGCGAAGTCGACGTACCAAGTGAGCTTTTACTGCGGTCAGAACCTGATGGATGAGGAGGAGAGTGAATGACCGCCCGCCTTTTTTCGAACGGAGCCGGGGCGCTGTTGCTCGGGGCGCTCATGCTGTTGCCCGGCTGCTCGCCAAAGGCGAAGGAAGACGGCGATAGTCAGACCAATTGGCTCGAGGCCTGCCAAGTGGATACTCAGTGCGCCAACGGCACGAAGTGTTTGTGCGGTGTGTGCACGCGCGCCTGTAGCGTCGCCCTTACCTGCAGCAACGCGCAGCAGGGGTCGTGCGTAAGAGCGAGTGAGGCAGGCGCGATCGCGCAGTGTGGCGGCAGCTCGCCGCCAGTCCCTGGGCTGTGTTTGCCGCTGTGTGAGAACGACCGCGCCTGTGGGCAGGGCCAAGCGTGCGTTGCCGGCGTTTGTTCGCCGCTGCCGGCAAGCTCGGTCGACGTCAGCGTCGAACTAGAAACGCGCCATCAGGACCTGGTGGGCTTCGGCGCGAATGTCGCTTATAGCGAGGGGCAGATTACGGGGCACCCGCAGCAGGCCGCCCTGTATCAGGCGATCTTCGCTGATCTCGGCCTGGATATGCTGCGATTCCGCAATCGATACCTGCATACGGGGGACGATGACCTGACCACCGCGGGAGCCTTGGTCGAGGCAGGCAATGCGACTTTGGGGCGCCCGCTGGGAGTCGTTCTCAGCAACTGGAGTCCGCCTCCCGCGCTCAAAGCAAACGCGGCGCTGACCTGTAGCGGCAATCTGCAGAGTTGTACGCTGACCAAGACGGCCGCCGGCGCCTTCGACTACGTCGGCTTAGCAGACTATTGGGCGGCCTCGCTCGGTGCGTACGCGAAGGTCGGGCTGGTCCCCGATTACATGGGGATTCAAAACAACCCCAACTACATCCCGAGCTCTGCGGAAACGCTGGAGGCCTGTAAATTCTTGCCCACCGAAGGCACCGTCGCGGTGCCGATCGGTGGCACCACCGTGCGCGTGACTTACCCAGGGCTCGCGCAAGCGCAGTCGGCCATGGTCGACGCACTGTCGACGCTCAGCAATCGGCCGAAGGTGCTCGCTCCCGAGACCAGCGATTTCGGTAGTGTGGCTGACTACTTGCCCAGCCTCGACGCCTCGAAGACCGATGCGCTCGCTCACCAATTGTACGGCGTGAATCCAACAGCGGTCGATCTCGACGCGCTGGCCGCGATGGGCAAGCTGGTGAGCCAATACAGCCGTCCAGTGTTCGTCACTGAAATGCAGGCAGATGGCTTTGGTACTGCTCTGCTGATTCACTATGCAACGGTGGTCGAGGGCGCTTCGGCTTACTTGCAAGCTGCCTTGGCGGGTCCGGTCTCGGGTCCGCTGACCAATACCCAAGCGCTACTCGGGATCGACTCCGCGAGCTTCAGGACTCAAGACCCGTACCATGCGATGCGCCACTTCGCCGCTCGCACCGACCCAGGATGGACGCGCGTCGAAGCAACAGCACCCGCAACGACTGGGCTCTTGGTCTCCGCTTGGCTCTCGCCCTCCGGTCAAGACCTGACCTTGGTTCTGATCAACACGCGCAGCATCGAACTCAGTGCTCGGCTCAAGCTCCCTGGGAATTGGTCCAGTTCCGAGGTGACGCGTAGCGTTTTCGGCGGGGTCGAGCGGTCGGCGGAGCTGGGCGTGCTGTCGACCCAGGGTGTGCTCAGGATGCCCCCCGAATCGGTCGCCACGGTGGCGCTCTCGCGCTGAGCGCGAACGCGCCCGCAAAAACAGCGAATTTCGAGCGGGTCCCGCCAGGTCCGGGGGCAGGTGTTTTCGATTGACAAGCGCCGAGCGTGATCGACACGATGTCAGGCGGCGTGGTTGATCATCAGCGTGCTTCGGCAATCGTTCCGGCGACGCTCGTCATTGCGTGGCTGGCTCTTGCTTGTGAGCCCACGGTTCTCATCGGCTCGTGCGCCGAGCCGTCCACGACGGACGCGGGTGCAGGCGGTTTAGCCGACGATGATGCGGTCAGCATGCCCTGGTCCACTGGTTTCGAGGACGGACTGTGCGGCTATCAGTTAGCCCACGGGTACTGCTACGCGCGCCACGGTGCCAGTCTCCAAATCGTTCAATCCCCCACACCGTTTGCGGGCAAATTTGCGGCCGCCTTCACGGTCAGCGGCGATGCGACCACCGAAAACCGTAGCCAGGTTCGTTGCGTGCGCCAAGGGGTCATGCCCACGTCGGCATACTACGGCGCTCGGTATTTCATCCCCGCGTTGGCGACCAGCGACGGGAACTGGAACTTGTTTCATTTTCTGGGCGGCACCTCCGAAGCGGATTCTCACCCCTTGTGGGACGTCTCGCTCGCCAACGCCGCAGACGGTCAGCTAGAACTCTCGGTCTACAATTTCCTGACTGGCACACTTCCTAAGATGGCTGACGTCGGACCGATCCCAATTGGTCGTTGGTTTCAGCTCGAGATTCGAATCGTCCGTTCTCCGAAGGCGAACGGTGAGGTGACCGTGCTTCAGGACGGCGCAGTCGCCCTGCAGTTGATGAATCTAATCACCGACGATACGCACTGGGGTCAGTGGTACGTCGGCAACTACGCAAGGACGCTCGTTCCGTCATTGTCCACGGTCTACGTCGACGACATTACGATCCGTGAGGGGCCGTGAAGTCGCGTTTGGCGTCTGCCGGCACGGGGCTCGCCCTGTTGCTCTCGACGATCACCGCTGTGGCGCAGAGCGGCGTTCCCGTGCAGCTCGCCTGGCAGGCACCAGCCAATTGCCCGCAAGCGGCGCAGGTTAGGCAAAAGCTGCGCGATCTGCTGGGTGCCAGCGCGGCTGAGGTTGCGCCGAGCCGACTGCGCGCCGAGGGGCGCATCGAACCTGTCCGTGACCGGTTCCGGCTCACGCTGAACATTCACTATGACCTCGTGAACGGCACGCGGGTGGTTCAAGCCAGTTCGTGCGAAAACCTCGGTGGCGTGGCGGCAGTCACGCTCGCGCTCTTGTTTCGGGCCGAGCACAGTTCGAGCGCGCCGCTGACAGCGCGTGATCTGGGCGGAAGTTCGAGTGCCGTTGGTGCGGAGGACCGTTCTGCCGTCGAGGCGGTGGATCGAGCCCGGGGTTCCGAGGACCAATCATCGGGCCCGCAGGATCGATCGTCTGCCGCGCATGCTGCCGCCGAGCCGCAGGCGTTTCAAGAGAGTGAGCGGGCTCGCGCGTCTGATCCGGCTCGATCCAACCCCACGCGCTGGCGGTTCGCATTTCGGGTGCCAGAGCTGCGCACCGACCTCGGCGTGCTGCCCGCGCCGAGCTACGGTATGGGTCTAGCGGCTGGGCTTCGACACGACGCTTGGCGTTTGCTGGCCTCCGCCACGTTCTGGCTCGGGCAAGATTACGAATCAGGGCCGTTCGTCGGCTATGGCGCCCATTTTGGCCGCGTCAGCGGGGAGCTCTCCGCGTGCCGTGGCTGGCAGTTCAGTGCAATCGAGCTTGCTCCTTGCTTGCTGCTGTCACTGGATGACGTTTCGGCCCGAGGAACCGGGGTCGGCGTTTCCTCCACGAATCCACGGATTGCGTGGCTGTCGGTGGGTGCCGGATTCCAGGGCCTTTGGTCGCTCGGTCGCAGCGCATCCCTTGTTCTTGGCGTGAGCGGCCGAATTTCCACGTCCAGACCGCGTTTCGTGAGCGAGAGCGTGGGACAAGTCGCTCAGGTGGGGCCGGCCGCATTCGGCGTAGTCCTCGGATGCGAGTGGGTCCTGTGACCCAAAAGACGTGAGTATTGGGGACAATTCTTGGTCGCGGGCGGATTTCGTGACGGCATGAGCCGCGGCTTGCCACTGCCGTATTGAAGAACAGATGAGCGGACACGACCTGGCTACTTCGGGGCCGCTGGCTGGGCCCGGCCCGGTCCACTCTGACCGGACAGCACTCGTGCAGAATTTTCCCGCTGTCTACCGCGACTACTTCGACTTCGTTTGGTCGTGCACCCGGCGCCTCGGGGTCAGTGCTGCCGCAACTGACGACGTCGTGCAGGAAGTGTTCATCGTGATCAACGCAAGACTCCACAGTCTCGAGCGGCCCGCAGCTCTGCGTAGCTGGATCTACGGTGTCGTGCGGCGAGTCGTGAGTGCGCACCATCGGGCGCGCCGTTCGAGTTTGGATTCGGCTTCGCCCTTCGATTTGGCGGAGCTGCCGAGTCCGCGGCAACCTACTCCGCTCGATCTTGCCGAGCAAAATGACCAAGTGAAGCTGCTCTGGAGCGTACTTGATGAGTTGGACGACGACAAGCGAGAAGTCTTCGTGCTCGCGGAGCTCGAAGAGATGACGGCCCCGGAGATTTCAGAAGCGATCGATATTCCTATCAACACTGCCTATTCGCGACTGCGCGCTGCCAGGCAGGCGTTCAACGAAGCGCTCGCACGTCGCGTCGCGAAAGGAGACGTATGCCTGACTTGAGTTCGGACGGGAAGGCCCTCGTGCAGGCTGGCAGGCAAGCCGACCGCCCGAGTGATGCGGACCGAGCACGCGTCCTCTTAGCGCTGCGGGCTCGCTTGGGTGACGCCGCGGTGCTCGCGACTGACCTTGCTGATTCCCCAGGTCTGACGGGCGGGCAGCGGGCGGCGGGCTCGAAGTTGGCCAAGTGGGGCTGGGTGGGGCCCACGGTGCTGGTCGCGGGCGCTTTTTGGTTCGTCCCGCGCCTCGCGCACCAGAGCGAGAAAGCCGTGCCTGCGCCGCGCGCGAGTGCAGTGAGCGCGCAGCCAACCGCCGCGGTAGGCGCCAGCAGCGCGCCGGAGATCGCTCCAGGCCCTAGCGCTCCCGTCGCCGCCATCGCCTCGAATCGCGTCGCCGACACGCAAAAGCTCTCAGCGCGCTCGGGCGACGGCTTGGCCGAAGAAGTGGCGCTGCTATCACGTGCCGAGACCGAATTGCATGCGGGCCGACCGGCCAAGGCGCTGCTCGCCCTCGCCGAACACCAGCGCAAATTTCCGCGTGGCGCACTTGCGGAGGAGCGAACGGCAGCACGTATCCAGGCGCTGTGCGCGCTTGGTCGTAACGACGAAGCGAACGCTCAACTCACGAAACTCTTACACATCTCGCCGAACTCCGCGCACGAAGAACGCGCTCGACAGGCCTGTCGCGACTCGCGCACTAGCCCGCCCTGAGTGAGGGCAGGAGTAGCGGCGTGCGGTTGGGTCAGTCAGTAACCCCCGTACTGGCAAGTGCAAGGATGCGTTTGCTCGCTCGGCGCGAGAACCAATACAGCACAGCGGGCAGCACGAGCATGGCCGAAAACTGCGTCGTGAGCTCCCCGAGCGCCGCAGTGATGCCCATACTATGCACTGCGCCGTTGACGCTGAACATGAGCGCGGCATAGCCGCTGAGCGTAGTCATCGAGCAGGCGACGACCGCGCCGCCCGTCTCTGTGAAAGCCCGCTCGATGCCATCGTTGCCCTCGATTTCGCGCCGCTTCATGACGTTGATGGCGTAGTCGGAGCCCACGCCAATGGCGATTGGGAGCGCCACGAAGTTCAAGAAATTCAACTTCAACGAGATCAGGTACAACCCGCCGATCAGCCAGGTCAGGCCCAGGCACAACGTGGAGAGTGCCACCCAGCCGCCAGCGCGCCCGCGAAATGCGAACAACACGACCGCTGCCGTGCCGAGCACGCTCAGGAATGCGACCCGCGGCGCGTCGCGCGCGATCGTATCGAGCATATCTGCGAAGATGACTGGATCGCCCGTGCCGCGAATCACGTCACCGGATGGCAATTGGATCTCGCGCATGCTGTCAGCCCACAGCTTGAGGTAGTGAAGGTCATTGACGCTCCGACCCTTGGTTGGGCCAACGTACAAAATGGTGCCGACCGTGCCGTTTTTCTCGCGAAACGGGCTGACAACCAATTCCGGCAGGTCGCTCAGCTCGACCTTCTTGAGCGTCGCTGGCAGATTTTGCTCGATTTCCCGGTAGTCTTCGTCCGAGACGAGATTGCGCTTGCGCGCTCGGTCGATGCGGTTTCGGATCTCGCTCAAGAGCCGAATCTTTTCCTCTTGGTCTTTGGGCATCAGCGAAAACACGCTCACCACTTGCGCGAATGGTTTCGCATCCTCGGCCGCGCTGTCACGACGGCGCTCGAGCTCCTTGACGAGTGGCTCGATCTGGTCGAGCCGGTCGGCCAAGACCGCGCGACCGCCCTGGTTCACCCCGCCCACGATCTTGGCCATGCGGGACGAGAGTTCCTGGGCTGAGCTGGGCGACCTATTCTCGTTCCGGATCTTGGTCATGTCGTACTCCATCGGGTCGTAGATGAAGTACGCGGCGGTGGCTGCGCCCATGGCCAAAGCCGACACCACGCCGAACAGTGAGAGTGGTCCCGCATAGCGCTTCGCCAGCCAAATGAACGGCTTGGCGTACAACCCGCCGAGTCGCTCCCCGACTCCCCCCTGCGAGCTCTTGAGGCGCTCCAACGAGGCCAGGATCGCGGGCAGCACGGTGTAGGTCGCGATCCAACAGAGCAGCATGCCCGCTGCACCGATTACGCCGAAGTGACGAAAACCGCGAAACTGCGTGGTCATCAGCGCGCTATACGACATGACAGCGACGCCGACCGCGGCGAGCGTCGCGCTCCAGGTGTCGAGCGACGCCGTCTTCAGGGCCTCGGGCATACTGAGCCCTTGATCGCGACGCGCTTCTAGAAAGCGAGCCATGTAGATGACCATGGCGTTGATGCCGTTGCCGATGATCACGCTGATCAGGAAGCCCGTGGCTGTATTCAGGTAGCCAATTGCGAGCACCGTGAACGCGAGCGTCCAGACCATGCCGAGCCCAATGCTGAGTCCTAGTGCAAGCAACGCTCGTACGCGAAAGAAGAACAGATACACGACCAAGAGCACCAAGATTCCGCCTGCGATGCCCACCTGCGTGAGGTCGCGTGTGATGTCTCGGTACTCCTCGGCGCTAGTCACCAAGTTCCCGGTAAAGCCGTGCTTGAACTGCGGATCTGCTTTTTGATAGTGGCCGGCCTCGATCAAACGTTCGACGTGGGCCTCCAGCTCGAACGCGCGCTGGTCCATGGCGCGAAGCGGTGTGCGGATCAGAATCACTGCAAGTTGGCCGTCTTCACCGATGTAATATCCGTCTGCGCCGGGCGTGGCTGCTTTCGCCTGATCGAAACTCTTTTGGAACGTGCCGCGCACCGTCTGCGCGGTAATCGGCTCTGGTTCGTCGTCGTCCAGCAACGAGTCGGTCGCGCGCGCGACCTCCCAGTCGTAGCGTGAGAGGATCTTTTCGTGCAGCTCCTTCAGCTCGTCTAGCCCTGCGTAAAGGTGCTTGTTTTGCCCGAAAAACTTCTCGGCCTCGCGTGGGCCGTCTTCGACGCTGGCGATCAGGTCAGGAGGCAACTGCCGCAGCTTCGGCACTAGTTCGTCGACGAAGCGTTTCAGCAGGGCGGTGTCTTTGGATTCGGCCGTGACGGCCAGCAGAGACATGCTCGAAAGCCTGCTGCTCACCCGTCGCATCTCCACCACGCTCGGCGTGTCGTCCGGGAGCAGCTCGCTGAATCCCGTTTTGACCTCGAGGCGTCGGACTAGCGCGCCCGCAGGCAACGCGCTGAGCAGCGCGAGCGCCAAAATTAGGTACGGCCGCGCGACCTGAAGCTTTGCCAAGCGCGTCAGCATTCGTTCGATGAACTTCACCATTGGCAGCGTGCGCCAAGCTATCACGCGCTTTTTTCGTGCTCAAGCCGAACAGTCGCGCTGCCCTGGTGCGACGTTCAGCGAGTGGAGTCGCAATCTGCGTTCAAGCGTGCTCGGCGCAGTCCGACGCGCTCGAGAGGGGCGGCGTGTCTCGAGAACGATGTGCCCGCGATCTCGCCAGAACACGCGCCGCCACTCGTTGCACCCGCTGAGTCATCTTCGACGATCAGCAAGCTACTGCTATCCGCTGAACCGCGCCCGTGTCCTGCGGTAGGCCGACGAGTACGGGGGATGTCGGCAAGCCCTACGATACGAACTACGTGATCGCACGCGTCAGGGAGTTGCTGCGCGCTCGGCAACCGATCGAACCAACGGCGCAGCAGGCGATTCTGATCATCGACGATAGTCTGACGTTTCGTGCTGAGCTCGGTGCGGCCCTCGAATCTGCCCAGTAAGCGGTGGTGATGGCGGCGGACGGTGAAGAAGGCCTGCCAATCGCAGACAGCATTCGACCAACCGCTATCCTCGTGGACAGCTTGATGCTGTTGCGAGGCGAAGCTACGACGTAGCTCCCGCCCGCTCGGGCGAAGAGGGCATCGAGATGCTCGCCACCCAACCTTTCGATTGTATCTTGCCAGTGGGCCAAGGCACGGGTCTCGGTCTCTCGATCACCTATTCGATCGTGCGAAAGCACGCTGGGACGCTGGAATTCCACGACGTCGATGGCGGAGGTACCGAGGCGCGCATCCTGATGCCGATTGCTGGGCATTCGACCTGAGCCAAACACTCATGTGCCTGCTGAACGAGTCTCGATCGAAAGCGTGCTTGTCTAGCCCACTCGCGTTTTCGCATCGAGCGCCGGGGAGGTCGCCGTTTGCGAACCCCCTCCTTCGTTCTTCGCTAAACGCTGCTCGCTCTGCGGCCGCGGCTGCACGACCGAACTCCGCGGTGGAGGCCTCTTTGGCAGATCGATCGTGAACGTGCAGCCCGTGCCAGGCACGTCTCGAACAGTGAGCAAACCCGAGTTCAAGCGCACGGCCGCGAGCGCGATGGTCAAGCCGAGGCCGAGCCCCGACCGGTCCGCGCCAGCCTGCGTGAATGGAAGAAAGAGCTCCTGCGCTTTCCCATCCGGCAGCCCGCCGCACTCGTCCGAAACCTGAATCAGGACTCGGTTGCCGGTGTCGAACGTCGTGAGCGAAACCCGCCCGCCGGAACGGGTAAATTTGATGGCGTTTTGCAGCAAATTGGCAACGGCCGATCCGAGTAGCTCTCGGTCCGCGTCTACCGCTAGATCGCCATCGATTGCTGAAGGGATGGACAAATCAATCCCGCATGCCTCAGCTTGCATCTTGGCAACTAGGCCGACCTCCTCGATGAACTCCCCCAACAACAAGCGTTGCAGGCGCGGCTGTCCGGACTCGAGGCGTACTTCGGCCAGCGCACGGTCAACCAGAGTGGTGAGCCCCGCCAAGCTTCGAGCGTGGATAGCGCCGGTACTTCCGCCAACTCCCACCGCTCCGCGTTTGATGACGTCGAATGAAAGTGTCGCTGCATGCAGCAGATTCCGTAGTTCATGCACGAGCATGCCCTTCCGCTCGGCGTTTTCGCTGGCCAGGTCGTTTTCCCGGTGCTGCCCGTACGCGGTCACCGCGCCGGCGATCGCGTCGTCGAGGCAGTGGTTGAACATATGAAACTCCGCGGCGCTGATCGCTGCGTTGGTCTCACTTGCCAGCTCCGTTACGATTTGACAGACATCGCCGTACCCGTGCACCACCTGACCGACGGTAAAGCCATTTCTCAGCAGCTCACGGCCGTGAAGCGCTGAGCTGTCACCAATCGCTCGTTGTCGATCGCGATCCAAACCCACGAGCCTCAGCGTACCCGGCGGCGGAACGAGTAATGCATCTGCGAGTTGGCTGAGAAAAATCGGAATGCCGTGCTCCAACCGCGCTTCGCTCGAGCTCGCGGGCATTCTCTTGCGGACGCGCTCGCGGGCACGTTCAATGATGAGCTCTCGGTTCGCAAGGATGAATTCGCGGAGCATGAGTCGAGTATTTGCGCTCGATCTGAACGGGCTGCAATGGTGTCCACGCCGCAGACTGAGGAGCTTCGAAGACCCGGGCGGCCTTGTTCCGGAATTGCGACACTGCGCCCACCGCGGTCACAAGTGTGGCGTCAGTGCGGGCCCAACGCCGTTGTCCAATCACGCCAAGTGCGGGAAAAGCGTGGAAAACGATCCGCGCGCGATCCGGATTGTCGAACGCTTCCGCTTCATTGGCAAAGTGTCGAGACCCGAAACCAAGTTGTCGCAATGGTGCTCGCCGATAACTGATAGTGTCTCGTCTTGGTCGCAGCACTACGAGAGTCCGGCGTTCGTGTACTCATGGCGTCGCGACGGATCCTGATCGTCGATGACAATGTCGATTCGGCGGACTTGGCTGCCGAGCTGCTCCAAGAGCGCGGTCATGTGACGTGCGTAGCCTACGGTTCAGGGGCAGCGATCGCCGCGGCCAGGAATTTTCAGCCACAGATCGCGCTTCTCGACATCTGCCTGCCTACGATGAGCGGCTACGAACTGGCCAGGCATTTGCGCGCAGGTGCATTGCTGGGCGGTTGCAGGTTCATCGCCGTTACCGGGAGTGCCGATGAGGCTGACCGCCGCGAAAGCGAAGCGGCGGGGTTCTATTGTCACCTGGTAAAACCGTTCGGTGCGCAAGCACTCTTCGATGCGGTTGACGGTCAAGAATGCGCCGGAAGTTGCGCGCCTCCCCAGGGATGGTCGCTCGGTTAGCCCACACCTCGAACGATCAGGAGCTCAGCCACGGACGTCCTACGCAGTCCCCAATGAGCATCACGTCTCGCGCTGGCTCCGCCGGATTGATGGTCGTACGGCTGCCAACTCAGCCACGCTTCCGGGCGCGCGCGCGGCGGCAAACGACTTCCCAATTGGGGTCACCAGCCAGTGCCAGAGCGACGCGACCAAGATCGATCGGTTCGACGTCCGCTTCACCTTTCGCCGCGGCAGTACCGCGGCAGATGTCGCGCAGCCGGACCAGAGACAGCACACCACCGGGGGCACCCCTCAGCGCCGCCAAGCACCAAGGCCGCAGAGAAGCGTCGACCGACAACGTTGCCGTATCGCGTCTAGGTATTGGACTTTGACGTCGGCGGATCATCGCTTGGTTGGTTATCGTACTCCTTGCAGACGTGAGAAGCGCAGAATTGCTCCGCGGCCGAGAGCAACTTAAGGCCTCGCCCACCGATTGCCATGTTTGCACGACTGCTGGGAGATAACCGGCCCGGCGGGGTTACGATCCGAGTGAGGCCGAAACGAAAGTCTTCTCTGTTCTGTGAATGTAGTGTGGCGTAATTGAACCTGAGCGAGACCAGGGTCGTCGTTGCGTCTCCCGAGAACTAGTGACGGCGGCGCCTATCGGTGGAGCCAAAGGCGCAGGGTGGCGAGCAGCTGCTCCGTATTCACGGGCTTTGCGAGGTAGTCGGATGCGCCCGCGTCGAGGCACTTTTCGCGGTCGCCCTTCATTGCTTTGGCGGTGAGCGCGACGATCGGCAGGCGCCGGAGCGTTGGCCGCTTTCGGATCAGTTGCATCGTCTGATAGCCATCCATCTCGGGCATCATGATGTCCATCAGTACCACGGAGATGTCGCTGGCTGACTCGAGGCAGGTCAGCGCCTCGTTGCCGGTTTGCGCGGTGATGACCGTCATGCCGTGGCGTTCGAGGACGCTGCCGAGCGCAAAGATGTTGCGTACGTCGTCGTCGACCACGAGCACCTTCTTGTTCCGGAGATCGTCATCGGATTGATGCAGGCGTTCGAGCATCTTCTGCTTGTGCATTGGCAGGTCCGCGATGATGCGGTGCAGGAACAGCGCGGTCTCGTCCAGCAAGCGCTCCGGTGATTCCACGCCCTTGATGACGACGGTTCGCGCCAGCTCCTGCAGTTGCGAGTTGAGCTGCGGGCTGAGTTCTCTGCCGGTGAACACGACCACCGGTAGGTCGGGTAATGTTTGATCGTCTCGAATCCGGCTTAGAACGTCCAAGCCGGAGATGTCGGGTAAGCGCAGGTCGAGGACTACGCAGTCGATATGCTCGCGGCCCAGGATGGTGAGCGCCTCTTCACCGCGCGTCGCGGTCAGGATCTCGATGTCGTCGTGACCGAGTAGTTCCTTGATGCTGAGCTGCTCCGCTGCATTATCCTCGACGACGAGCAGCCGCCTTCGACGCGGAGTGGCGTAGGCCTTGATGCGCGTGAGCGCCTTTTCCAGGCCCTCGGTGGTAGCGGGCTTGGTGATGAACGAGAACGCGCCGCGCGACAGGCCATCCTGACGATTTTCGTCTAGCGTGATGATTTGGACCGGGATGTGCCGCAGGTTTGCATCACGCTTGAGGTAGCTCAAGACCGTCCAGCCGAGCATGTCCGGAAGAAAGACGTCGAGTGAAATCGCCGTTGGCCGGTATTCCCGCGCAAGCTCCAGCGCGTCAGCGCCGCGTGCGGCGACCAGCACTTTGAAGCCTTTGTCGTGCGCGAGATCGACGAGTACTCGCGCGTAATGAGGATCGTCTTCGACGATCAGCAACGTCGAATCACCCTCCTGCACATCGCCGCGGTCGTCCGTCAGTTGCTCCGGAGTCGCATCCGCGGTGCGCATCGAAGCGGCGGGTGCCGGGCGGGCAGTGGGCTGCGGACGTGCACCGTCACGAGCCGTATGCATCGCCGGGCCCACGTACTCGAGCGGCAGATACAGCGTGAAAGCGCTGCCGACGCCGGGGGTGCTGCGGAGTTGCAGCTCGCCGCCAAGCAGGTGCGCCAATTCACGACTGATGGCGAGGCCTAGCCCGGTGCCACCGTACTTGCGGCTCGTGCCCGCGTCCGCCTGCTGAAAGGCTTCGAAAATGATCTTTTGCTTTTCGGCAGCAATGCCGATGCCTGTGTCGGCCACCTCGAACGCAATCACCGTGGCCGCTTGCTCCAGGATGGGATGCTCGTGCGACCAGCCTGTGGTTACGGCAGAGACGTTCAACCTGACGCCGCCGTGGTCAGTGAACTTGAAAGCGTTCGAGAGTAGGTTCTTCAGCACCTGTTGCAGGCGCTTTTGGTCCGTTCGGAAGGTTCGCCCGAGCTTGGGGTCGATCCTCACATCGAACGTCAGCCGGCGAGCTTCGGCGTCGTGGCGGAACGGTCGCGCCACGGAATCCAGCAGGTTTGCGAAGGAAAGCTCGGCGGGTTCGACCGTCACGGTTCCAGATTCGATCTTCGACAGATCGAGAATATCCGTGATCAAGTTCAGCAGGTCCGACCCGGCACTGTGGATGGTGCGGGCGAACTCGACCTGTTTCGCGGTCAGATTTTGCTCTGGGTTTTCGCCGAGCTGTTGCCCGAGGATTAGAATGCTGTTGAGCGGCGTCCGAAGCTCGTGGGACATATTCGCCAAGAACTCGGACTTGTACTTCGAGGTCAGGGCTAGCTCCTTCGCCTTGTCCTCCAAGGCGCGGCGAGCCTGCTCGATTTGCTGGTTCTTACGCTCCACCTCCGCGTTCTGCTCGGCGAGTTGTTGTGCTTTCTGGCCCAGCTGGTCGTTGGTTTGTTGCAGCTCTTTCTGCTGCGTCTGAAGCTCGCCGGCAAGCTTCTGTGATTGATCCAGGAGCGCCTCGGTTTGCATCGTTGCCTCGATGCTGTTCAGCACGATGCCGATACTACTGGTCAGCTGATCGAGGAACGCGAGGTGAGACTCCGTGTACACGTTGAGCGACGCCAGCTCGATCACGGCCTTGACCTGACCCTCGGACAGCACAGGCAGCACGATGACATTGCGCGGCAACGCGCTGAACAGGCCGGAGCCGACTCGTGTCGTATCGGCCGGCAGATCGCTGATCAGGATGCGCCGCTTTTCGATGCCACACTGTCCGACTAGCCCCTGCCCAAACTTGATCGTTGCGGGGTGCCCATCGCTAGCACCGTCTGCGTAGGCTGCGAGCAGCCTCAGATGCGAGCCGCCTTCCTTCTGATCGTCCGAACTCTGATAGATGACCCCTTGCTGAGCTCCCACGAGGGGTGCCAGTTCAGAAAGAAGCATTTGCCCGACCCGAACCAAGTCTCGCTGTCCTTGCAGCATGCTGGTAAAGCGCGCGAGGTTGGTCTTCAGCCAATCTTGTTCCGTGTTGCGGTCAGTGGTGAGCCGAAGGTTGTCAATCATCGTGTTGATGTTGTCCTTCAACTCGACGACCTCGCCGCGCGCCTCGACCTGAATGGAGCGAGTGAGATCGCCTTTGGTTACGGCGGTGGCGACCTCTGCAATCGCGCGAACCTGTGTCGTGAGATTCGCGGCAAGCAGGTTCACGTTGCCCGTCAGATCCTTCCAGGTGCCGGCGGCGCCAGGAACGTCCGCTTGACCGCCCAAGCGACCTTCCACTCCCACCTCACGTGCGACGGTGCTGACCTGCTCGGCGAACGTCGCGAGCGTGCTGGTCATGTTGTTGATGGTGTCGGCCAGAGCCGCGACCTCACCTTTGGACTTTACGGTGAACGTCTGCTTGAGGTCGCCGCTGGCGACGGCGGTTACGACTTTGGCGATACCTCGCACCTGCTCGGTGAGGTTCGCAGCCATCACGTTCACGGTGTCGGTGAGATCTTTCCAGGTCCCGCCGACTCCAGGGACTTGTGCCTGCCCGCCGAGCTTTCCGTCGGTTCCCACTTCGCGTGCGACGCGAGTGACTTCGGCAGCGAAAGCGTTGAGCTGATCGACCATCGTATTTACGGTGTTTTTCAGCTCCAGGATCTCGCCTTTGGCGTCCACGCTGATCTTTCGCGAAAGATCGCCACGTGCGACCGCTGTCGTTACTTCAGCGATATTGCGAACCTGGCTGGTCAGATTGCCGGCGAGCAGATTCACGTTGTCGGTAAGATCCTTCCACGTGCCCGCCGCGCCCGGGACGTTGGCTTGCCCGCCCAAGCGACCTTCGGTCCCGACCTCGCGCGCGACTCGGGTCACCTCGCCGGCGAAGGAGCGCAGCTGCTCGACCATCGTGTTCAAGGTCTCTTTCAACACGAGTAGCTCGCCACGCACATCGACCGTGATCTTCTTGGACAGATCGCCGCTGGCAATCGATGTGGCCACCTCGGCGATATTGCGCACTTGCGCGGTGAGGTTCTTGGCCATGGAGTTCACGTTGTCGGTGAGATCCTTCCACGTGCCTGCAACGCCCGGGACGCCTGCTTGACCGCCTAGCTTGCCCTCGGTCCCGACCTCGCGCGCCACACGCGTCACCTCCGACGCGAAGGCGTTCAACTGGTCGACCATCGTGTTGATGGTGTTCTTCAGCTCCAGGATTTCACCCTTCACATCGACGGTGATTTTCCGCGAAAGATCTCCGCGCGCGACGGCCGTCGTCACCTCGGCGATGTTGCGCACTTGCGCAGTCAGATTTCCGGCCATGAAGTTCACACTGTCGGTGAGCCCCTTCCACGTTCCGGCTACGCCGGGCACTTGGGCCTGGCCGCCAAGTCGTCCTTCCGTGCCTACCTCGCGAGCGACGCGTGTGACTTCACCCGCGAAAGCGTTGAGCTGATCGACCATCGTGTTGAGGGTCTCCTTCAGCTGCAAAATTTCGCCGCGCACGTCCACGGTAATCTTGCGCGACAGATCGCCGCCCGCGATCGCCGTCGCAACCTCGGCGATGTTGCGCACTTGACCGGTCAGATTGCCGGCCATCGAGTTGACGCTGTCGGTGAGGTCCTTCCAGGTACCTGCAACGCCGGGGACCTCGGCTTGCCCGCCGAGCTTTCCGTCCGTGCCCACTTCGCGCGCGACGCGTGTCACTTCTGCGGCAAAGGCATTGAGCTGATCGACCATCGTGTTGAGCGTGTCTTTCAACTCCAGGATTTCCCCGCGAACATCGACGGTGATCTTTCGTGAAAGATCGCCACGGGCAACCGCAGTGGCAACCTCAGCGATGTTGCGCACCTGCGCCGTCAGATTGCCGGCCATCGAATTGACGTTATCGGTGAGATCTTTCCAGGTGCCGGCAACTCCGCGTACCACGGCCTGTCCACCCAGGTTGCCCTCCGTTCCGACCTCGCGCGCGACGCGCGTGACTTCTCCCGCAAAAGCGTTCAGCTGATCGACCATCGTATTGAGGGTCTGCTTCAGCTGAAGGATTTCGCCGCTCACGTCGACGGTGATCTTCTTGGACAAATCACCGTTCGCGATCGCCGTGGCCACATCGGCGATGTTACGCACCTGATTGGTGAGGCTGTTGGCCATCGAGTTGACGTTGTCGGTGAGATCCTTCCAAGTGCCCGCCACGCCGGGCACCTGGGCTTGTCCACCGAGTTTGCCTTCGGTTCCCACCTCACGGGCGACGCGGGTTACTTCGCCCGCGAATGCGTTCAACTGATCGACCATCGTGTTGATGGTTTCTTTGAGCTGCAGGATCTCGCCACTGACGTTCACGGTGATCTTCCGGGACAAGTCGCCGTTGGCGATGGCCGTGGAAACCTCGGCGATGTTGCGCACTTGCGCCGTCAGGTTACTGGCCATGAAGTTAACGTTGTCGGTCAGATCCTTCCACGTGCCCGCGACGCCGGGGACTTGCGCCTGGCCGCCCAGACGACCTTCCGTACCGACCTCGCGTGCCACGCGGGTGACCTCGGAAGCAAAGGCGTTGAGCTGGTCGACCAAGGTATTGATGGTATCTTTCAACTCCAGAATTTCGCCGCGGACGTCGACTGTGATCTTGCGTGACAGATCCCCGCGCGCCACCGCCGTCGTCACCTGTGCGATGTTGCGGACCTGATCGGTGAGATTGCCGCACATGGCGTTGACCGAGTCGGTCAGATCCTTCCAAGTGCCTGCCACTCCGGGCACGATGGCTTGGCCACCCAATTTGCCCTCCGTGCCCACTTCACGCGCCACGCGCGTGACTTCACTGGCAAAGGAACGCAGCTGATCCACCATCGTATTGATGGCGTCCTTGAGTTGCAGGATCTCGCCGCGCACGTCGACCGTGATTTTCTTCGAGAGATCGCCGCTCGCGACGGCGATGGTGACCTCCGAGATGTTGCGCACTTGTCCGGTCAGGTTGCTGGCCATCGAGTTCACGCTGTCGGTCAGATCTCGCCAGACACCGCTGACGTCGGGGACCTCTGCTTGCCCGCCCAACTTGCCGTCCGTGCCTACTTCGCGTGCCACGCGCGTCACTTCGGAAGTGAACACGCCGAGCTGCTTGATCATCGAGTTGACGATCGTGGCAGAGTGCAAAAATTCCCCTTGCAGCGGGCGACCATCCACGTCGAGGCGCATGTTCTGAGACAGATCACCCTGGGCGACGGCGGCAAGCGCGCGCGTGACTTCGGTGGTTGGCCAGAGGAGATCGTCCATCAACGTATTGAGGGACGTCTCCATTTCGACCCAGGAGCCCGTTTGCCGGGGAAAGCGCACGCGCTGGCGGGTCTTTCCCTCTTTGCCCACGACCTGCCCGACGCGTTCGAGTTGCTCGGCCATCTTTTCGTTCGCGGCCACGACGTCGTTCACTGCGTCGGCAATTTTTCCCACGAGCCCCGTCCAATGTCCGGGGAGTCGGACCGAGAAGTCACCTTCGCGCACTGCGAGGAACACGCTCAATAGGTCGCGGAGCTCGCTGTCCGCGCCAGAAAGCGCTGAGGGAGGGTTGCCGCCGTTTCCGTGCCCAGTCGGTTGGGTGCTCGACATCGATTTCGCTCCTAGATGCGTTCCGCGCGTCGCTGTCGTCGACTCAGATCGACGAACACCGCGACCTTCTTTCTCACGATTTCAGGATCGAGCGGCTTGACCAGGTAGTCAGCCCCGCCCGCCGAATAGGCGCGATGAATCTCTTGTGGATCATCGCCGAAGGCAGTCACGAAAATGATTGGGATGTCTCGGCTACGATCGAGTTCTTTGAGGTGCGTCGCCACCTCGAGCCCAGTCATGCCCGGCATTGCGATGTCGACCAAGGCGACGGCGAAGCGCTCACGGAGCACCAAGGTCAACGCTTCTTGGCCAGACTTAGCCATCACGAGTCGATACTCGGGACGCTCCAAAATGGCTTGCAGCGCCAGCAGATTCTCGGGTCGATCGTCGACCAGCAGCACATTGGCGACGTCACTCGTCTCGCTCGCCGCCTCGCCCCGCTTCGCCTGGGGCACGGTGAAGATCAAAGTCGTGCCGACGCCGAGCGTGCTTTCTGCCCAGATGCGACCGCCGTGCGCTTCGACAGTTCCTTTGCAGATCGAGAGACCCAAGCCGATACCTCGGCGCTCCTTCTCTTTCGCCTGCCAGAAGCGATCGAAGATGTAGGGCAGCTGCTCGGGGGCAATGCCGGAGCCGCTGTCTTTCACCCATACCGTTATCTGATCGTCGGTGTGGCTCGCGCCCACCGTAATCGCGCCGCCCGGTGCGGTGAATTTGATAGCGTTGCCGATCAAGTTCTCCAGCACATCCATCATGCGTTCTTCGTCTGCCTCCATGGGAGGAAGTTTCGGAGACAAGTCCGGGGCGACGATGACGGAGGCGGCCGCGGCCAGCGTGTACTGAGACTCGATAGCGGACAAGATTAGCTCCGCGGTCTCGACTGGTCGGGTATCGATGACGAAGCGACCGGTTTCGATTGCGCTGCTCGTGAGCAGATCGCTGATCATGCGATCCGCGCGTTGAGCGCTACGCACGATTCGTTCCATGGATCGACGAAGAGTGGAGTCCTGGACATTCGCCAGCACGGTGCCGGCTGCCAGAGCGATGATGTTGAGTGGATTCCGGAGATCGTGCGCGACAACGGAGAGAACGGCGTCACGCGAGCGCACCGCGTCCTCGAGGGTATCCTTGAGACGACGTTGCTGTTCAGCATCGGCCTTCGCCTGCTGATGGGCGGTTTTTTCTCGCTCTAACTCGCGCCGGATGTCGTCGATCGATGATCGTTCGTCGCTGCTCATTGGGTGGCCCGCGAAGCTCGCGCCTGGCTGGCAAGTTGTAACCGAAAGCGGCAAATTTGTCGCGCCGCAGTAGCGAGCCATCGCCGGTTCGCCGGGGTGAGTGGCTAAGATTCCGCCGCGCCTAGACGAGCGACGATATCGATTAGCCTCGACATTTCGACCGGCTTCGGAACGTGCTCAGCGAAACCCGCCGCAAATGCCCTTGCCCGATCCCCGGCAGAGGCGAAAGCGGTCACTGCTACCGCGGGCATCGAGCGCGCTGTTCGGGGCGCGTCGAAGGAGCGGACCCAGCGGATCAGATCGTAGCCGTCGCTTCCGGGCATGGCAATATCCGAAACCAATACCGAGAATTCGTTTTGCAGCAAAGCGTCGACAGCCACGGTCACGCAGTCGGCCTCGGTGACCCTTGCGCCCGCCCCACGCAAAGCGATCGCCAGCAGTTCCCGTGCGTCATCGTGGTCGTCGACAATCAACAAGCGCAGTCCCTGCAGGCGCGAATCAAGCCGAATTGGGGGCGCTGACGCGGGTTCACCCGTGGCCATCCTGTGACAATTGCATCTCATTTCGCCGAGGCACGCAAGACGGCATCGGAGTACAAAAATGCCCCGGTCGAACGAGCTGTGCGGGCTTCGGTCCAGGCCAGGACACCCGACCTTTGCGCGTCGGAAGCAAGATTCCGAATCAGTCGCGTCCGGAAACGACTTCGACCGCAACACTAGCCGTGCGGTCCAGCAAACGTAAGCGACTGCGCCAGCGCGACACCCTCTCGAGGAACGCCTCGGCAAGAAATTCTCGCCGCGCGTTACTGGCCCCGGTTGCGAACATTCACGACGACTCGTCAGTCCCGGGACACGCTCCCGCATCGGCCGCCTCAGGTGCACTCGGAAAAGACTCTTGCAATTTGGGGCTCCGTGCCCCGTCGGTGTCTTCCGGTGTTCACGTCCCAGGTCCGGGACGCCCTCGTTCGAGCTCCGTCCGCGGGTTGGCGCTGCGCCCGTGGAGGCACCCAGCAATTGTCCACGCTCAACCCTCGTCCGGTGCGTGTTGCCTCGACCGTTCCGAACGGTGGCGGCGACCGCCCTCAGCTGCCAGCGAGATGTTCGCGGGCTCGGGGCAGTAGCGGTCTTCGAGCCGTTGCTGACAGCTTTGGCCGCCCAGCGGTCAATCGTGCAGTTCCGCGGGGAAGTCGCGCGCCGCGAGCCGCGGCGAACCTGATTTTCAGGGAAGACAGCGCATTCTCGCGTGCAGACGCTGCGGTCGACGCCGTGGTACGCTCCGTTTGCTTGATGGTCTGTGGTCTCTCAGTCGTGCCGTGCGACTGCCTCGTCTCACCACGTTTCGGAGATGCCTCAGTGCTGACGTCGGTCCTTCTCAGTATTCCGCTGCTCCTTTTGGGCGCGGTGCTTGCTGTTGCGCTTCCGTCGAATCGCGCCGCGGCCACCGTCGCCGCTTTGACGCAGGCGATTGCTTCTTTGCTGGTGCTCGGAGCGGTGACCCCGCTGCTCCGAGGGAGTTCTCCCCTCGAGCTCACCTGGTCATGGCCGCTCCCCCTGGGGCAAATCGCCTTCCGCCTCGACGCGCTGGGCGCCTTCTTTCTAGCTTGGTCGTTGCCCATGACGCTGGTCGGGACCGTTTACGCGGCCGGCTACCTACGGCCCTATTTCTCGAAAGGGCGCCACGGAGGTCCGCATTTCGCGCTGCTCAACGTCGTCTCTGCGTCCTTCGTCCTGATCTACTCGACGCAAAATGCGCTCGTCTTTCTGCTTGGTTGGGAGATTGCGGCAGTCGCCGCGTGGCTCTTGGTGATCTGGGACTATCGAAACCAGAAAATCCGATTCGCAGGCTTCAACTATCTGGTCTCGACTCACGTCGGACTGTTCGTGCTGGTGGCAGCATTCACGCTTCTACACAGCAAGACCGAGTCCAGGGACTTCGCCGCATTCGGCAGGTATTTGTCGCAGCCCACGCCCACGCGCGGCACCCTCTTTCTGCTGCTTGGAACTGCGTTCGCGCTCAAGTCCGCCTTCTTTCCGTTTCACACCTGGCTTCCTCGAGCGCACTCGGCCGCCCCCGCTCACGTCTCGGCGCTGATGTCCGGCGTGATCCACAAGGCCGGTCTGTTTGCTTTTCTGCGTTTCACCTTGCTCATGGGGCGGCCTGACGAGTGGATGGGTTGGAGCGTGCTTGCTTTTGGCGCGCTGTCGGCGTTTTTCGGCGTGCTGTACACCTCGACGCAGCGTGACCTGAAGCGGTTGCTCGGGTATTCTTCGACCGAGAACGTCGGCATTGCCGCGATGGGTTTTGGTGTGGGGTACTTGGGTTGGTCCTGGAACAGCCCTGTCCTCGCCATCTGTGGCTTCGCTGGCGGGCTGCTCCACATCCTCAACCACGCACTATTCAAGTGCCTGCTCTTTTACGCCGCAGGCGCCGTCTATCGTGCCGTTCACAGCGTGGACCTCGAGCGACTCGGCGGCTTGGCCAAGCGAATGCCAGCAACCACTGCGCTATTTTTGATCGGGGGCCTGGCCATCTCCGGGCTGCCGCCATTGAACGGTTTCTTCAGCGAAATCATCATCTATTCGGGGCTCTTGTCTGGAGCGGCACCGTCGACGTCTCGTAACGTCGCCCTCGTGGCGTCGGCTGCTGGTCTGGCGTTCGTCGGCGCGGTCAGCGCGCTGTCAATCACTCGGGCCTTCGGGATCGCGTTCCTTGGCAGCGCACGCGATTCGTCCTTGCCCATCGGCCAGGAGCCGCCGGCCACCATGTGGCTGCCGATGGTCCTCCACGCCGCTGGTGTGATCACCATCGGGCTTTGGCCCGGCCTCGGTCTGAGCCTGCTACGCTCGACGCTCGGTTTGATTCCGCTCCACGCAAGCGTCGATGACGTGATGCGCCCGTTGCTTCCCATGCTGGATGCCAGTCGAGTGCTGGCCGTATTTCTGGCGCTGGCAGGCGTCGTGTGCGTGTTACGAGGACGGGCCTCGCGGCGCACTGCCACATGGGGCTGCGGCTACAGTGCAGTCACGCCGCGGATGCAATATACGGGGAGCTCATTTTCTCAGCAGTTCGCTCGAATTTTCGAATCGTTTGTGCCAGCGCTGCGCCGGGAACAAGTCCCAACCGAGTTCTTCCCGCAGCAGCCGGGACACGTCCACAGCCATCACCCGGACCCCGTTGAGCAGCGAATGTTCGAGGTTCTCGGCCAGGGCGAGGACTTCGTCGTTCAGGCCGCGACGCGAATTCCCGAACAGCCGCGGTTCGCCTTTGCGGCCGGGCTCATCGCACTTCTTCTGATCGGCGCGTTGCTTTTGGGATCGGGACAGCGATGGTGATCCTTCGCGCGCTGAACGTGCTGGCGCTGCTCGTAATGCCCCTCGTACTCACGGGCCTCGTCAACCGCGTCAAGTCCCTTTGGTCCGGCCGCAAGGGACCACCGCTCGTTCAACTTGCCTACGATTTGCTGCGTTTGCTACGCAAGGTCTCGGTCTACAGCAGCACGACAACGCCGGTGTTTCGCATCGCTCCCTGGGTATTTCTCGTCACCGCGTTCGGCTCAGCCGTCGTGACGCCGCTCCTCGGCGCTGGCTCCTTGGTTTCGTTTCCGTTCGATTTCGTGTGGTTCGCCTATGTCTGGGCGTTGGGCCGCGTCGCGACGATGCTCGCCGCACTGGATACCGGAAGCTCCTTCGAAGGCATGGGCGCAGCGCGCGAGGCGCTGTTTTCGAGCTTGCTCGAGCCCGTGCTATTTCTGGCGATGGGTGCTCTCAGTCTCAGCTCGGGTGCGCGCACCTTGAGCACGCTGCTGGTCCCTCACGTCAGTGCAGGAAACGGCTCGGGCCTGGTCCGGTTGTGCAGTGTGATCGCGCTTTTCGTCGTGCTGCAGGTCGAGAGCGCGCGCATGCCCGTCGACGATCCGGCAACGCATCTCGAACTCACCATGGTGCACGAGGTGATGATCCTCGACCACAGTGGCCCGGATCTGGCGGCCATTCAATTGGGCTCCGCCATCAAGCTGTACGTAGGGGCCGCAATCCTCGCGACGCTGCTGAATCCGTGGGCGGGCGCCGGCACCGCGGTGAGCGCCTCGGTAAACTTCGGGTTGTGCCTGCTGGTTGCGGTAGCAGTCGGCACCTGCGAATCGTTGATTGCTCGCCTGAAGCTGCGCGCCGTGCCGGTATACATCGCAATCGCGCTGGCATCGGCAGCCGTCGCTTTGCTTGCGACGGCGTGGCGGGCCGGAGGCGGACCATGAGTCCGTTGCTCGTCGCGCTGCTCGGAGTGCTACTCGTCCCGCTGTTCGTTGCAACTTGGCGGACGAGTTTGATTGGGCTGGGCTTTCAAGGCGTGCTGATGGCCTTGATCGCCCGTCAGCTCGAGTCGACGCCGCACACCGTCGGAGGCTGGCTCGCGCTCGTCGAATTTGGGGTCGTGCGAGCCTTCGTGGCGCCGCTCGCTCTGTATAGCGTGCTGCGCGCGCGCAAAACGCCCGGGCGCAATGACGTGATCCCCCCCAATCTGCTGTCTTGGACGCTCGCGCTCGGAATGGTGCTGATGTCATTCAGCTTTGCGGAGCTGCTCGTGGTCGATTCTGGAGGGCAACAAACTCTGGTGGCCGTTGCCGCGACGGGGGTGTTGCTCGGATTTCTAGTGCTGGCGACGCAATCCGACCCGTTCAGTCAGATGGTCGGTGCGCT
>Ga0302321_100000243_pt1 | contig 48562 bp, 45 predicted proteins | sample Fen_T0_1_FD_202505 | JGI IMG/M metagenome (GOLD analysis project Ga0302321, IMG submission 202505) | Peat permafrost microbial communities from Stordalen Mire near Abisko, Sweden - Fen_T0_1 | ecosystem: Environmental > Terrestrial > Soil > Wetlands > Permafrost | place: Sweden: Abisko... | reverse complement strand
GCCTGAACGCGGAAAATGTCTTTGCACATGGGATCGCCTTTGTCCGCGAGGCCGCGTACTGCTTTGGCTGCCTGGTGACGATCCTGCTTTCCTAAATCATGGCCCGGGTACCGCGCCAGAAAGAAGGGAAGAAGAGTCTTCTCGATCGCGGTGAGGGAACAGAGCGACTCGAGGTCTCCGATGCGCCCACAGTTGCATTGCGGCTTGATGCCTTCGATGCCGGCGATGCTCTGGTAGGGGATCAGGACGTGGCCAAGTTCTCCACCGAATCCGTTCTTGCCCTTCACTACATTGCCGTCGAGGATGATGCCTCCGCCATTGCCGGTGCCGACTACGTCGGAGACGGAAGTCTCGCGACTAGTGGCGCCGAAGATGGCATAGTGCCCCCAGAGCGCGGCCGCGTTGGCATCGTTGAGGTACGTCACAGGCTTACCGATCTTGTGTGCGAGGCCCTCGCGAATATCGAATCCGGCCCACTTGGGATGCACGAAGTTGGTAGAACCTCGCGCGCTGAGCTGCCCAGCAGCACTGGCCGGTCCGGGAGTATCGAGGCCGATGGCCACGACGTCTTCGAGAGCAACGTTTGCCTGGGTGGCGGCGATCTTCAGACCGTCTGCGATCTGCTGGAGACAGACGTCTGGGCCTTGTTTTGAAAGTGCGGGATGCTCGCACAGGCCCTCGATGAGAAACTTTTCTTCCCGATTCACTAACGTGTAATTGATGGCGGTTCCGCCAAGATCCACTCCGGCTATGACTTGCACAGTTTTGTCCTCTGAGATGAATGTCCGCACCGTCAGCGTAGCAGAATTGCATCCTGAGCCGCAGTGCTGCCATCCCTGTTTACGCGAAAGGTGACGATGCTACCCTATGAATCGGTTGAATTATACTGCTCAATAGTGGGCCCGTAGCTCAAGTGGATAGAGCATCGGATTTCTAATCCGAGGGTTGGGGGTTCGATTCCCTCCGGGCCTACCAGATCCTTCCAACATCATCCCAAAGCGGCGTGGAGTGTGTTGAGCAGGGAAGCTTTTGTGAAAGGCTTTTCCAGCAGCGGGGTTCCCGAACCGATCTCTCCCGCTTGAGCAATTAGATCTCCTGTATAGCCCGACATGTAGACCACTTTGATCGCTGGCTGTAGCATCAGCAGTTGTAAAGCTAGTTCTGGCCCATTCATGCCTCGCATCACCACGTCGGTCAGGGCTACATCAATTTCTCGGGACGCGGATCTTACGTGATTGAGTGCCTCCGATCCCTCTCCGGCTTCCATTACCGCATAGCCGTGTTCCTCCAGCATCTGGCGGGTCAGAGATCGCAGTAGCAAATCGTCTTCGACGAGCAGAACCGTCTTCCCTTTTGCCCGCGGCGGGAGTGCCTCTACCGCTCTTGCGGGTAGGCCCAATTTGTGTTCCGCAGAAGGTAAATAGACCTTGACCGTGGTTCCTCGTCCAACCTCGCTGTAAATCCAAATGTAGCCGCCACTCTGTTTCACGATTCCATACACCGTCGCCAGACCCAGGCCTGTTCCTTTGCCCAATTCCTTGGTCGTGAAGAAGGGCTCAAAGACGTGCGAAAGAGTCTCCGGGTCCATCCCGGTCCCAGTGTCGCTAATGCTTAGCACAACGTAACTTCCCACGTTCATCGGAGGATGCCGCTGGGCGAAATCTTCATCCGCGTCTTGCAGCGAAGTTTCCAGGATCAGCTTGCCCCCATTCGGCATGGCATCTCTCGCGTTGATTGCAACGTTCAAAACAATCTGGTCGAGCTGTCCGGAATCCGCTTCGATGACGGCTGCGTCTTCAGTCTGGCGGAGGGTAATCTGAAAGTTGTCGCCCATTAGCGGTCGCAAGAGCTTTACAACTTCCCGGACAGATTCGTTGAGATCGAGAATTCTTGGCTGCTGGTTAAATTGCTTGCGGCTGAAGGTAAGCAACTGACGGGTTAGGGAAGCTCCCCGCTTGGATGCTTCGCGGATATTGTCGATGTACTGTGAGTGCCCATTCGGTTCCAGGTGCGAACGCAGCAACTCGCAGCTTGCACTAACGATCCCGAGAACATTGTTGAAGTCGTGCGCCACTCCGCCAGCCAAGCGCCCGATCGCTTCCATCTTTTGCGCTTGGCGCAGCAGTTCCTCGGCTCGTCTTTGTCCCGTGATGTCGCGGGCGATTGCCGACGCCCCGACGACCTCTCCTCGTGCGTTCCGAATCGGTGAAACTGCAATGGATACGTGCAGGGACTGCCCATCTTTTCGCACTCGTACGGTCTCAAAGTACTCAACGGGTTCGCCACGCCGGATCTTTTCCAGAATCCCTGGAATTTCGTCGGGACGATCCGTGGGCGCGAGAATCGAAATCGGCCGTCCGATCATTTCTTCTGCCGTATACCCGTAAATGTGCTTAGCCGCCTCATTCCAATGTGTGATCGTGCCGTCGAGTGCCTTGCCGATAATTGCATCTTGCGACGAGTTGACGATGGCTGCGAGCAGATTTTGAGACTCCAGCAGTTGCCGGCCTTTGCTTGCGGCAATTTCCTCCTGCGCCTTGCGAAGTTGCTCCTCAATCCGACGGCGATCGCTGACGTCGCGGATTGCACTCAGCACCATCATGCCGTCGCGCGTCGGCACAGGCGACAGGCTGATTTCTACCGGGAATTCCGAGCCGTCTTTCCGTCTGCCGCGGAGATCCATCGCGGCGCCCATATTGCGGGTTGCCGGTTGCTGATGGAACTTGTCGCGGTGCTTTTGATGTGACTCGCGCTGGCTTGCCGGAACCAGTATCTCGATCTTTTGGCCGACCAACTCGTCAGCAGCGTATCCAAAAAGACGCACCGTATGGGAGTTCACCTGAACAATGACGCCGTGGCCATCGACTGCCACCATTGCGTCCGGGACAGCTTCAAAGAACACGGGAGAGAGGAGTCGTTCGATCGCGCTGCCGTCCAGGTGCGGACGCTTCTTCTTCGAGCCCTGCAACTGCGACATGCTTACCCCACAAGTGTCACCAATATACCGGAGAAATAGGCCGAGGCAAACTGAGGCGGCGAAAGTGCCGCTTGCGAAAGTGACGGACAGAAGAGGAAAGACGGTAGCCTCGGGGCACGTTTTGCTTGACACGAACTTATATTTCTGCAAATATCGAAATATGGTTAGCGCGACTGCGAAGAAAAACGCTGAGCAAGCCGCCCGTTACGCTGACATGTTTTCTGCCTTGGGGACCGAAGCGCGGTTGCGCATCATGCAACTATTGCTCTCTGCGCACCCAGAAGGCTTGGTCGTCGGCGAGATCCAGGACGAGCTGGAAATTCCGAACTCCACTCTGTCTCATCATTTGGACAAACTTCGTAACGAGGGTCTAGTCGAAGTTCGTCGAGAGGCTACGTTTCTCCGCTACACCGCAAACACCGAAGTTCTCCGCGAAATCCTGCAGTTCCTTTACGCCGAGTGCTGCACTCGGAACCGCGCCGTCAAGCCGCAAGAGATCATTCAACTTTGTAAATAGGAGACTCCACAAATGTCTGATTCCGCCATTAAAGATGTTGTCAAAGAGAAGTACGGTCAAGCTGCCCTGCGAGTAACTACTGGTGGCAGTTCTTGTTGCGGTGCCACCAGCGCTACCGGATCGTGCGACCCCATCACATCGAATCTCTACGACTCGGCGCAGGCTGGCGAGATTCCCGCGGAAGCGCTCCAGGCGTCCCTTGGATGCGGCAATCCCACTTTGCTCGCTCAACTGCATCCCGGAGAGACCGTTCTGGATCTCGGCTCAGGAGGAGGCATCGACGTTCTCCTTTCCGCGAGACGCGTCGGTCCCACCGGCAAGGCGTATGGCCTAGACATGACCGATGAAATGCTGGCGCTCGCGAACGAAAACAAGCGCAGGGCTGGTGCCGAGAACGTCGAATTCCTCAAGGGAGAAATCGAACATATTCCGCTGCCCGATAATTCCGTGGATGTGATCATCTCGAACTGCGTCATTAATCTCTCTGCCGATAAGGATCGTGTGTTGAGGGAGGCTTTCCGTGTGCTGCGTCCCGGTGGACGCTTTGCCGTTTCCGACGTCGTCACACGCGGCGAGATCTTGCCTGAGATCCGCAAGAGTGTTTTGGCTTGGGTTGGGTGTCTCGCGGGCGCGCTGGACGAAAGCGACTACCTCGCCAAGTTAGCAGCTGCTGGTTTCGAGCATGTAGAAGTCGAGACAACGCGGATGTACAAGGCCGCAGACGCGCGTGAGTTTCTTGCTTCAGCCGGTATTGACGCGGATGCGCTCGCTCCTCAGGTGGATGGAAAGTTCCTGAGCGCCTTCATCCGTGCGACAAAGCCAGCTACAACCGCCGCACCGTCGGCGGAAAAGTCCTGCTGTGGCCCAACCTGTTGCAACTGAAGCCTGACGCTGCTCAGCCTGAAAGGAAGATGGCTCCGTGTCCACCCACTACAACGTCCTGTTTCTCTGCACCGGAAACTCAGCCCGCTCGATCCTGGCAGAGGGCATCATGAACAGCCGGGGCAAACCGACCTTTACCGCATTCAGTGCCGGCAGTCGCCCGACTGGGGCCGTTCGTCCCGAGGCTTTGAAGCAGCTTGAGGCCGCTCGAATTCCCACTACCGATCTGCGCAGCAAGAGCTGGGAAGAATTTTCCCGTCCTGGTGCGCCTCAATTGCATTTTGTGTTCACGGTTTGCGATAACGCGGCCAATGAAGTCTGTCCGGTTTGGCCCGGTCAGCCGATGACCGCACACTGGGGAATCCCCGACCCGGCTGCGGTTCGCGGTGATGCTGCCGAAATCGAGCGAGCCTTCCGGGATGCGTTTTTCCTACTCGATCGCCGAATCAGTCTTTTTCTGTCGCTGCCGTTGGCCACTCTCGATCGTCTCGCGCTCAAGAAAGCCGTGGACGACATCGGGCAACAAAAATGAAAACAACCAGCCGACTAAGCTTTCTCGATCGCTACTTGACGCTCTGGATCTTTGCGGCGATGGCCTTTGGAGTCAGTCTCGGCTGGCTGGTTCCCGGAGTCGTACCTTTTCTCAATCGCTTCAGCATCGGCACGACATCGATTCCGATCGCGGCCGGACTGATCGTCATGATGTATCCGCCCTTTACCAAGGTGCGGTACGAGGAACTGCACGAAGTCTTTCGCAACAAACGGGTGCTCGGCCTCTCGCTCGTCCAAAACTGGGTGATCGGGCCGATCCTCATGTTCGTCCTCGCCGTGATTTTTCTGCGCGGATATCCGGAATATATGGCGGGCCTTATCATGATCGGCCTCGCTCGTTGTATCGCCATGGTGATCGTGTGGAACGAACTAGCCAAGGGCGATACTGAGTACGCCGCTGGTCTGGTCGCTTTCAACTCGGTGTTTCAGGTACTTTTCTATTCCCTCTACGCTTGGATTTTCATCACCGTTCTTCCCGCTAAACTCGGCCTTCGCGGAGCTGTAGTCCAGATTTCAATGGCCGAGATCGCGAAGAGCGTCTTTATCTATCTCGGCGTCCCGTTCGCTGCCGGATTGCTTACCCGCTGGGTCCTTTTGCGACTGAAGAATAGGCCATGGTATGACCACGAATTTATCCCCCGTGTGAGCCCGCTGACTCTCATCGCTCTCCTCTTCACAATCGTCGTCATGTTCTCGCTGAAAGGCGAGTACATTGTTCGGTTGCCCCTGGATGTCTTGCGCATCGCCTTGCCTCTGCTGATCTACTTCGTCGTGATGTTCCTTGTGTCTTTCTACATGGGGCGGCGTCTCGGCGCGGATTACTCTAAGACTGCAACACTCGCCTTCACAGCGGCGTCGAATAATTTTGAACTCGCAATTGCCGTGGCCGTATCGGTATTCGGCATCAACTCTGGAGCAGCTTTCGCCGCCGTCATTGGCCCTTTGGTCGAAGTGCCTGTGATGATCGGGTTGGTCAACGTCGCATTCTATTTCCAGAGGAAATATTTCTCGAGCCCGGCGTTCATTTAGGGCAAGCCAGTTCTGCTGTTCTCGGGAGTCGGCGAAACCTTTCCATCCCTGGACATGGCCACTGATTCCGCTGCGTTACAATCATCCCGCAACTCCTTACCTGTGAGGAAATCTATGCGCTCTACTTTGCTCGCCATCGCTCTCGCTCTTTGTTTCTCGAACTATTCCGCTGCGCAACTCGACGACCTGCTGAAGAAAGCCGAAGACACGCTGGGCAATCGCAGCACGGCCGGACTCAGCGACGACAAGATTATTTCTGGCCTTAAGGAGGCGCTTCAGGTCAGCACTGGCAAAGCCGTAGCCGTGACTGGAAAGCCTGATGGTTTCCTCAAGAACGAAGCCATCAAGATCCTGCTTCCCCCGAAGTTGGAGACCGTCGGCAGAGGCATGCGCATGCTCGGAATGGGTGCAAAAGTGGATGAACTCGAAGTCGGCATGAACCGCGCCGCGGAACAAGCTACGCCCCAGGCCAAGCAGATCTTTCTTGCGACGTTGAAGAAGATGACGTTCGACGATGCCCGCCATATCCTAACCGGTGGCGACACGGCGGCGACTGACTACTTCAAGCGGGCCAGCACCGGCGATCTGACGACCGCCTTCTCGCCGATCGTCCATCGCTCCATGCTCAAGGTCGGCGTCGTGCAACAGTACAACCAGGTTCTCAAAAGCGCTCCTGGTGGCAGCGCGCTCGCTGGGCAATTCGATCTCGATAAGTACGTTGTGGGCAAGACTTTGGACGGCCTGTTCCACATGCTTGGCGAGGAAGAAACGAAGATCAGGAAAAACCCTGCCGCCCAGACGACGGCGCTGCTGAAGGAAGTGTTCGGCAGAAAATAACTCACGCGGGCTGCGCACCGCCCCGTACATTGGCCAGAAGCGTCACGGGTATCGTCACGAGCTTTTCGAGTGCAACGTATCCTCCGCCGATCTTCGCCCACCGTGCCCGGTGGGGACGAATGTCCACGTGTAGAAATCCACTGTCATAAACCCCAATACCGCCGTGAAAAAAAGCTGGAATCTGAAGAGCCAATTCAAAGAATTGTTGCAACGTTAGCCCATGGACGGAAATATCGGCGGCCAAGCCTCGAGTATGTTCGCTGTTGGCGGCGCCACCTACCGCCTTGTTGTGGCCGGGACACCGAAAACCATCGTGCACAACGATGGACCGATCGGCGAGTTCGTGCAGTCGTTCCAGTGCGTCAATGAGTCCATGGTCGAGCCTGAGTTGGCCGCAACAGTGGCAGGCAAACTCAACTCGCGAAAAATGCTCGCTCAGGTCGCCGCCAGCGATGGCCTCGACTCTCTTTAGCAGCGCGGAGATTTTTGCCATGAAATCCTCTTCGTCCTCTCCTCAATGTGACAGGAAGACGAGCGGGTGAATGTGAGTGCGGTCACTCCGAAATTGTTCAGTTTTTCCAAGCTCCTATCGGATGGGTGGTTTACCATGAACGCCCGGAGGCTCGCGACAAGGAATTCGTTGCTAGCCTGGATCGTAAGCCGCGAGAGCGGATCGTTTTCTTGACTGAACCCGGGAGGGTGACATGGACTTTAACGGACGCCGTAGTTTTCTTCGCAATGCAGCGGGAGCCGCTGCTCTAACCCTTACTTCACACGCGTCCTCATTCGGGCGGACGCACAAGTTACGTATCGAAGCAGCCCTGGGAACCGTGGGTGCAAATCTGCCAGACCGCCTTCCTCCCGACTGGTATCGGCGCAAGATTGCCCAGGTCCAGCAGGAAATGGCCAAGCGCAAACTTGACGCGATGGTGCTGCTTCACGCTGTCAACGTGATCTATACGACTGGCTACTTCCATCTTTCGACCGAGCGGCCCCTCGCCGCATTAATCCCAAAGACCGGCGACCCGGCTCTCTTCGTTCCCGGACTCGAGTCGGACCAGGTGAAGCTCTGGTGGGTGAAGGATTTCGAATCCTATTTTGATTTTCCCGGACCTATGAACCGTGTGCGCTGGATTTTCGAGCGTGTCGCGAAGCGTGGATTCGGCAAGGCGCGCATCGGTGTCGAAGAAGCCACGCCCAGCCGCTTGAAGCAGATCAAACTGGGTGCACCCGACGCCGAGATCGTGGATGCGGGCGACTTGATTGAAGAGATGCGCTACGTGAAGGATGAAGACGAAATCAACATCATGCGGCGCAGCATGTACTTCACAGAGTTCTCGATCCAAGCTGGACGAGAGTTTGTGCAATCGCACGGTGCAGTCACAGAAAACGAAATTCTGAAAGCCGCCGACGATGCTTTAGCCGACAAGATGGGTGTCGAATTGAAGGACGTAGTAGGCGTTTACATCGAGCCGCCATTCGGCAGTCTGGTTCCATTTGGCAAACGTTCCGCATTCCCTCACGCTGTTCCGAGCAAAGATCGTCTCAAGAAAGGCGACGCCCTTATCCTGAGTTATGGTTGTCAGGTTGGAGGCTATGCCGTCGAGTGCGAGCGCTCCTTTGTCGTTGGCAAACCCACGGATTATGCCAAGCGGTTGTTCGATGCCATGTTGGCGGCCCATGATACGGGAGTGGACAATCTGAAAGAAGGAGCCATCGCCGAAGAAGTTGATAAGAAGAGTCTTGATCAGATTCGCAAGGCAGGCTTCGAAAAATTCTTGCGTCATCGCACCGGGCACGGTATCGGCTTGGAAGGTCATGAATCACCGTGGATCGCCGAAGGCGATAAGACGATCCTCAAACAGGGAATGACCTTCAGTTGCGAACCGGGAGTGTACGATCCGGAATGGGGCGGCTTCCGGCATTCGGATACGGTAGTGGTAAGGAAGGATCGGGGCGAGGTCATCAATACCTATCCGACGCGGCTAGAGGACATGATTATCGAAATCTAGTCCGTTGTTCGTAGGACAGATGCGGTTGGCATGCTGGTCAAAAGCGCAGGATCCTGCACGTTCGCAGGATCCCGCGCTTCGTTTTTTTAACACCCCCGACTGCGTTGAGAGGGTTGCGGTTTAAAAGTTACTGGGGTGTGGCAACGAAGCCGTTGTTGGTCGGTGCTGTCCCAGAGAAACCAACCAGGACACCCTTGTCATTGAGGCCGTTAACAATGGTCGAGCCGATCCCGGCGGGATCATCAACCGACTGCCATGTGCCGGAGCTCACGGTGTAAACAAAACCGTGGGTGTTGCCCGAGGCGTCGGCGTAAAAACCAACCACCTGCCCGCTGTTGTTCAGACCCAAAGCCTGCGTTGTGCCAACCGCATCTGGTTCATCGAGGATGGTGAAGTGTCCCTGCATTCGCAGCCAGCCGTGCGTATCGCCGGCGCTGTCGATAGTGAATCCGCAGACATCGCCGGAGTTGTTGATGCCGGTTGCCTGCGCGCTCACGGAATTCGGGATGACGAACAGTTCGAAAACGCCACCGAACTCGTCATACACATAGGCATGATCGGGACCTGAGCCATCAGCTTTTGTGCTGTAGTAGCCGGCGGCCTGACCGTGATCGTTTTGGCTGAGCAACTGGTTGAATGGGGTCTTCGGGAAATTGATGGTGGTAAAAGTTCCTTGGTAGTCAGTAAATCCCTGCGTTTTGCCCGATTTCAAGACATAGAAGCCGGAGGTCTTGAAGGGCTCGTTGTTAATGCCGATGACCTGGGTCATGGCGGACTTGGGATAGTTCTCGGTTGTAAAAGCCTTGTTCTTTGTACTGTAGGTGAAACCTTGATTGACGTCGGCGCCGTGATATCCGGCGATGTCGCCCGAGTTATTGATGCCAAGCAACTGGGTGAAGGTGTCACTGGGGTAGTTCAGAGTCTGGAAGCTGTAGTTGGTTTGGGCGAAAGCCGAGGTGATGCACAGCATCAGGGCAAGGCTGAAGAGGGAGAGGTGTTTGCGGTTCATGGTAATTCCTTTCACTGATTGATCCGTTAGGATCGAAAATTGGTGTAGTGGCTGGACCCGAGGTTGGTAACGGAGGCCGTTCCCACTTCGCGGACTCCATGCAGGCTCGGCGAGGGGGTTTATAATGACCACCCATGTGGGTGGCTACCCGCAGCCATAATCTGCTCTCAACTTGTAAAGCGACGTTCTGAGTCGAATTCCCTCATGGACCGCAAAAAAGTCGGGAATCGGCGAAGAAAACTGTCAAATGGGGCCGAAGTCGCTCCGGAATTCTAGAAGGCCAGAAAATGTCCGCAGATCGACAGTTCGTCACCCAACTTCTTCAGCAGTGGGGAAGCGGCAATAAGGAGGCACTCGACCAGTTGATGCCGTTGGTTTACGAGCAATTGCGCAAGCTGGCGTCGAATTGTCTCCGGTCGGAACGGCCGGACCACACCCTGCGAGCAACTGCCTTGGTGCATGAAGCGTACGTGCGCCTCGTGGATTCCGATGTGACGTTCCAGGACCGGGTGCATTTCTACGCGGTGTCGGCGAGAGTTCTACGGCGCATCTTGGTGGACTACGCGCGGTCGCAGAATCGCCAGAAGCGCGGGGGCGAGTTCGAGAAGGTTCCGTTGGATGATGCCATTATGGTCGGACCGAAGGCGGATCGGGGAATCATCGAGCTCGATGACGCGATGCAGCGTCTGGCCACGCAGGACCAACGGAAAAGCGAGTTGATTGAACTGTTGTTCTTCGGCGGACTTACCTATGACGAGGCGGCTGCGGCCCTCAAGATTTCTCCTGCCACAGTGCATCGGGAGTTGACGCTGGCGAAGGCGTGGCTCTTCCGGGAATTGGATCGGACTGGGCAGGGAACCGCAGAACAGAACATTTCTTAGCAGAATCCTTAGAGACCAACCATGGCCGCCTCCCCAGGCAATCGCTGGCATCGGATCGAAGAACTGTTCTACGCCGCTATGGAACTGCCGCCCGCAGACCGGTCGGCCTTCCTTGATCAAGCATGTGCCGGAGATGCTTCACTTAGAAATGAAGTTCAGTCGCTCCTGGACGCTTCCGATAAAACCCTGAGTTTTCTCGAAAAGCCGGTGCAGGAAGCTGCCCGCTCCATGGATGCCGACAATGTCATCGAGGGCCGTCAAGTCGGGGCGTATCGGTTGCTGCGCGTACTTGGGGAAGGGGGGATGGGGAGGGTGTATCTCGCGTCTCGCGCTGACGACCTCTACCACCAGCAAGTTGCCATCAAGCTGATGCATGCCGGTTTCGCGCAGACTCAGCGCATGCTGCTGCGTTTTGGCGCCGAGCGCCAGATTCTCGCCAATCTTAACCACCCCAACATTGCGCGGCTTTTGGATGGTGGCGTTCACGAAGGCGTGCCATACCTCGTGATGGAGTACGTGGACGGTGCTCCAATCGACCAATACTGCAGAGCGAACAAGTTGGGGACAGAAGCCCGGTTGCGCCTGTTCTCATCAGTCTGCGACGCGGTGGAGTACGCACACAAGAATCTAGTCGTACATCGCGACATTAAGCCGGGCAACATTCTGGTGACCGCGGACGGTTCTCCAAAGTTGCTGGATTTCGGGATCGCGAAGCTGTTGGCGCCTGACTGCTCGGAAGCGCTTCAAACCCGCACGACCGAGCGCATGATGACGCCGGAGTATGCCAGCCCGGAGCAAGTACGCGGCGAAAACATCACGACCTCCACCGATGTGTACGCCCTCGGTGTGCTGCTTTACGAATTGCTTTCGGGGAAACGGCCTTTCCATCTGGACACAAGCACTCCTTTCGAAGTCGTGCGAATGATCTGCGAGCAGACGCCGACCGCACCGAGCCGGGTATGGCACACAGCGCCTGGTCTGGCGCCGCCGGATGCGGCACGCAAGCTGAAAGGTGAACTCGACAACATCGTTTTGATGGCGATGCGCAAGGAGCCTGCACGGCGCTACGTCTCAGTGGGCCAGTTATCAGAAGATGTGGAAGCCTTTCTTGATGGGTATCCGATCCGCGCGCGGACGGACACCTGGAGCTACCGCTCCGGCAAGTTCATCCAGCGCCACAAGGCAGCGGTTGTCGCGACTGTGGTAGTGGCCATTGCTCTGGTGGCTTTCGGCATCGGAATGGCCCTCTTGGCGCGCAAAGAACAAAGAGAGCGTCAGAGTGCGGAACGCGAGGCGCAGTTTCTCAACAGCATCTTTCAATCCACGACTCCCGAGCAGGCGCGCGGCAAGCAGATTACTGGCCGCGAGCTTCTCGACGAAGGCGCGAAGCGCGTAGAGACCGAATTCGCCGGGGAGCCGAAGTTGCAGGCCACATTGTTCGACAACATCGGGCACGCCTACATCGGATTAGGGCTTTACGACAAAGCGGAGCCGTTGATGGAGCGCGCGTACGATCTGCGCCGACGGAACCTGGGAGAGTCGAATCTCGATACCGCAGCCACACTCAGTGGCCTGGCCAGCACGATCCGCTTAAAGGGTGACTACCGGCGGGCAGAGCCATTGTTCCGCAAAGCGCTTGCAATTCGGCAGGCGAAGCTAGAGCCGACCGATGCGCGGGTCGGAGAAAGCAAGACCGCACTTGGCGAATGTTTGTACCTGCTCGAGAAGAACGACGAGGCAGAAGCTATTTTGCGGCCTGCACTAGAGGTCCAACGCCAGCAGCATCAGGATGATCTGGTAAGCGGCACGGACAACTATCTGGCGCTGGTTCTCGAAAGGAAGGGAGCCTTTGCCGAGGCGTCGCAGTTGCTTCGGGAATCGGTCGATATTACGGCAAGAATCAGCGGCTCCGACAGCCCAGACTCCGCGATCAGCTTACACAATCTGGCAGGTGCCCTCATCGATGCGGGGGATTTAGGGGGCGCTGAGAAGGTGGATCGTCAGGTGTTGGAGATACGACGAAAGATCAATGGTCCCGGACATCCCGACCTCGGATATCCCCTGAACAACCTGGGTTTCATCTTTCTGGAAAAAGGGGATTGGGCTTCAGCGGAGCCGCTTCTGAAAGAGAATCTGGAAGTGCGCGGGTGGCCTAATAAGAAGGAAGTATCCGCCGCAGGTGCGCTGAACAACTGGGCGCGAATGCTGCAGGAAAAGGGCGACTATAAGGGCGCCGATGAGTCCTATCAGCAGGCCATCAACATGATGCGCGAGCTGAAGGGTGCGCAGAGCTGGGCCTTGGCAAAGATGCTGGCCAATCAAGGTCTTCTACGCGCCGACGAAGGCAACTATCTCGAGGCCGAACAACTGGAACGGCAGGCACTCGCGATGCGGGAAGAACTCGGGGGCGATGAAAGCCCGGATTTGGCGGCGTCCCAGATCAATCTGGCGCTGATCCTATCTTTTGAACATGATTCTGCCGGTGCCGAGTCGCTGCTTCGGCGGGCGCTCGAAATTCGGCAGAAGGAATTGTCTGCCGGACATCCCTCGATTGTTGCGGCCAAGGTCCGTCTAGGAGAAGTTTTGGTCGACGAGGGAAAAGCGGCTGAGGCCGAGCCCCTGTTGCGGTCCGCGGTAACGGAGATTCATGCCGTTCCGTTTCCCGTGACAGCATGGCAGGTAGCAGAGGTGGAGATTGCTCTGGGAGCGGCGCTAGCGGCGAGCGGACATCGTGCTGATGCCGAGAAGTTGCTGCGTGATCCGGAGGCGCGATTGAAGGGATACTCGGAAGCGGCAGTTCTGCGGAGGATTGTTGCGCGAGCCGAGGCGGCAAAGAGCGGCAAGGCTTTGAAGTAGGCCGGAGACGTTAGAAAAAACGAAGGCGGAACCGGAGTGAGTTCCGCCTGGGCGCGAACGACGGAGATCCCCTGTCGTCGTCGCGCAAGCCTGGAAACATTCGCGCTGCTACGAGTCCCCCGACCCGCTTCCCCGCGCCAAGTGTCCATGTTGTTCTGCGCTCACTTATAGAAGCGATATTGAGAGGTGGATTCCCTCACTCGAGGCTGATTTTTCTGTCGAGAAGACGGGGATACCGCGGCGCTTAGTGTCTCTTGGCGAGGTTTTGATTCAAAACCGCCTCGAAGTGCGACTTTTTGGCCCTCCGTGCATCTTACTTTTGGAGATCAATATGACTGACAAGGTGACCGAAAACACCCCGAAAATTCAGAAGACCGACAATGAGTGGAAGCAGCAGCTTACGCCTGAGCAGTTCCAGGTAGCCCGCCAGTGCGGTACGGAGCCTGCGTTTACTGGGAAGTACTGGAACAAGCACGACGACGGCGCTTACCACTGTGTCTGTTGTGGCGCAAAGCTATTCGGCTCGGAGACGAAGTTTGATTCCGGCACCGGCTGGCCGAGCTTTTATAACGCCGCCGACAAGGCCAATATCACCGAGCTCACTGATTCCAGCTATGGCATGAGACGCACTGAAGTACGTTGCGCTCACTGTGACGCGCATCTGGGACACCTGTTTCCAGATGGTCCGCGGCCAACCGGGATGCGCTACTGCATCAACTCGGCCGCGCTGGACTTTAAGCCAAAGGGCTGAGTCTTCCTGGACTCAAAAGCAAAGGGACGGGCAAATGCCCGTCCCTCTTTTTGTCGGTTCCGAATCGTCGGTTAACGCATTCGATGCCGAAAACTTATGTCGCCCGAGTGTGTCAGAGCCCAAAGCCTAGAGCCCAAAGCCCAGACTAAGCGTTTCCAGCAGTCGCGGCCATGGCCTTAGGCGCCTCGGCGGGTTTCTGCTGATTCTGCTGGTTCTTCTGATTCTTTCCTTCGGGGTTGCGAACTTCCACGCCACCCTTCAGGATCGCGCCTTCTTCGACGCTGATGCGATGAGTGATAACATCGCCGGAGAGTTGGCCTTCGCTCCGGATGTCGAGACGGTCGGAGCATTCAACGTTGCCTTGCACCTTACCCATAATTACGACTTCCTTGGCAACGATGCTAGCGGCAACATTTCCGTTGCGGCCGATCGTAACGCGATTTTCGGGGAAGCTGATCGTGCCTTCGATGCGCCCGTCAACGAACAGTGATTCGGCGCCCGAGACTTCGCCCTTAATGACGAGCGAGCGGCCGATGTGAGCCTGATCCATGGGCGAGGTTGCCGGCTTGACTGGGGTGTAGTTGGTTGCTGGGGTCGCGGCTGGCGTGTACTTGGGTTCCGGAGACTGCAACATGAATAACCTCACTTGAGATCCGCGACCGCAGAGTGGGTTGGCTCTGCGGTCCCGGTAGATGGGCTTCCTTAACGGCAAATGAAGAATCGCACGAAGGGCCGTATTACGGGTAGTTACCGAGGTACTGGAACGTTGGCTGCCTCAAGGATGGTGCAACGCGCTTGGGCCGATGGGCCGGCCGTACAAGGCAGGATGGGAAAATACTGGAGCAAAAAAGCGGGACACCCCACCACAGGGTGTCCCATACCTACCAGCAACTTGACTTACTTATTTCTCGTTGGCGCCAAACTCCTTGCGCGCAATTACTGGACGCGCCGCTCGCGCAGAAGCGACAGCTGGCATTGCGGCAGCAGCTCCGTAGCGCTCAAGCAGCACTGGAACCATCGCACCTTCGGCTTCCTTGACGAATGTCATCTTGTCGTCGCCAAGCATGTCAACGCGAATGAAGTCCCCCAGCTTCACCTGCCCCGTGGAAACAAGGTTGGCCAGCGGATACACAAGGTGACGCTCAATGGCGCGCTTCAAGTGACGTGCGCCGTATTTCGGATCCGTGCCTTCCTGCAGCAGATACTGTTTGACCTTGGGCGTGCAATTGAACACAAACTGATGCGCGCCGGAAGCCATGAGAACTCGCTGTTGCACCATGCCGAGTTCGATTTCCAGAATCTGTTCCAAATGCTCGGGCCGCAGCGTCTTGAAGACCACGACCTTGTCGATGCGGTTCATGAACTCAGGCGTGAACTTACGTCGGGCAGCGTCCACGGCCGTGCGGTTGATCTTCTCGTCGAGCGAGTTATCGACCTGCACCGGTTTCGGAGCAAAGCCCAAGCCAGCTTCGACCAGACCGTTCATCTCAGCCGCGCCGAGGTTCGACGTCATGATGATGATGCAGTTCGAAAGATCCACGCGGCGGTTGTCGCCTAGGGTCAGCGTGGCCTTATCGAGAATGCCAAGCAGCAACTGCCAGAGCGAGTCGGAAGCCTTCTCGATTTCGTCGAACAGCAGGATCGAGAGCTTGAGTTTCTCGGTGTGCCACTGGTTGAGCGCTTCCTGCGTCAGCAGGGGATGCGTCTCGCGATGGCCCAGGTATCCCGGAGGCGAGCCGATCAGCTTCGCGATTTCATGCGAGTGCTGGAACTCGGCGCAGTCAATCTTGATGCAGGCTTTGGCATCGCCGAAAAGGCTCTCGGCGACAGCTTCCACAACGCGCGTCTTGCCTGATCCCGTGGGTCCCAGGAACAGGAGGTTGCCTACCGGACGGCTAGGAGCATTCATGCCAGCCATAAACATCTGGTAGATTTCCGAGACTTTCTCGAGAGCCTGATCCTGGCCGACTACTTTGCGGCGGAGGCTCCCTTCGAAATCGCGGGCGTCGTTGCTGCGGCGGTTCGTATCCAGCACGGTAGCAAGGTTCGTTCTCATCACTTCAGGCCCTTGTTTCCTTTCCGGGAAATTCGGTTTCTCTGCAAAACTGCTCATTTTTGTTACTCCGGGGAGTGCTACAGTTCGCCTCACCCGCTACCCTCTTGTGCAAGCCATTCGCCAACCTGCGCGCTCTCGGTATTTGGCTGTTTCTCATCGGTTTAGATGCTTCTAGCTAGAATGGCGCCCGGGACGCACAGTCCCGCACAGTCTACCGATGAGAAATTGTTTGCAGTCTGCTGGAATTTCCCGAGCGTCCAACCTCTGAAATGCCGCCTCCGACCGCCCATGTCCAGTAACTAGCACTCTAGTGACCGGACGTAACTGGCAAGCTCGGTTACCCCCATACCACAATTAAAACGAACTTTTCACCCTGGAGAAACCCTTGTCCCGATTCCTGAACTTGAGCCCTGCCGGCCTGCTTGTGCGTGTGCTGATGACCGCCTTTGGATTTTTCCTGCCGACCGCCGCCGCCGTCCAAAATCCTCATGTTGCTCAGTTGATCCAGGCCAAAGCCGACGCCGGCAAAAAGCTTACCGTTCCGGGAAGTCTTCCTGCCCCTCCACTCGTTGCCCCGCCGGGCAGCGAAGTGTACCAGGCACAGCGCGGCGACAGTATTCCTCTCGTTGCCCGCCGCTACTTGAAGAAGACCAAGTACCTGACCTCTGCCGAAGTGGCCGAAGCAATCCGTTCCGCGAATCCAAATCACCAGGGAATTTTTCTCAAGTCCGGAGAACAAATCCTAATCCCCGGAATTCTGGAATCGCCTATTGTAGAGAAGTCAGTGCCAGTTGCAAGAGATTTCGAAGCTCGCGCGATTTATTTGACGGGCGTCATGGCAGGAAGTGAACACGGCCAGCGCATTATCCGACATTGGCGCGAAGTCGGCGGAAACTCAGTTGTATTCGATATCAAGGATAGCGACGGCATCGTCAACATTGCTTTCGATCATCCGTTGGCGAGCGGCCAAAAGCACTACATTCCCGATCTGCCCAAGTTCGTACGCTTCCTGCACTCCCAAAACATGCACGCGATCGCTCGCATCGCCATCTTCCGCGACGAGCATCTCGTGACCACCCATTCGGAACTCGCCGTCAAGTCGCATCGTACCGGCCAACCGTGGCGCGAGAACGGCAAACTCGTCTGGACCGATCCATCCAATTCCAAGGTGCAGGAATACGACATCGCCCTGGCAAAGTTCGTAGCCCAATCCGGCGCCGATGAAGTTCAGTTCGACTACGTAAGGTTCCCCGCCGAAGGCGACCAGAAAGACGCCGCCTTCATGTTCCAATCGGAACGTCCCGAGTCTCCTTGTAGAGACGGGGCTTGCCCCGTCTCCGACAGTGGCGACCAAACCGCCAGCAAGAATCCTAAAACGAAAGAAATCCAGCGCTCAGAAGTAATTGCCGACTTCTTGAAGCGCGCTTACGCCGAAATTCACCCGACGGGCGTGTTGCTTTCGCTCGACGTGTTCGGCGTGATGGCGTGGCAGCGCTCCGTAGATCTCTCGCACACGGGGCAGGACATCGTCGCCATGTCCAAACACTGCGACGTGCTCTCGCCCATGATCTACCCCTCGCACTTCTTCGGCATGGACGGCATCGCCCGCCCCGGCGACGCCCCCGAGCACTTCATCGGCGAGTCCATGGACCGCTTCAAACTGATCACCAAGGGCAGCGAGGTGGTGATTCGTCCGTGGCTGCAAGCTTTCGCCTGGCGCACGAAAACCTATTCGCCGAAGTATGTTGAAGTCCAGGTCGAGGTCGCAAAACAAAAGGGCGGCATCGGCTTCCTCTTCTGGAACGCCAACAACGATTACTCAAAACCCTACACCGCAATGCCCGAAATGCGTGCGGCCAAAGGCCAGTATTTCCGCGGCGATGAAGTTGGCGTGAAGTCGGTGGCAGGCGTGGCTGGTGTTGGGCAGGCGGCGGGTTCCGTTAAGAGTGGGACGCCGTAATAGCGAATTGTCACTTAGAGCAATCGCCTTGATAACAACACTGGCCTTGGCATTGCCAGAGAGGCGATTTCTTAACGGTTGAGATACGGCATTGACATCGGTCCATTGTGACTGCCGTAACCCCCACCAGTAGTTGCAGCGGTGTCTAATATCGCCATGAGGACCTTCTCTTGGCGCTGGGCTTTACCGCTGCAGCAGATCGCATTGGCAACTGCCGCCCTTGTCTACGCGCCGTCCGAGTGGAAAGCTCGCCCGCACCTCATCGGCGATTGCACTGGGGTAGGTCGCCGTGCAACTTGGCCACCGCCGCTTCTGCGGATATCGTACGCTCTCAATTTTCCAGCTTTGACGGCGGCTTATCCCGCGCAATTCGCAAGTTGGTCCGACAATCGCGTCTTTTATCGTCGCGAGCCGTTCATCTGGTTGTCAGCGCAAGACAGCCTGTTCTTACTGGCCATCGGTGCCCTGTGGTATTGGCTAGGCGCGATGCTAGATGGTCTGCGCGGTCGCCGGAGCAGCGTCCAGCGCTCAAAATCGATGACTATTGCTCGACAGGCGATAGGATGCGTCTTCGCTGTCGGAGTTGTAGCCCTTGGAACGTATTATTCCACCCTCAGCAACGCGGATCGACCCTATCGGCAAATAGGGCCATTCGGCCTCATCTGGGGTGTGACCTTATTTTGCTATTTCGTATGGAGACTCGTGGCCATCTTGAGTCCGCCGACGGTAGAAAGATGGGTCTCGATTCACAGACCCTCCGCCAAGCTCATACGGGGTGCTGTGAGCATTGTTCTGCTCATTGTGACTGCACTGTTCTTCTGGATACACTTTCAAGCTTCCGTAATTCCGCCTGAACAGCTGAACTCTTGGCGGCAGTTACCGCCGCCAGTGCCGCCACCGCCGCCGTCACCATGAGAAGCTCAACGCTGGAAGAAGCGGTTTAGCGAAAATCCGTGGGGTTACTACGTGAGACGACGCACGATGAAATTCACTTCGTTTTAACCGTCACCACAATCTGCTTGTAGTAGTCGCCGCGATTTTCCAGGCTGTACCAAACGTTCCCCTTGTGCGCCGTGATCCGTTCCGGGTTCGATTCGTAGTCGATCTGGAATCCAGCCTGTTTGAGCGAGTCTTCGATATTGCGAAAAACCTCGCTATCGCCGATGCCATCCCGCGTGACATAGCCCCAGGACTGGTAGTCTCCCTCTAGCGTCCTATCGACGACCCCTTTACCTTTGCGGACCGAAACAGTCGCCTGGCCCGATTTCTGATGTCCACACTTGTCCAGAGTGCTGCCCGGCACGCGCGCAATCACGGGAGAGTCCTTGCATCCTTCCGCATCCGCAGCCAGAAGGATGACCGGTAAGGAGAGCACCAGCGCAAAGCAGAAGCTAGCCGACCGAACAAACCTCAGACCCATCGAATTCCCCAGCCCTCAAAATCGTTTCCGAAATCGGCACCGATCTTACACCCGCCAGATCGTAGCGCCGGCGTCCCGCCGGCTGTCGCGAGGGCATCTTGCCCTCGTCCTTGGTGCAGCCAGCGACGATAAAGTGTCGTAAGCCGGTTCTCACCCCGCCCCCTCACGCTATAATTTCCTATTCACCGAAGGAGTCCTATGCCTATTACGAAGACAGAAAAAATCTGGCACAACGGCAAATTCATTGCCTGGGACGATGCCAACATCCACGTCATGTCGCACGTGGTGCACTACGGCTCTTCGGTGTTCGAAGGCATTCGCTGCTATGCGCTGCCCAGCGGTCCCGCCATTTTTCGCGCACAGGAACACATGCAGCGCCTGATTGACTCGGCACGTATTTACCGCACCGAGGTTCCCTTCACGCGCGACGAAATCACGGCTGGGATGCTCGAACTTGTAAAGAAGAACGGTGTGTGGCCGTGTTACATTCGGCCTGTCGTTTTTCGCGGATACGGCGAAGCCGGCGTCAATCCATTCAACTCGCCGGTCGAGGTCTATATCTGCAACTACCCGTGGGGGAAATATCTGGGTCACGACGATCCCAGCGAAGGCGTGGATGTGTGCGTTTCATCGTGGACACGCATTGCCCCGAACACTTTGCCGGCCATGGCGAAGTCCGGTGCGAATTACATGAACTCGCAGCTCATCAAGATGGAAGCTATCGTTAATGGTTACTCGGAGGGCATCGCACTCGACGCCAACGGTTCAGTGAGCGAAGGCTCCGGCGAAAATCTTTTCCTCGTCCGCAACGGTGTGTTATTGACAGCTCCCCTAGGCAACTCGGTGCTCCCCGGCATCACTCGCGACTCGGTGTTGCAGATTGCGCGTGATTTGAAAATACCCATCGTCGAGCAACAGATTCCCCGCGAGTTGCTCTACATCGCGGATGAGGTCTTCTTCACAGGCACGGCAGCCGAAGTCACCCCGATTCGATCCGTGGACAAGATCATGGTAGGCAAAGGCAAAATGGGCCCCATCACAAAAGCTCTGCAGCAGGAGTTCTACGCCATCGTCCGCGGCGAAAAGGCAGACCGGTACAACTGGCTGACTCCGGTACCGGTGAGCGCGAAACAGCCTGTTGCTGTCTAGTCCTGTCGAGAAATGCGAATTCATCAGATTTTTATCGAACACGCTTGATTTTCGCTTTTTGTTCGAATAAAGTACGGGTCGCTCCAATTTAGGAACGAGTTCCCCTCGTTCTCTTACCACCCCTAACCCGAAGGAGAAACCTTTATGTCCAGCCACGGACCCACACCAGAGTTCGCAGCCACCTATTGCGCCATGATGCTTGATGGCGTTGCTCGCGAAATGGAAACTACCAAGAAAGTCATCGCCGCGATCCCTGATGCCAAGCGTGACCACCGCCCCGATCCAAATGCCCGCACCGCATGGGACCTGGCTTGGCATCTCGCCAACAGCGATGTGCAATTTCTGGACGGCATTGCCGACATGAAATTTGACATGTCACCGCGTAATGAGAAACCCGGCAACGTCGCGGAGTTGGTTACCTGGTACGACCGTGAAATGAAGCGCGGAATCGAGCGCGTTCGCGCCATGGCTCCCGCGCAACTACTGACCCCGGTTGATTTCCTGGGTGCATTCAACATGCCGGCCGCGTTCTATCTCGCCTTCCTCAATAATCACAGCATTCACCACCGCGGCGAACTGGCAACCTATCTGCGTCCAATGGGCGCGAAAGTGCCGTCCATCTACGGAGGCAGCTTCGACGAGCCCTTCAAGATGCCAGAGCCGAAAACCAGCGCTGCGTGATCGCCGTCGGGGTCAGACCCGACTGATACGAAAAGCCGCCCGGAAGCGATTGGCTGAGGCGGCTTTCTTATTTTCCTGCCCAGAGGATTTCAACGGGATATTGCTCGATCGCGCGATCTGCCGTCACCAGAATCAACTCCTCCAGTTTGGCTTGGGCCACAAGTAGGCGGTCGAATGGGTCACGGTGATGGGGCGGCAATCCAAACACCGCCAAGGCGTGTGGGTGCGAAACGGGAAGAGGGCGGAGTTTTTGATCCGCCATGCGACGCGGAATGTACGAAGTTGGCGGCTCGGGCAAGGTTAGTTTTCCGGCGGCAGCCTTGATGGCGACCTCCCACGAAGTCACCGCCGAAAGAAATATCTCATTCGATACGTCAGAAATCGATTCTCGAGCTTTTCGAGAGAGCCGCTCCGGTTCGAATAGGCTCCAGAGCCACACCCCGGTATCCAGGAGGTATCTCAAGCCTTCCTCTTACCCTTCTTCCGCGGGACGGTGTCGGTCCGCTGGGGCGTATGCTTCGCGGAGAAATCAACGTCCGGAGCATCGGCATAAAACAGAGCCTCGAATTCGGGCATCGGAGCGTCAAAATCGTCGGCGATCCAGATCTTTCCCTCGTCCATCCCCATGGGCCGCGAGGTGCCAGCAGGTGTGACCGCGATCAGTTTGGCCACCGGCACACCCGCTCGCGCAATGGTGATTTCCTCACCTTCCGCGACCCGTCGCAGGAGCCGCGAGAGTTGCGTCTTCGCTTCATGAATATTGACTTCCATAAGATAAGGTTAGCTAACCCAGTGGACTAAGTCAATCAAAACAAGAAAAGGCTGGTTCCAAGCGACGAGCGGGCTCCGATGAAGAGAGGGCTGCTGAAAGGCAGCAGCCAATAGCCAGATGGTACAAGCCAAAGTCCCATTACTTCCGTCATCTCGTACCCAGCCTCGGTTCGGTTCATGATAACCACGTGGCTGGAGTCCTGTCCGAATGAATATTGATGATCTCTTACGCATCGCCATGGAGCGGCGCGCCTCCGACTTGCACCTCAAGGTTGGGAACTATCCCCACCTACGTATTGACGGGGAACTGATCCCGTTGACGGACCAGCCGCGCGTCTCTGCCGAGGACATGTTGAACATGGCGTTCAGCATGATGTCCGCCCGGCAAAAGCAGAAGTTCAAAGAGACCACCGAAATAGATATGGCGTATGGCGTTGCCGGACTGGGACGCTTCCGTGTGAACGTGTTCCAGCAGCGCGGCAATGTGGGACTGGTGCTCCGCGTCATTCCCACGAAGATTCGCGCCTTGGACGAACTGTTTCTACCCAAGGTGGTAGAGCAGATTTGCGACATGCCTCGTGGTTTGGTGCTCGTGACAGGTGTTACCGGTTCCGGTAAATCAACAACGCTGGCAGCCATGGTGGATCGCATCAACTCCACCCGCGCCGAGCACATCATCACGATTGAAGACCCCATCGAATTCTTGCATCGCGACAAGAAGGGCTACGTCAACCAGCGCGAAGTCGAAGTAGACACGCCGTCGTTCGGCGCGGCATTGCGCGCCAGTTTGCGTCAGGATCCGGACGTGATCCTGGTCGGCGAAATGCGAGACTTGGAAACGATTGGAACCGCGCTCCACGCGGCTGAAACCGGCCACATGGTGTTCTCCACGTTGCACACCCTGGACGCGGTTGAAAGCATCAACCGTATCATTGCCATTTTCCCACCTCCCGAGCAGAAGCAGATTCGTTTGCAACTTGCGGCCGTATTGCGTGCGATCGTCAGTCAACGGCTGGTTCGCCGTTCCGACTCTGAAGGCCGCGTGCCTGCTGTCGAAGTAATGATCACTACGGCCTACATTCGCGAGTGCATTCTCGTGCCCGAGAAAACGCGGGCCGTCCGCGACGCAATCTCCTCAGGTACGTCGCAGTACGGAATGCAGACTTTTGACCAGTCGCTCTGGGATCTATTCCAGGCCGGGCTGGTGAATTACGAAACCGCTCTCGAGAGCGCGTCGAACGCAGACGAGTTCAAACTCCGGATGCAGGGTATTGCGTCCACAGCGGACATTTCGCGGCAGGCGATGCAGTCGGCTGGGTTCGGGCGGTAATAGCGAGTTTGTCCTGCTGAACCTCATTGCTCGTGAAGAGTGGTTCCTCCTTGATGCTTGGGCGCACTTCGGTGCGCCCGTTTTTGTTGCGTGCAGGATACCCGCCAGTGGCACCGCGAGTCGCGACTAGAGCAGCGTCCGGGCGTCAGTCAAACGCGTCGCGATTGGATTTGGAGGTCTTCAGAATGCAGCGGAAGGGCTTCGAGCATTGCCGGTCACTCGAAGTTTGGTAGTGCCGGGGGAATAGGGAATAACTAACGTGCAGGACGACGAGTCAAACTGGCCAGACCTTGACGGCAATCCTGCCTAGTTTGGTTTCCGGTACCGGCTGTCCGCTAGATAACGCAGCATGATGGCATCCGTCGCGCTCTGGAACTGCTGCTCCGCCTCAGTTGGATGGGGCATCTTGTCCTGCCGCACAGTCTGGCGAAACTTCTCGCCCATCTCCGAGTCGCTGGTTACGACCTGCATGTAGAACCACAGGAAGTGCCGCATCTGGTCGAGGGCGCCCTTGAGCACGCTCAGGGATTCCATTTGCGAAGTCTCTGCCAGCGCTTCCATCAGCTCAGGGTCAGTGGGGGCCTGCATGGCTGAGCAATTCAGCTCGCTCTGAATGACACGTAAGTCGTCGGTGACTCGCAGAATACGGAGGTGAACTTCCTCCATGCTCTCCCTGTGATCGCGATCCATGGTGGTCCTTTCTGTCCCGCCTGACCAATCTTGACTGATCCAGACTCGCATCCCGGAGCACAAGCGCAAAGATTCCCCGTGTGCATGAGCTTCGGTAATTGAAGTTACTTTCGGGCCGGAACAGGCTCTGGACGCGCGTTTTACGCGGTTTGACGAGAGGGCTCGGAGGCCGCAACCATGCGGGCCGCGCGGATTTCGGGCACTTCCATGACACGCGGTCCTTGCGCGGGAGATTCCACTGCTTCCACTAGTGCTAATACCATCTGCTGCAATGTTACTAATCCCAACCGCCGGGCTCCCTCTCGTGTAAAGGGCAGCCACTCACACACCTTGTAGAAGGGCAGAAGCAGATAAGGCCAACGGTGGTTCGGACCCAGCACATACCACGGGCGAAGAACGGTCGCTTTCAACCCGCGATCCTGAATCATCTGCTCGCATTCCGTGCGCACCGCGATGTAGGCCTGCATCATTGGCGCCGGATGGGCCACACTCACATAGATAAAATGCGCGACATTGAGTTCGGCTGCTACAGAGATGGCTTCCCGTGCGGAAACCAGATCAATGGCCCGAAACGCCTCCGCCTTCGATGGCGAAGGATGGGGAACTCCAACGAGATGGATGAATGTGTCGCAAGGGCGGACCAACTGGCGGTAGGTATTGCCGTCCAGGGCATTCCCGGAAACCACTTCGCATCCGGCGGGCAATTTCCCTCTTGAGTTTGGCCGGATCAGCGCCCGCACCTGGTGTCCGCGCTCGATTAGAACGGGAATCAGACTGTTGCCAAGATAGCCGGTCCCACCCGTGACGAAGACCCGTCGCGCATTTGGCGCTTTGGGCAGAACTCTGACCTTCAGCAGTACTCTAATGTCGGAAATCGATGCTGCCACGCAGTCACTACGCTCCACAGGCTCGTCTCAGGGGCCTACCACCCAGACCAGAAGTTTAATTCATTACCCGCATTTAGTGTGATACAAACAGTGCGAAATGACCTCGCCGCGGACTGGCCTGGTGCGGGCGCTCGGCCGTTGGAGCCTGGCTGCACTGGCGGTGAATTCGGTGATTGGCAGTGGCATCTTTGGGCTGCCTTCGACAATTGCAGGCTTTCTCGGCAAGCGCAGCACGGTGGCTGTCTTGATTGCGGGGGCGGCGATCGGCATCATCATGGCTTGCTTCGCCGAAGTTGCCTCTCAGTTTTCCGAAGCCGGCGGACCCTACCTCTACGCCCGTAAAGCCTTCGGCCGCCTGACTGGCATCCTCGTAGGCTGGACTCTGTATCTTGCTCAAACCGCCGCTCCCGCCGCGAACGCCAATCTGTTCGTGGTATATCTGGCTGAATTCTGGCCACATGCTAAAGACCCCTGGCCGCGCTTCTTCATACTCACCCTGCTGGTCTGGGTTTTGGCGTTCGTCAACGCCCGAGGCGCCCGGCAAGGCGCCGTCGTCAGCAACATCTTCACGGTAGCCAAACTTCTGCCGCTCGCCATGGTCATCCTGGCCGGTGCGGCGGTAACCAGCATTAACCACGTGCCGTGGAGTGGCACGGGACACTACCCATCCTCCGACTGGATCAAGGCAATTTTCCTCATGATTTTTGCCTACGGAGGATTCGAGTCAGCCATGACTCCGGCTGGCGAAGCCAAGAACCCGGTCCGCGACACCGTTTTCGCGTTATTCGTGGCCCTGATTTCCTGCACCGCCATCTATGCCCTCATCCAGTTAGTCGTAGTCGGAGTGCTAGGCCCCAGCACTAGCGATCGCCCGTTGGCTGAGGTCGCTCGTATCACCATGGGCAATCGCGGGGCTCAACTCGTGGCCATTGGTGCGTTGGTTTCTGTTTACGGATATCTCAGCGCCAAACTCCTCGGCATGCCGCGGGTGACCTACGCGCTTGCCGAACAGGGCGACCTCCCGGGCATTTTCGCCGTCGTCAGCCGCAAATTTCATACCCCCTGGTTTTCCATCATGGTGTACTCCTCGGCTGTTTGGGGGCTGGCACTGGTTGGAAACTTTGCATGGAACGTTACGCTTTCAGTGATTGCCCGCCTGTTCTACTACGCCGTCGTATGTGCGGCGCTGATCGTTCTTCGCCGGAAACCGGGCCAGACAGCGGCCTTCCGCCTACCCGGAGGCCCTATCTGGGCGGTCCTCGGCATCTTGATCTCCCTATCGCTGGCGACCCAAGCCGACCTCAGCAAGTCGGCGATTCTAGGCGTAACAGTGGCCGCAGCCTTGTTGAATTGGTTCTGGGCTCGGCGGCGCACGGCTGCCTGATTGCGGTCGCAACGAGTATTCTTTCTCCTGAGACGTAACAACGTTCATTGCGAGCTACTCGATTCGGGTGGCTGGCGCTTGCGATCACGCGGCTAGCGGGTCTTCCTCGCTAAGGTTTGGAGAAACTGTCTATGTCCCGTACTCTTATTTCGCTTCTACTAATCTCTGTCGCCTGCTTTGCCCAACGCGAGCCAGTTCTTAAGCAGATCGACCTCCCGCACGCTTACTACTTTCGCGAAATGTACTTGCCGCAACTCACCACCGGCCCAAGCGCCGTAGCTTGGGCGCCGGATTCGAAGAGCCTTGTCTATTCCATGGCAGGTTCGTTGTGGCGGCAAGATCTGGGAAGCACCAAAGCGCAACAGCTCACCGCAGGTCCCGGCTACGACTACCAACCCGATTGTTCCAGCAACGGCCGCTGGGTCATTTTCGCGCGCTACGACCACGACGCCGTCGAACTCTGGTCGTTGGACTTAATAACCGGCCAGACAAGGCAGTTGACCTCCGCAGGCGCAGTGAATGTTGAACCGCGTTTCTCACCCGATGGCACTCGTGTGGCCTTCGTTTCCACTTCAGATAAGGGCCACTTCCACATCTTTATCGCGAAATTTGGTGACGGCCTGCTCGGCGACGTCCGCCAACTGACGCAAGAAAATGTCAGCTCGCTCCCCCGGTACTACTACAGCAAGGTGGATCACGAAATCAGCCCCGTATGGTCTCGAGATGGCGCGGAGATTCTGTTCGTCTCCAATCGCGGCCATATTCACGGTACCGGCGGCTTTTGGCGGATGAAGGCTGAACCCGGGGCCGAGGCGCGCGAGATTCACTACGAAGAGACGAATTGGAAGACGCGCCCTGATTTTTCCCCGGACGGCAAGCGTATGGTCTACGCATCGTATTTAGGTCAAGCCTGGCATCAGCTGTGGGTCATGCCTGCCGGCGGAGGCGATGCTTTCCCCATTTCTTACGGCGATTACGACAACACCAACCCACGCTGGTCGCCGGACGGCTCCAAGATCGCTTTCATTTCGAATCGTGACGGCAATACTTCGCTGTGGGTAGAAACCATCCCTGGTGGCGCGCAGTCAGAAATCGTCGCCCGCGATCGTGAGTACCTGAAGCCGATGGGTCACATCTCTGTGAAAGTTGTGGACTCCCGCGGAAAGCCGCTCCCGGCACGTATTTTCGTCACCGCCGAAGACGGACGCGCGTACGCTCCCGACAACGCCTGGATGCAAGCCGACGACAGTTTCACCCGATCCGAGCGTCCTTTCGAGGCCCACTACTTCGCCACAAACGGAGCCGCCGACATAACCGTGCCCGCCGGAAAAGTCCAAGTGGACGTGATGCGCGGCTTTGAATACGCCTTCGAGCAGAAAAGCGTCGAAGTAAAGCCCGGCTCAACCATTAACCTAACGGTTCGCCCGCACCTTATCCTGCCGTACGAACCGGCAGAATGGATCAGCGGCGACGTACACGTGCACATGAACTACGCGGGCACCTACCACAATACGCCCAAGCATCTAGTCGAACAAGCGGCCGCCGAAAACCTGACGATCGTCGAAAATCTCATCGTCAACAAAGAACAGCGCATACCCAACATTGACCACTTCATGCCGCATCCCGACCCTGAATCCACTGGCCAGCAATTACTTCTGCACGGCCAGGAATTCCACACCAGCTATTGGGGACATCTGGGGCTGCTGCATCTCAACGACAATTTCCTGCTCCCCGGCTACGCGGCCTATCCGAATACCGCTGCCGCCAGCCTCTTCCCAACCAATGCCAATGTCGCGGACATGGCGCACCAGCAAGGCGCTCTGGTCGGGTATGTGCATCCTTTCGATACTTTTCCAGATCCCGCGAAGGACCAGAGCCTGACCAATGAGCTGCCTGCTGATGTGGCCCTAGGCAAAGTAGATTACATCGAGGTCGTCGGCTTCTCCGATCACAAATCAACCGCCGAAGTCTGGTTCAAGCTGCTCAACTGTGGGTTCCGGCTGCCCACGGCCGCGGGCACCGATTTCATGGGCAACTACGCTTCCCTACGCGGACCCATTGGTCTGAACCGCGTCTACGCCGAAGTCAAGCCGAGCGCCGCCGGCGAGCCTCTCAAAATCGAACCATGGCTGGCCGCAATCAAAGCAGGACACACGTTCGCAACCAATGGCCCCTTGCTCAAGTTCTCATTGGGCGGACAGCCAATTGGAGGCGAAGTGAAGTTGCCGAAGAAGCAGGAAGTTCCATTCAAGGCCGACCTATCGTCAATCGTTCCGGTAGAGCACCTGCAAATCGTCTGCAACGGTAAAGTGGCCCAAGAATTGAAACTCGATGCCACTCGCACTAGCGCGCACGTCCAAGGATCAATCCCGCTGGAATCCAGCGGTTGGTGCGTTCTTCGCGCTTTCAGCGATCAGGCGGAATATCCCATCCTGGATCTCTATCCCTATGCGACCACGAGCCCCGTTTATGTCGACGTGGCCGGGGTCCCTCTTCATAGCTCAACCGACGCAGCATATTTTGTGGCATGGATTAATCGGCTGATTACGGCTGCGCAGAGTAACACGTCATGGAACACAGAAGTCGAGAAGCGGTCTGTGCTCTCGATGCTCGAACAGGCGAAGAAGAAATACGAAGCTTTGAAATGAAGAAGGGCCGTTGTATCGGATCCGCTATTTGATTTCCGGGACGACCTCGACGGGGAAGTTTACGGAATTCGCGATGAAACAATAGTGATGGGCCTCCTCGTGAAGCGCGACGGCTTTGGCCTTGTCATCACCGGTGGCTATAGTCACAACTGGCCGCAGTTGCACGCGAACGAACCTGCCTGAGCCATCGCCGGTTTCCTCCATCACTCCGGAAGCAGCGTCATGATAGGCGACGACAGTTATCTTGTTCGTCGAACAAAGGTGTAAATACCAGAGCATGTGGCAACTGGAAAGACTTGCGACTAGGAGATCTTCCGGGTTGTAACGCCCATGGTCGCCACGAAAATTGGGGTCACTCGATCCCGGAATCACGGGCTTTCCCGCAACTGCGATCGTGTGATCGCGACGGTAAGCCTTGTAGGACTTCGTTCCTTGTCCGTCGTTGCCCGTCCAGTCGATGCGAACCTCGTAGGTGTGCTCTTTCAAAATATTCTCCCGACAAATTCCGCTAGACCAATTTGGCGCTTTGCCTCCGAGCTACGAATTTTCACGCGTCCACGCTTCTGAGACCACTCGTCCCTTCTCCATGTCATCCACAACCAAAATCATTTGATGATCGTGGTCGCTGTAAAGCACTTCGATATTGACGCCTGCATCTGCCATTCGACGCGTGAGCAGGCCAAGTTGCCCCGGTCGAGACTGGTTGAGTCGCTGCACAAGCACATCGCGCACGGCGACAACATGAATGCCAGCGTCTTCAAGGGCAGCGCGAGCGGCTTCTCCGTCCGCAAACAGGAAGTGTGCCACGCCCTGGCCATTGACGACGAACGCCCCTCCCCCTTCTATGCTCACTCCGCGACGCCCCAAGGCATCGCCCATTCTGGCGAGAGCCCCGGGCTGGTTTTCCAGTGCAATTGTCAGATCCTGCATCAGGTGTGCGTCTCCTTTTCCATTTCGAGCAACTGCTCTTTCCGCTCCACTCCCCAGCGATACCCACCTAACTCTCCGCCCTCTCGGACCACGCGATGACAAGGAATTGCCACCGCCACCGGATTCGTCGCGCAGGCACGAGCCACGGCCCGCGTTGCCTTGGGCATCCCGATCTTCTTTGCGACCGCGCTGTAAGACCGAGTCTCTCCACGAGGAATTTTCTGCAGACACTCCCAGACCCGCCGTTGAAATGCTGTCGCGCGAATATCGAGCGGCAGCGAAGGAGGGGCTTCCTGCCCATTGATCAGTCGCGCCAAACTCGTCTTCCATTCGACGAGCGCCGCATCGTCGCGCCGACGCACAGCGAAAGGGAACTCGCGCATTAAGCCTTGTTGCAGTTCGCCATCGGAATCCGCGAACTGGATCGAGCAGATGCCTTTCTCGGTCGCGGCAATCAGCATCCGTCCCAGCGGAGACGCCGACGTCGTAAATCGCACAACCGCTGCTACCGCGCCGCGCCGGTATTTCTCCGGCGTCATCCCCAGTTGCGTTGCCGTCCGCTCATAAAGTCGGCTGCTGGAGCCGTATCCGGCGGCATACAGCGAAGTCGTCACATCATGTCCGGCTTGCAAGTTCTGTTTCACCTGGCGCAAGCGGCATGCATCCATATAAGCCTTCGGCGAAACCCCGAGCACCGCCTTGAACGTCCTCTGCAAGTGAAAAGGACTGCGACGAAATTCCTTCGCCAGTCCACTGAGCGTGAGCCGATCCTCAATATGCTGTTCGATATACCGGCAAACCGAGCGCACCATCGCCGATTGTGGGTTCCCATCCAGCGCTTTTGGACGGCACCGCAGGCATGCGCGGAATCCAGCCTTTTCGGCGGCAGTCGTGTGCTCGAAAAAACGAACGTTCTCGCGCCGTGGCCGCCTTGATGGGCACGACGGCCGGCAGAAGATACCAGTGCTCGAAACGCCAAACACAAACGTGCCGTCGAGCGCACCATCGCGCTCAACTACAGCCTGCCAGCGGCGCTCCACGGTGGATGTCATCACTGCTTCCTCGGAAAGTATCGCATTAGTCGCCATGCAGGTAACATAGGCCAGACCCGCTGCACGGACTATCCGAATGTTGCGGTCAAACTAATTCCGTGTCATAAGCGCGGAATCCGGAAGCGCAGGAAACTCTCACCACACTATGCGAACTCTACCGATTGCGGTACTTTGCTTCTTGACGCAAATGCTTATGGCCCAGGCAAACACTCCGTGCTCTCCGGTGACTTCGACTATTTCTGCTGTTCGAGTCACACGTGAAATCCGCCTCGACGCACGCCATCCTGCGTCAGAATGGGCGAAGAGTGAGGCGGTCACTTTTTGTGCCGATTGGCAGGGCCAAAATGCCGATCCATCTCGCCGGACCGAGGTCCGAATTCTGTGGACTCCGGCGACCCTCTACCTGCGCTACGTGTGCCGCTATCGTGGACTCTTTGTCTTCGAAGATTCCGATCCCAACGGCCGCCGCGACCACCTTTGGGACCGCGATGTCGCTGAGGCTTTCCTGCAGCCTGATCCTTCGCGCCCCCGCTATTACAAGGAATTTGAAGTCAGTCCGAATGGTATGTGGATTGACCTCGACATTTTCCCGATTGCCCCCACCGAGAGTCCGAAAGACCTCAAAAGCGGTATGCAGCGCTCGGTCTGGCTTGACGCCGAGCATCATACCTGGACCGCAGAACTCGCGATTCCCATGAAGGCCCTAACAGAGCACTTCGATGCCGCCGCTGTCTGGCATGCCAACTTTTATCGCGTCGAAGGCCCTCGCGAGCCGCGTTTCTATTCGGCATGGCAGCCCACTAAGACGCCCGAGCCTAGTTTTCACGTTCCTCAGGCGTTCGGCAAGTTGATGTTTTCGGACGCGAACACGAAATGAGAGTTGACGCCAAGTTCGGCAGTCACGGAAAGATTTTGTAGATCAGTGTAGGATGACGACCTTCCACCATTCACAATCGAATCCAAGGTTCACAAGAGGAGCATCATGAAACAAAATCGCAAAATGATGTGGTTTGCGGCAGTCACGATCGCTTTGACGGCACTGGCCTCAACTCCCGCGGGAGCCCAGGTGCTCACCGCCGAGCAGTTGAAGAAAACGATTCCAAGCGCCTACTTTTTTGCCGGTCAGAGCGCAACCGTGCAAGTGCGGAATTCCGCCGGATTCAAGAACGCGGCTGGTAAACTGGTTCTCGCCGGTTTCGTGGACACATCTGGGTACTCAACGGGCATCGCGGAACGCTATCAGGGTTTCCTGATCACCGAAGCCAAGATTTCCATCGAAGGCTCAACTCTCGAACCGGGCCAGTATGGCTTCGGATTCCGCGAAGGCAAATTCACGGTCATGAATATCGCTGCCACCGACTTGCTCTCCGTCGCGCATCAGAACGACGAGCAACTCAAGCACCCGGTACCGCTAGTGTTCGAAAAGGCTGACGCGGGTTTCAAGTTTTATACAGGCCGGAAATTCGTGACAATAAAAGCGGAGTAGGCTCGCAAGAACCTCGGATCTGCGCAAGCAAGGGAGTGCATCTGAGAAAGGGGCACGAGTTTAGAGGTTGTGGAAGAACGTAATTCTGTATCAGGGTATCGCTTCAGCGATACCGCAAGTCCTTCGAAACCAATCGCCCCTTTAGGGGCTGACGCGGCGCTTAGGACTTTTCCGCAGCCTCTTTACTCGTGCCTTTTGATTTTGAAATGGTCCTCGCGCTCTCGGTGTTGGGACACAAACTAGCGCGGACCTAGTGCGTGCTGATTCCAGCCCGCTTCCGCAATTCCGTCAACAAGGCCCCAGCCGCATTGATGTAGGTCTTGTTTGGGTCGGACGTGTCGGCCCACACCGCCTCATAAACAATCTTGCCCGCGTCCTTCACATCCATGTGGAGGGCCGCTTCCATGTGGTCGGCCTGCTGGCGCAATTCTCCATAACAGGAGTGACATACTGCTGCAGGCTCTGTCCCGCCATCGTGATTTTGATCGAGGGCGCAGCGAAAAGTCGCGGCGCCGACTTGTGGATGGGATGCGTAAATCTGAGACTTCAGTTCGCGTAACCGCTCGCGTTCTTCCGCCAAAGTCGCTTCGGCTGCTTGCGGTGCGGCAGACGTCGTGGGCAATGGTGGGACGGCAGTAGGAGACATACGTCCCCGCGACTTGCAGATAGGACAAGCTTGCATATCCGCAGGATAGTAAGCCCGGCATTTCGCGCACGGCATCCCATAACCAATCGAGCGCGGCATAATGTCGGAATCAAACATCGTTCGCGCACCAGCAGGTGCTGCGCTGGACGCGGCTTTTCCCGCTACCGCCGGATTGACTGCCTTTTCTCGTGCTTGCTTGGCCGCCGTGCCTTCCATGTCGTTTTCACCTGGCGGCCACTGAGGCCGCAGCATTCGCCTTCATTTTAGGACGCTCTCCTCCACAAAGGCGACACACGTGAGTGCATACAAAGGCAATGCCCCCTCGTACAGGTGGCATGCGTTACTTCGAGGTCGTGATCATCCGGGCCGCTTCCTGCATCCGTGCCCGGTAGAGGCCCTCTTTCGGATCCAGTCGCGCCGCGATTTCGAGTTCTCCGAGTGCTTCTTCAAAGCGATTCAGCACCATCAAACACGCGGCTAGGGAATAGTGGTTCTGCGCGTTCGGCTCCAGTCGAAGTGCCTCGCGGAACTCTTTTTCCGCTTCAGCCATGGCTTGCGTATTCACAAAAGCAGTTCCCAAATAGTGGTGCGCCACCGCCGAATCCGGATTCAGAGCCACCGCCTTACGCAGCACCTCGACAGCCTCCGCGTCCTTGCCCGTAAGCAGCAGTGCTTGCCCCAGCACTCGATGTTCTGCCGCACCCGCCGGGTTGGCGGCGATTGCCGCTTTCAGTTCCCGAATCGCTGCGGGATAGTCGCGCTTCGACATATAAGCCCGGGCCAAGCAGTTGTGACCGCCTTCCCACTCCGGTGTCTGCCGGTAAAGTTCCTTGAACTCGGCAATCGCGCCGTCGAAGTCATCTTTGTCGCACAACGTATTTCCCAGGTTATTCCTGACACTAGCCTCATCGGGCTTCAGCCGAATTGCCGTGCGGTATTCCGTTGCCGCCTCATCCAGCTTTCCCTGGTCGCGCAGTACCACGCCTAGATTGCTGTGTGCCTGCCAGAAATCCGGACGCAACGTCAGCGCGCGCCGGTACGCGATCGCAGACTGCCGCAGATTGCCTTTGTCGCGTTGAGTGATCCCTATGTCGAAGTAAACATCCGCATTGTCCGATTCGCGCTCTAATGACTTTTCGTAGGCATTGAGCGCCGCCTCGTAGTGTCCTCCGGCATAAAGCGCCAGCCCCAGATACCGGTACGCCTCGGCGTTAGCCGGATCCATGCTCAAAGCGGTACGAGCCTCTGCAAGCGCGTTGTCGGCGTCGTCCGTGCGATAGAAAAGATACGAAAGCTGGTTGTGGGTTTCCGGGAACCCGGGCATCCGGTGCTCCGCTTCCATGAAAGCATCCAGCGCCTCGTCCATTCTTTCCTGACGGCGGAGAATCGTTCCGAGCACAAACTGTAGTGACGCGTTGCTCGGATCGTCCCGTAGCGCGGCACGAACATTGTCTTCGGCGGCAGTGAACTTGTTGGCGTGAACTAACGCGGCAATCGAAGCTGCGGTCTCACTAAAACTGCATGCCGCAACTGTCGCAGGCTTTTGCCCGGTCGATCGAGTCTTCGCCGTCGTTTCTTGTCCGGCATTTTGTGGGAAAAGGCTATGAATCAGGGTTTCGTCAGCGCCCGCAAGTCGCAGAGCATGCACGCAAGGTAGGGTCACCCGGCAGGACAAAGCTCCCGTACCTTCCGTCGTACCGGTCAATCGCTGAATACGAGCACTGGAAATTCCTCCCGCCAGCCACAAGAAGACATCGTCAAGCGATTTTCCGGTTGAAGCCGGTTCGGCCCGGAGGGTTCCCGCCAAGAATGTGAACAATACAAGGGTCAGCCAACCGCGTTTCACGAAGCCCTCCAGCGCCCGGCCCTTTTTCGAGCAGGAAACGCCCTGCGGTCAAAATAGCCCGTCAATCGTCCTGCCGATAGGTCACCGAAGTAATTCCGGGATATGGCCCACCAGCCAAATCGTGGCCATCCTTCCGCTTTCGAGTGCCACTAGTCCTCAAGACTCCTGTCTTTCATTGCGCTACACTGGTCAGGGAGACTGGTTGGCCGCTCTCCCTTGGAGGTTCTATGGGTGAGTTTTCGGTTTGGCACTGGCTGCTTGTACTTGCCGTTGCTCTATTGCTGTTTGGGCCGAAGAGACTACCCGAGATTGGCAAAGGAATCGGAGACGGCTTGCGCGCCCTGAAAGAAGGCATGAAGGAAGGCGGCCCAAAACCCGAGGCCTCGCCGGAAGCCAAGGTCGAGACGAAGACCGAAAACAAGGTTTAGAAAGTTCCACTGAGAGTCTAAGCCGCTGCAGATGTTGGTCTTCCCTGAGCTATGACATTTCTCTACTAAACCGATATAATTCATGCATCCAAAGACTTAGATTGTGCGTGGCGGAGAGAATTTTGCCCACTCGCTCTCTGCCCCATCGGGTTTCGTTGTTGCCCTGGGTTGTTCTGCGTCACTTAAATAGAAAGACCATTCTGTTGTCCAAAACATAGGAGGTTCTGTGCGTAAACAAATACTAGTAGGTCTCATTCTGCTGTTGGCAATTCCTGTCCTCGCCGATCAAATCATCCTTAAGAACGGCGACAAACTGACCGGTACCATCGTGAAGTCTGATGGCAAAGAACTGGTCCTCAAGACCGATTATGCGGGCGACGTTACCGTCAAATTCGACGCCATTCAGGCCCTGACCTCGACCGGCGACCTGCATGTGACGCTAGGTGGCAAGACCGCAGTGGGCCCAGTCACTACCACCGGTGACAACGTGGTCGTTGCAACAAAGGCCGGCGAACCCGTCGAGGCACCGAAAGCCTCCGTTACCCTGGTTCGCAGTCCCGCTGAGCAGGCTGCCTACGAAAAGAGCCTGCACCCCGGATTTGCGGAAGGCTGGGCAGGCGGTCTGAATCTGGGCTTTGCCGTCACCCGCGGTAACAGCGAAACCAAGAATCTGGCGATCGGTTTCAACGCCGTTCGCACCGGGTTCCACGACAAACTGTCTCTTTACACGAACTCCATCTACTCTACGAACGACGTCACAGGCGCGACGCCTCACACGACCTCAAATTCAATCGGCGGCGGAGCTCGTTACGATCACGACTTTTCTCCCCGCGTATTTGGATTTGTTACTGGAGACTTCTTCCATAACTCGCTGCAGTTCCTCGATCTCCGTTCCTCGTTCGGTGGTGGTATCGGCCTCCACGCGATCAAGAATCCGACCACCTCTCTTGATCTGCTCGGTGGTATCAATTACACCCACGAGAGCTATTCAGGTGTTCCGCAGGTGCCACCTCTTACAGGGTTCTACTCTTACACCAAGAGCTATGCTGCGGCCGTTGCGGGCGATACCTTCACCCACAAGTTGGGAAAGAGCACGGACGTGATGCAGAGCTTCTTCTTCTATCCCGACCTGAACAACACCAGCGACTATCGTTGGACCCTCAACGCCGGTACGGTCACAAAGCTCAACAAGTGGCTCGGATGGCAGAACTCGTTTGGTGATGTTTACGTTTCGGACGGATTGCGTCCGGTCGGAACCAAGGCAAATGATCTGCAGATCTCAACCGGGATCAACGTCTCCTTCACTCACTAGACTTGTAATTGTTGAACCGAGGGGACGGGCTCTTGCCCGTCCCTTTTGTATTGCCCATCAGTAGCTAGAAGCCAGAAGCTTGTGTCATCCTATCCCTCGTGCCTCGCCCATTCCTTATTGACACCGATACCGCGTCCGATGACGCCGTAGCTCTAATCATGGCACTGCGCGCGCCCGACGTGAACGTCGTTGCCATCACCACCGTCGCGGGAAACGTCCCAGTCGCGCAGTCCACGCGCAATGCTCTCTACACAGTCGAACTCTGTCGATCCAGTCTCACCGAAAAAGTTCCCGTGTATGCCGGAGCCGACAAGCCACTCCTCCGCACCTACCAGAACGCAGCCTGGTTTCATGGCGCTGATGGTTTGGGCGAACACAACTATCCCGTACCCAAACAATCAGCCGAAACCATCCACGCCGCCGACGCCATCATCGCCGCCGCTGAGGCAAACCCCGGCCTGGTCATCGTTACGCTGGCCCCGCTCACGAACGTCGCCTTAGCCATCGCGAAGAAGCCGGAAATCGCGAAGAACGTCAGCCGCTGCGTAATCATGGGTGGCGCTCCGTGCTGTGAAGGCAACGTCACTCCCGCCGCCGAATACAACATTTGGGTTGATCCCGAAGCCGCCCGCATCGTCATGCGCAGCGCGCTCCCCATTGAACTCGTGGGCTGGCACCTCTCCCGCGGAGAAGCCGTAGTCAACGAAGGCGACATCGCCCGTATCCTTGCCTTCAACACTCCGCTCGCGACCTTTGCCATCGAGTGCAACAGCCACGCCCGAAAGGCCTACAAAATCCAAACCGGCGAAGACGGTATCCCGCTCCCTGATCCGATTGCGATGGCCATCGCAATCGATCCGACCATCGGCACCCACTGGTCCGCTCACTACATCGACGTCGAAACCGAAAGCGAACTGACCCGAGGCATGACCGTAGTCGATCGACTGAACTTAGCCGACGACGATCGCAATCGCGCAACCTGGGCGCCAATCGTCGCCGACCCAAAAAACGCTCCCGGCAAGAAGAAAGTGTGCTGGACCCTCGACAACCGCCGCTGGAAAGAAACCCTCGACGCGGCCCTTCGCTAGCCCGTGTGGCGCGGACACTCCTGTCCGCGGCCTTTGTTTTTGGTTTTGCTTTTGGTTGTGCTTTTGATCTTGATCTTGATCTTGTTTTTGATTTGGTTCTCGCTTTTGATTTAGCTGATGGCTGATGGCTGATGGCTGATGGCTGACGGCTGCGAGCAAGAGCCAAGCCCCGCGCTCTGCTATATTGACTTCTCCCGGAGGTGACCATGTCCCGAATTGTCCGCTGTGGCCTCATCCAAGCCAGCAACGCGGCCCCCAACAGCCGCTCCCTCAAAGAAATCAAGCAGGCCATGATCGACAAGCACCTGAAGCTCATCGCGCAGGCAGCTAAGAAGAGAGTCAAGATTCTCTGCCTCCAGGAGCTGTTCTACGGCCCCTACTTCTGCGCCGAGCAGAACATCCGCTGGTACGACCTCACCGAGCGCGTACCCGACGGCCCGACCACCAAGCTCATGCAGAAGATCGCCGCCAAGCACAACATGGTCATAGTCGTCCCCGTGTATGAAGAACAGATGCCCGGTCTTTACTTCAATACTGCAGCCGTGATCGATGCCGATGGTAAATACCTTGGCAAATATCGCAAGCATCACATCCCGCACGTCCATCCCGGCTTCTGGGAGAAGTTCTACTTCACGCCCGGCGATCTCGGCTATCCCGTCTTCCAAACCAAGTATGCGAAAGTTGGCGTGTATATCTGCTACGACCGCCACTTTCCCGAAGGTGCAAGAGTGCTGGGCCTGAACGGCGCGGAGATCGTCTTCAATCCTTCTGCCACGGTTGCTGGACTCTCGGAATATTTGTGGGAACTGGAACAGCCCGCGCACGCCGCCGCGAATGGCTATTTCGTAGGAGCTATCAATCGAGTAGGCCGCGAGAAGCCTTGGAATATCGGCGAGTTCTACGGCAAGAGCTACTTCTGCAATCCCCGCGGTAAAATCTTCGCCCAGGCTAGCCGCGACAAAGACGAAGTGCTGGTAGCCGACGTCGATTTCGACATGATTCAGGAAGTGAGGAGAGTCTGGCAGTTCTACCGCGACCGCCGTCCCGAAACCTACGGCGCACTAACAACGCAAAGCCAGTCCATTGCAGCCGATTGAGCGCGAGAGCAGTTTCGACCGTAGCGCGGGTGACCCGGTTCACGTCAACGACGGCGAGGCGCTCGAAACCACGGCTTAGCCGCGAAGCGGCGCAAGAATACAGCCCACGGCGCAAGCCGTGGGTTTGCAATCAGTGAACTGGCAAGCCCCGAAGGGGCGAAAGAAAACTCCGCGGAGCAGACTTAAAGACTTAAAGACGCAAGCTACAGCAACCATAATGACGAATAACTCCATTCACTCAAGAATCCAATCCAGCCCTCTCTACAACGAAGACCTCGCCGCCGCGGGTCCCGAGCGCCGTCACTGGGGAACGTACAACTTCGCCGCGCTCTGGGTCAGCATGTCGGTCAACATCCTCACCTACATGCTTGCTGCAAGCCTCATCCAGGGCGGCATGAACTGGAAGCAGGCTGTCTTCACCGTCTTCCTCGGCAACACCATCGTGTTGATTCCCATGCTCCTGAACTCGCATCCGGGGGCGCGTTATGGTGTGCCGTTTCCAGTGCTGGCCCGCGCGTCATTCGGGGTGTTGGGCGCCAACATCGCTGCCGTCTTGCGTGCGCTAGTAGCCTGCGGCTGGTTCGGCATTCAAACCTGGATCGGCGGCGAGGCCATCAACACGCTCATCGCCACGCTAGCCCCAAGTTGGAAACAGGTCCCCCACTCGACCGCTATCTGCTTCATGGCTTTCTGGCTGATCAACCTGCTAGTCATCCTCAAAGGCATCGAATACATCCGAGTCCTGCAAGGCATCAGCGCGCCGATTCTGCTCGGGGTCGGCCTGCTCCTTCTGGGGTGGGCTTACAAAGCGGCAGGCGGTTTCGGGCCGATGCTTTCCGCTCAAACGCGTTTCACGACATTTCCGGATTTCTTAAAGTTCCTGATTCCCGCCCTCAACGGCACGGTAGGTTTTTGGGCCACAGTCTCGCTCAACATTCCCGACTTTACCCGCTTCGCCAAAAGCCAGCGCCAGCAAGCAATCGGACAAGCCATCGCTTTGCCGACGACCATGACGCTCTACTCGCTGATCGGAATTTTGGTTACCTCAGCGACTGTCGTCATCTACGGCAGTGCGATCTGGGACCCAGTCCAACTCCTAAGCCGCTTCCATTCGCCCGTAGCAGTTGTGATCTCGCTACTCGCGATTCTGCTGGCAACGCTCAACGTCAACATCGGAGCCAACGTCGTTTCTCCCGCCAACGATTTCTCCAATCTCTGGCCGCGCAAAATCAGTTTCCGCACCGGAGGAGTGATGACCTGCCTCATGGGCATCGCGCTCATGCCCTGGAAACTGCTCTCCAGTTACAGCACATTCATCTTCGGCTGGCTCGGAGGCTATGCGGCGTTTCTAGGGCCGGTCGCAGCCATCATGATCTGCGACTACTTCATCATCCGCCGCCGCGTCCTCGTCGTTGACGACTTGTACCTCTATCCCAGCAGGCGCGTCGATCATGCTTTGAAAGGGCACGGCTTCAGCCGTGCCGCAACCAAAGCAAGCAACACGCCTTTAGGCGCTGAGGGACCGCCGCGCGGAGCCTACGAATATTCCCACGGCTTCAACTGGCTCGCTGTAACCGCACTCCTGTTAGGAGCGGGAACGGCGCTCGTGGGACTAGTCGTACCTGCGGTGCGCGTGCTGTATGACTATTCCTGGTTTGTGGGCTTTGCAGTATCGTTCGTCGCTTACTACGCGCTGATGAAGTTGGTTTTGGGAAGGGCACGGCTTTAGCCGTGCCGATAGCGACACCACTAACCCGCCTTTAGGCGCTGAGGTTCGCTAGTCCGATGCCTAACAGTAATGTGATTTCAGCAATGGAACGTTAACCCCGCCTCCGGTGTCTCTGTTAGTGAAGCACCAACCGAGAAAGCGCGGTTCTCTTGATGCACGGAGTCTGTCTCAACTCGTGGGATCCTTCTGGGTGCGAGTGGACTGTCGGATATCTGTGGCGCTGGATGAACTGGATTGCACGCCTCGATGTCATCGTGCTCGCGCTCATGCTCGCCTATATCGGTGTCGCTGTCATTTACGCTTCCTATCGCTTCCACTTAGCTCGACGCGAGAGAGGAACTGATAGCGCGAGCAGCAGGAAACTCGCCGCGGTTCTGAGCATCGAGTTAGGTGCTCTCAAAGCTATCGCCTCCAGCGCCCCTTACTTCGGACTTGCGGGCACTTGCGTGGGCCTGATGAGCCAAAGCGGATTCACCGGCGAGATGGATGAGAACACTCTGCAGGCAATGATGGCAGCGAGAATGTCAGCAACGCTTATCACAACCGCTTTAGGAATACTCGTGGCTGCGCCAGCGACATGTGCCTATAACTATCTTTGCACGCGCAAGAACTTGCTTGAGAGCGAAGTCTCTAACGACCCGCTCTCGCATCAACGCCGATACCGTCAAGGTACGTCACCGAAACGATTCTCTCAACTTCCAGCGTTCGCCCTAATTGGAGCGTCCGGTCTGGCTGTTCTCGTTGCGGTGTACACGCCGTATTTTGCTGAGCGACGGGCCACTGGTCTCAAACTCAGACTCGCCCCATCCTGCTGCGAAAATTGTGTTAACGACCGAATCACGCTTCTGCACATAACCGACGCAGGCAAACTCTTGCTTAATGCAGAGCAGGAAGACTGGAACGGCCTGGCAGGTCGTTTGTCAGAGGTTTACAGGGTGCGAGAGCAACGTGCGCTGGATCTGCTTGTCGACGATGGGGTACCGATTCAGACCGTAGCCGATGCGCTCGACCTCGTGGAAAACGTTCCCGCTGCAGCAGGACCTCAGGCGGCTGGCATTGAAATGGACAAGTTAGACATCACCGTGCGGTTGGTAACTCCAAGAGTTTGGAACGCTCGCTGCCCTGAACTTTGATTTGCCCAACCCGTCCCAACCTAGCGCACGAGTTTTGTTCGACCTTCACCGTTCCAATCGGTCTGCTCGACCAGAACCGGTCAGACTATTTCCTTGACAAGATGATATATACTTATAAGTAATAATCGCGACAGAACAAGTGAGGGAATTCAGAAGCAGTCAGGTACCAAGTGCACCCGCAGAAGCCGCATTGCTCAGGGTCCTTCTGCGTTAAGTTATTTGACATCAATACGTTGCAATAATTGCGGCATAACTCTATCTTAATAAAGACTTTAGCCGAAAAATAGGCAACAGGTTAAACTAACTGCTTATCTATGAATACTTTGCCTTTAAGTCCTTATTCCCCAAAGACCTAGCGTGAGATTTTCGCTAAGCCAATGATTCCAATAGACCCCTTTCTGGGGGGGGCACCCCGGTACCAAGCAGTAAACATTGGTAATTCCAGGAATGCGAATCAAGCAAGCCAAGAAGCGACAAGAACGAGCAACGAAAAGTGCACCACGAACCAGCGAACGACTAGCGACAACCGACCAACGACGACCTACCTCCGAAAAGCTGGCAGCACCTCAGCCTTGTACTTCTCTAGCGTATCTTCCTCATCGCCGCACATCAGATAAATATTGAACTGAGTTACTCCCGCTTTCGCCAGCACATGAAGTTTCTCGATCTGCTTTTCCGCAGGTCCAAGCACGCAGAAGCGATCAATCACATCATCGGTAACGAAATCCGCGTTGCTGCTGCCGACTTCGCAATGATGCAGATAGTCGTAATGCCCCTTGTCGCGTATATATGAGGTCAGTGCCGGAGGAAGTTCCTCAGGCTTGTACTTCGAAACCAGATCCACAACGTGATTCGAAACCAGTGCCGGAAACCAGCGCACGCGATCACGCGCCGTCTTCATGTCGTCTGATACCCAAACTGGAGCAGCAGCCATGATCTCGATCTTGGAATAATCGCGTCCCGCAGCTTCCGCGCCCTTCCTGACGAAGCTGCAACACCACGCAATCAGATCCGGATCGGCAAACTGCAGGATTACGCCATCGCCAACTCGTCCCGCAAGCTCCAGCACCTTCGGACCATAACCAGCAACCCAAACCGGAGGAACTCCGCCTGTTGCCCAAGTCAGCCGTGCTTTTCCACCCTCGTAGTCAATTTCCTTTCCCCGAGTGAGATTGCAGAAATCCTCGATGGATTCTCCCAACTGTGCGACGGTTACCGGCTTCTTGCCCAGCACGCGCCGCGAACTGTCGCCGCGCCCAATGCCAAGCTGCATGCGTCCTTTGGAGATGAGATTGAGCGTTGCAAACAGGCTGGAAGTCACGGTGATGTCGCGCGTAGCGGGATTCGTAACGCATGGTCCGAGCTTCATGCGCTTCGTGTTCGTCGCCATCAGCGTGAGCATCGGATAACAATCCAGCCAGAGCACGTGCGAGTCGAACATCCACCCATACTCGAAGCCAGCATCCTCCGCTTGCCGCGTGAGCGACACGATGCGCTCGACAGTCATGTCCGGTTTAATCGTGATCCCGAACTGCATGGACTCTCCTGAAAGGCGGTTCTCTGTGAACTCTGTGTCCTCTGTGGTGAAGCCGTTTGCAGGCATCGCCAGACCGCAAACGTCCACAGGCGAAGGTCGGCAGTTTAGCATAAAATCGGTGCACCCAAACCGAAGGAGCACGCACGCAAATGGGCTTCGACACCATCATCGTCAACGGTCAAGTCGTCACCGCGACTGACACCAGCGCAGCTGATGTTGCCATCCAGGACGGCAAAGTTAACGCGATCGGCAAGAACCTCCCGCGCGAAAACGCCACCAGGATCATTGACGCGGCAGGGAAGTACGTTCTGCCCGGCGGAATCGACGTCCACACGCATCTTGATATGCCCTTCGGAGGCACGACCAGCGCTGATGACTTCGAAACCGGAACGCGCGCTGCAGCCTTCGGTGGAACCACCACGCTGATTGACTTCGCCATCCAGTACAAAGGCCAGACTCTGCGCACAGCCTTCGACACTTGGATGACCAAAGCTTCGGGCAAAGCGGTTTGCGACTACGCCTTTCACTGCATCATCACCGAACTGGCCGACGCGCAACTCGACGAGATGAACGCCCTTGTCCGCGAAGGTGTTACAAGCTTCAAGCTGTTCATGGCCTATCCGGGTGTATTTATGCTCGATGACGCGAGCATCTTCAAGGCCTTTCGTACGACGGCGAAGAATGGCGGACTTGTCTGCATGCACGCCGAGAATGGAAGCGCGATCGACGTGATCGTGCAGCAGGCACTCGCGGAAGGGAAGAGAGCTCCCAAGTATCACGCGTTGACAAGGCCGACGACCGCGGAAGCGGAAGCCGTGTCACGTGCAATCGCTCTGGCGGAAATGGCTGGCGCGCCCGTTTACATCGTGCACCTGAGTTGCAACGATGCGCTGGAGAAAGTCCGCGAGGCGCGAGATCGCGGGTTGCCTGTGTACGCGGAAACATGTCCACAGTATCTATACCTGTCGCTGGAGAATATGGATGCGCCGGGATTCGAAGGCGCGAAGTATGTCTTTACTCCGCCGCTGCGCGAAAAGTGGAATCAGGAGAAGCTTTGGAACGGCTTGAAGCGCGACCACCTGCAGGTGGTTTCGACCGACCACTGCCCCTTCTGCTTCAAGGAACAAAAGGAAATGGGCAAAGACGACTTCACCAAGATTCCGAATGGCGGTCCGGGAATTGAGCACCGCATGAGCCTGATCTATTCCGGAGGAGTTGTCGTCGGGAGATTCAGCGTCAACCGCTTCGTCGAACTCGTTTCGACAACGCCGGCGAAATTGTTCGGCCTCTATCCGCGGAAAGGAACGATCGCAGTGGGGAGCGATGCGGATGTGGTCGTCTTTGATCCGGCGCGCAGACACACGATCTCAGCGAAGACGCACCACATGCGCGTGGACTACTCCATGTTTGAGGGGATCGAAGTCACGGGTATGCCAGACGTTGTGCTCTCCCGCGGACGCGTCGTCGTAGAGGCGGACAAGTTTGTGGGACGCACGGGAACAGGGGAGTTCCTGAAGCGCGCGCTGTACACGCAGCCGTAGTGCTGCGATTAAGTGGGGTCGAATCGGGCTCGAGCATCCGAGCCTAACTAAACGGTATAGCAATCCATGCACGCGAATATTCCGTCTACTGCGGCCACTAGCCTTACCGCACCGAAATTCCGCATCGCGTCAATTGATCTGATTCGCGGCGCGGTCATGATCCTGATGGCCATCGATCACGTGCGTGTCTATTCCGGAATCCCGGCAGGAGGACCAACTCCGGCCGTCTTCTTCACGCGCTGGATCACGCATTTCTGTGCGCCGGCGTTTATCTTTCTGGCGGGGACCAGCGCTTTCTTCTATGGACGCAAGCACGCCGACCTTTCGAAGCATCTTATCGTTCGTGGTTTCTGGCTCATCTTCCTCGAGTTCACATTTCTACGCGTGGCCTGGACGTTCAACTTCGATTTCAAGCATTACGAAATGGCCGGAGTCATCTGGGTGATTGGGGTCTGCATGATCCTGATGGCTGGACTGGTCAAACTGCCTTTGCCCGTGGTCGGCGCGATCGGAGTCATCGTCATTGCTGCTCACAACCTGATGGATTCACACATGGGGAAGCTGCTGGAAGGGCTGGACGTGAATCGCCTTTCAGGTCTATGGAAGATCGCGTACGTCGGGTTCTTCGCAGGGCCGATCCAGTTCGGACCGAACGGTCCGAATCTAACCGTGCTCTACTCGATCATTCCGTGGATCGGTGTCATGGCCACAGGTTACGTGTTCGGCAAGATTCTGACTTTGGAGCCAGCGAGAAGGAATCGGCTCTGCCTCGCAATCGGACTCTCGGCCGTCGGGCTATTCCTGGTGCTGCGCGGATTCAACTTGTACGGCGATCCGCGCCCGTGGCACGCCGCCACGCAGGGACACAATGGTTCGCCACCAATGCCAGCGTGGCTCTCGTTTCTGAACACGAGCAAATATCCTGCATCGCTGAGCTTTCTGCTGATGACGTTGGGGCCGATCATCGCGCTGATCCCCGTGCTCGAAAGACTGCGTGGGGATCTTGCCAACCGAATCTCCATGTTTGGACGTGTGCCGTTCTTCTTCTACGTGCTGCACATTCCCCTGATCCACACGTTGGCGCTCGTAGTGTCGAAGATCAGGCTGGGCTTCGTCAGTCCATGGCTGTTCACGAATCACCCCATGGGCAACCCGCCGCCCCCGGATGGATATGTGTGGAGTCTGCCCCTTCTCTATCTTGTGTGGGGAATTACCATCGGCCTGCTGTATTTTGTCTGCCGATGGTTCGCTGACCTTAAAGCCGGAAGGAACGATGATTGGCTCAAATACTTGTAGTTAGTGTTTATCCCCTTGCTCAGTGAAGAACTTCCCCGTCGTTCCAGACGAGAAATAGCGCGACGTCACCGTCTTCTTGCGGGTAAAGAACTCGACCGCATCCCAACCGTGAACGTGCATGTCGCCGAAAAACGAATCCTTCCACCCGGAGAACGGGAAGTAGGCAGGTGAGGCCGCGACTCCGATGTTCACACCCACCATTCCGACTTCAATGCGGCGGCTGTATTCGCGTACGGCTGCCCCGTTCTCGGTGAAGATGGAAGTGCCGTTGCCGCGCGGATCGGCGTTGACAAGTGCGATGGCTTCGTCGAGCGTATTCACGTGCATCACCGAAAGCACAGGTCCGAAGATTTCATCGGTCGCGGCGTGCATGCCTGGTTTCACTTTATTAAGGATGGTTGGGCCAACGAAATTACCGCCTGCCGGAGTGCTCTTGGGACGGCGTCCGTCCACCAGTAGCTCGGCTCCTTCTTTGATACCGGTCTCAATGGCGTCGTGAATGCGCTCGCATGCGGCGGGTGAGATCACCGGACCGAGACTAGCTTTCGGATCGCGGCCATCGCCCGCAATCACTTTTTGCGCCTCTTCTTTTAGCTTGCCCATGATCGTGTCCTGCGCGGCACCCACCGTCACCAGGACGGATCCTGCCATGCAGCGTTGTCCAGCGTTGCCAAACGCGCTGCCAATGATGTTCGAGACGGTCTTATCAACAACCGCGTCGGGCATCACGACCATGTAGTTTTTCGCGCCGCCGAGAGCCTGAACGCGCTTGCCTTTTTCCGCCGCGCGGCGGTAGATGTATTTCGCCGTGTTGACCGATCCGACAAACGAAACGGCATTGATGCCCGAACTGTCGAGGATCGCATTCACGACGTCGTGCGCGCCGTGCACAAGATTGACGACGCCTTTCGGCAATCCAATTTCGTCGAGAATGTGGCAGATTATTTCCGAAGTCAGCGGAACTTGCTCAGATGGTTTAAGTACGAAAGTGTTGCCGCAGACGATCGCGAAAGGTAGAAACCACATCGGGACCATCGCCGGGAAGTTGAAGGGCGTAATCGCAGCGCACACGCCGACGGGCTGGCGGAACGTTTCGGAGTTGATGCCGCGCGCGACGCCTTCGAGCACGCGACCCTGCATTGTCATGGGAGAACAACACGCCACTTCGATCACTTCGATCGAGCGCGTAATTTCAGCGCGCGCATCCGACAGCACCTTGCCCCCCTCGCGGGTGACAGATGCGGCTAGTTCGTCGATGCGTGCTCGAAATTTTTCGCGCAGAGCGTAAATGAACTCGGTGCGCTCACCCACAGATCGTCCACGCCAATCAGGGAGAGCGGCGTTCGCGGCAGCGACGGCGGCCTCGACATCCGAGGCGCCGGAAAGCGGCAACTGCGCCAGGACTTCGCCATTCGCAGGATTGGTTACGTCAACCAGACCCGAGGCTTTTGCCGGAACCCAGCGTCCACCGATGAAGTTCTCAAGGATGCGGCTGGACGTCTTCTGAGTCGAGGTTGAATCGGGCGCTACTGCTTCGGTTTGCGGTGTCATTTGTTAGGTTTTATCACGTTTTTCCTCCGAGTAACAGCGCGGCAGGAAGCGGACGTGGCGCAAAAATCAAGGCGCTCCACCATCACGCGATTGCGCGAATGAGTGGAGCGCCCCTAAGGAAACAAGCCTTGCTGTGGGCGTGTCGCTACTGCACAGTGAACTTCTGGCTGCTCGTGGCTTTCCCCCCTTTGGTCGTGATTCCGATCGTCCCGGTTTTTGCGCCAGTAGGGACAACCGCCGTTATCTGTGTGTCGGAATTCACAGTGAAGGTCTTGGCCTTGACGCCGCCGAAAGTAACACCAGAAGCTTGAGTCAAACTCATACCGTCGATCGTGACCGTAGTGCCAACCGGACCGTTCGGTGGACTGAAGTCTTTGATCGACGGAATTACTTTGAAGACTTGCGGGGTAACGAGGTTACCGCTGGGCTCAAGAATCGTTACGTTGCCGGTGGTCGAGCCCTGCGCGGGCGAAGCGATCATGTAGGTATCACTGACCACGGAGAACGTGCCTGCGCCGGATCCAAACTTTACGCCAGTGGCGCTGCTGAACCCTTGTCCCAGGATGCCGATCGAGGCACCAACTTTGCCGGACCAGATTACTACGATGGAC
>Ga0302321_100000241_pt1 | contig 48941 bp, 36 predicted proteins | sample Fen_T0_1_FD_202505 | JGI IMG/M metagenome (GOLD analysis project Ga0302321, IMG submission 202505) | Peat permafrost microbial communities from Stordalen Mire near Abisko, Sweden - Fen_T0_1 | ecosystem: Environmental > Terrestrial > Soil > Wetlands > Permafrost | place: Sweden: Abisko... | reverse complement strand
GAACAACGAGATGGAAAGCCGCGGGCAACATAGAAACCTCTAGGCAACCTCGACTGTTTCGGGAATGGTCTGTGGCGCCCTGAGATTCAGCGAAACCGCCATCTTGCGCAGTGCCCAAGCCAGTATCAAATAGGAGAGCAGAATGGCGGGAGGACCTACCAGCAACCAAGCCACGGCTGCGTGGGCGCCGGTGAGCCATAAGGCGCGCATCGCATGGGGCAAATCAGCCTTTGCCATCGCAAGCATTTGTGTCAAGGACAACTGCAACGGCGACGCTCCGAACAGCCGCTCTCCAAGCCGAATAAAAGGCAATAAGAGAAATAGTTGCAGTGGATAGACGACGTAGTTGATTAACTGAATTGCAGGCAGGTTCAAGCCAAAAATTAGTGCGGCGGCTGCGCACAAGAAAGTAGTCGAGCCCAGCACCGGAAACACTCCCAGCACAATCCCAAATGCCAGACTAAGGGCAGTTTTCTCCGGCGTGATCCCCTGCGTGAGCAAGGCAATCACGGGCGCCACTAGCCGACGATGGATCAGACTATTTTTCACGACGCCTTCCTCTTCAGCACGAGATTCGACAGTGGATCTTCCGCCTTCAGCGCGAATAGTTGGATCAGTACATAACCCGACATCGCAATATTGCCCAGAGCCATGACCAGAACAAACCAGATCGCACGGCTCACCATCGAACTCTCTTTAAAACACACCCACACAAAGAAGGTCACGAAACCAAAATAGGCGTCGAACAACGTCGCCACGGCCCAGGGACTGCCAGCCCAACTGAATTCCGACCCTGCCTCCCAGATCGGCTTGTGCAGGCTGACGTAAGTAGTCATCACGACCATCCAGAGAAAGACTGCAGCGAATAGTAGTTTGAGAAGAAGTCGCATGGTGCCTCTTAGACGCTCATCGTCGAAAGTACGATTGCCGGGCCCGCCTGGATTGTTGCTTTCTAGAATCGCGCACCCAATGCGGTCAATTGATATTCCAATGCCGAGAAGTCGTTCAACTGCTGCGTCCGCGATGCCCCATTCCCCAATTCCAAGCCCAAACTCCCCGGCCCCCCCAGCCAAAGAGAGATCTTCGGCGGCAATTTCTCACACGCGTAACGAATCTCGTCGATGGTTTCTGCGCTGGGAGTTGTCGAGAGCGACAGCAGCACGGCGTCCGCTCCTCCCTTCCGCGCAGCCAACACGATGTCGGCCGCCGGCAAATCGGTTCCCAGATAGATCACGCCTAGACCTCCGGCCGCAGTCAACATCGCTGCTGCTAACGATGGAAAAGCATGGCGCTCGTTCTTCGGCGTCGTCACCAGCACACGCGCCGGAGGGTTGGCCGAGGAATAGGTCCGCACCAGCGAGGCCAGTAGTCCGCTTAGCAGGGTCGAAAGCATATGTTCCTGTGCAATGCTGGCCTTGCCGTCGTGCCACAGTTCGCCAATCGTGCGCATGAGCGGCAGTGCAGCCCGGTGTACAAACTCTCGAGGATTGGCGATCGAAGCCGCCAGCAAGCTGATCTCTCGATCGGTCGCCGCATAGTCGAATCTGTCGAGCGCCTGCAGTACCGGCGACAAGAAATCTTTCGAAGCTCTGTCTCCGTTCCGGGAGGGTTCCCCGTTCGCGAGCTTCGATCCCTTCTCCATCAACTCTCGCAACTCTCGATCGCTCAGACCGGCGATCTGGCCGATGGAATGCCCATGGTCGACCGCGTGTCGCAGCAGGAGCAATCTCTGAATTTGCTCTTCCGAATACAGGCGTCCTCGCGATGCCCTCGCCGGAACCACGGTCTGATATCTCCGCTCCCACGCTCGCAACGTGTCCAGTGGAAGACCAGTCAGCTTCGCCACAGCGCTAATTGGATATGAGTTCGCCACGTCTCAGACCCTAACAAAGGAGACGTCCGTTTGTCAAGTATATGTCATGGACACATGCTTGACACGCGCCCGCACTCCGTTATACAACCTAGGTAGGCCCTAATACGGCAATCCAACACTTAGTGGGCAGCGTACTCGGTGGTAGATGATGACAGCGCAGCGATCGCCCGGGAGTTCCTCCAAGGTCAAAGAGTGAGAAACCGACTCCGCAACTACAGTTTCGGGACCGTCATTCCCTTCGTGCTGCTGCACTTGGCGCTCGTGGCGGTGTTCCTTGTTCCCTTCCACTGGTACTTGGTCGCGCTCATGTTTGCGACGTACTCTCTGCGAATGTTCGCCATCACGGCCGGATATCACCGCTATTTCAGCCACCGGACTTACAAACTCTCACGCGGGTGGCAGTTCCTGATGGCATTCCTGGCCGAGACCTCTGGGCAAAAAGGCGTCCTTTGGTGGGCCGCCCATCACCGCGTGCACCATCAACACTCAGATGGAACCAAAGATATTCACTCACCCACCCAGCGTGGTTTCTGGTGGGCGCACGTAGGATGGGTGTTGTCCAACGACTACGATGGCTACGATCCTAACTTGATCAAGGATTTCTCCAAGTTCCCCGAGTTGCGCTGGATCAATCGCCACTACCTTGTGCCACCAGTGGTCATGGCTGCCTCTCTCTTGCTTGCAGGCGGTTGGGAAGCCTTGGTCTGGGGATTTGTTGCCTCTACCGTTCTCTTGTTCCACGGAACCTTCGCCATCAACTCGCTCGCCCACATTTGGGGCTCGCGCCGCTTTGCCACGCCCGACGATAGCCGCAACAACTTCGTTCTGGCGCTGATCACCTTCGGCGAAGGTTGGCACAACAATCACCACCAGTTCATGTATGCCTGCCGTCAGGGCATTCGCTGGTGGGAGTTGGACTTCACCTACTACGCACTAAAGCTCTTGAGTTGGCTCGGGATCGCCCGCGATCTGCGTGGCATCCGCCTACCCGTCTCCGAAGGCGAGGCCGCATGAGTCGCATCGCTGTCATTGGCTCGGGCATCTCCGGAATGGCCGCCGCTTACCTCCTGAGCCAGCGCCACGAAGTTTCTCTCTTTGAAAAAGAGAACCGTCTCGGCGGTCACACGCACACTCACACCATTGACACCACTCGCGGACCTCTCCCGATTGATACCGGCTTCATTGTCCACAACGATCGCACCTATCCCAATCTCTTACGCCTATTTCGCCAACTCGGGGTAGCGCGCCAGAAAAGCGATATGTCGTTTGGCGTCTCGTGCCGCCAAACCGGATTCGAATACAGCAGCCGTGGGCTCCGGGGCTTTTTTGCACGCCCCAGCAACTGGTATCGCCCCGGTCACTACCGCCTGCTCTCTGAAATCATTCGCTTCAATCGCGAGGCTCGCAGGCTTCTGCTCGAACCCGACCAAGCCGACATCACTTTAGGCGAGTATCTTCGTGCCAACAATTTCGGCGGCGACTTCTCCTGCTACTATTTGCACCCGATGGCTGCCGCCGTCTGGTCCACGTCTCCGGAAGAGATCGAGGACTTTCCTGCTTTCACCCTGGTCCGCTTCCTCGAGAATCATGGCCTTCTGACTTTGACTGCACAGCCGCAGTGGTATGTCCTGCAAGGTGGGAGCAGCGTCTACATTCCGCCGCTCACCGAGCCCTACAAAAATCGCATTCACCTCGGAGCGCAAATTGATGGCGTCACCAGAACACAATCCGGCATCGAACTAGCGTTCATGAACCGACCGTCAGAACAGTTTGACGAAGTTGTTTTCGCCTGCCATGCTCCGCAGGCCATGCAATTGCTATTCGATGCCACTCCCTTGGAGCGCCGGATCCTGCAAGGCTTTCGCACCAGTCGCAACCACACGGTGCTGCACACCGACCAGAGTCTGCTTCCTTCCCGCTTAGAAGCTCGCGCCTCATGGAACTATCATCTCGGCGCCGAAAACCGCGCGGCTACTCTCACGTATCACATGAACCGACTCCAAACCCTGCCCACGCGCGAAGACTATTGCGTCACCCTGAACGGCACGCAGTTTATCGATCGAACCAAAATTCTCCGCGAGATGACTTACTTCCACCCGCTTTACACGTTGCAAGCCGTACGCGCGCAGGCCCGTTGGTCGGAAATCAGCGGCCACAATCACACGCATTTTTGTGGCGCATATTGGTTTTACGGTTTTCATGAAGATGGATTCAACTCCGCCATTCGCGTTGCCGCGAAACTCGGCGTCTCGTGGAAAGCTTGGGAGGCGGCAGCCGCCTGAATGGAATCGGGAATCTATACCGGAACCCTCCGCCATCGCAGGTTTACCCCTGCCCGCCACGAGTTCACCTATCCGCTCTTCATGGTGTTCGTTGACATTGACCGTTTGCCGGAGCTCATGCGCATCTCCCCGCTAGCCGGATACAACCGTCGGAACTGGGTCTCTTATCAGGAACGCGATCACTTCGGCGACCCGGCAAAAGACCTTCGCGAACGACTCTACCGGGACGCTCAAAAAAAAGGCGTTCTCTTACCGGAAGGTCCAGTCTTCCTCCTTACCCATCTTCGCTACCTTGGGTACAACTTCAATCCTGTTTCCTTCTTCTACTGTTACGACCGCGAAGACAGGCTCCAGATGGTGATGGCGGAGGTGAATAACACCTTTGGCGAAACCCAGAACTACTGGCTCACCTCGATCGTCGAGCGTTCTGCCGGTGAGAATAAGAGATACAGATTCGAAAAGACTTTTCATGTTTCACCGTTCCTCAAGCTCGGCCACGAATACGATTGGACTTTCACGCCTCCCGGCGATCGTCTGATCACCCAGAGTGCCAGCTATGAGAACGGCCAGCAGATCTTCGATTCCACGCTGAAACTGGATCGTCACGAGTGGTCGCGCCGCGAATTGCACCGCGCCCTGATCCGCTTTCCCTGGATGACCGCCAAGGTCATCACCGCGATTCACTGGCAAGCGCTCCGGTTGTTGCTCAAGCGCGTGCCCGTAGTCACGCATCCCGGCGCGGACCATTTTGAAAAAGCAACAGTGCAACACTTGGGGGCATCATGGCGAGTCGAATGACTGTAAATCTGGCCAAGAAGATTTTTCTGAAGACTCTCACTGCCCTGAAGGGCGGCCGCCTGGAACTCGTGTGCCCCGATACCACCTACCACTTTGGACCCGCCCCGCCCGACAACGACCCTGATCCACTGCACGCCGTCGTCGCCGTCCATGATGAACGCTTCTTCTTGCGCGCACTGCTCGCCGGCGACATCGGTGTCGGTGAGTCCTACATGGACGGACAATGGTCCACTCCTGACCTCGTAGCCGTAATCCGCCTTGCGGTTCGCAACCTCGACCAACTCGACGGCAGCAATCGCTTCTTCACTGCCTTTCGTCGTATGGCCGATTTATGGGAGCACCGCCAGCGCAATAACACCGAATCCGGCAGCCGCCGCAATATCGCCTATCACTACGACTTGGGCAACGACTTCTACCGCCTCTTCCTCGATCGCAGCCTGGCTTACTCGTGTGCCTACTTTGAAAACGCAGACGACTCACTCGAGCAGGCGCAGATTCGCAAGTTCGATCTGATTTGCCGCAAACTCCAACTCTCCCCCCGCGATCACGTGCTCGAAATCGGCACTGGTTGGGGTGGCTTCGCTGCGTATGCTGCTGAGAACTACGGTTGCCGCATTACCACCACCACCATCAGCCGCCAGCAACATGACTACGCGCGGGAGGTCTTCTCCGGCAGTCGTGCCGGTCAGCACATTGAATTGCTCTTTGAGGACTACCGCAACCTTCGCGGCCAATACGACAAGATCGTCAGCATCGAAATGTTCGAAGCGGTTGGCTTCGATCACTACGACGAATACTTTGGCGCCTGCGACCGGCTTCTCAAACCCGAAGGCACCATGCTGCTCCAGACCATCACGATCCTCGAATCGAAGTTTCAGCAATACCGCAAGCAGAGCGACTGGATCAAAAAGCACATCTTCCCCGGAGCCGAACTAGCCTCGGTGATCGAGGTTCAGCGCTCGCTCGCTCGCACCACTAGCATGCAGACCTTCCAATTGGAAGACATCGGCATGCACTACGCCCTCACTCTCAAGGAATGGCGTCGTCGTTTTCTGGACAATCTCTCTGATGTCGGGCGCCTTGGATTCGACGACCGCTTTATCCGCATGTGGGACTACTACCTGGCCTATTGTGAAGGTGCCTTCCGCGAACGCTACATCAGCGACGTGCAGTTGGTCCTGGGCAAGGTCAGCAGCAAAACTCAATTTATGAATGAGCCTGAAATGCAGCCTGCGCTGCAGGAGAGATCGTAATGAAATATCGCGTATGGATACTCGCGCTACTTGTCGTAGCACTGCTTTCAACGTCCGCCGTCGTCCTTGCGGATTCCGTTCCCGCCGTTGGTAGCGTGGCTCCTGAGTTCACGCTTCCCTCGCAGGAGGGCACACCCGTCAGCTTGAAAGACTACCGCGGCAAGTGGGTCGTCCTATACTTCTACCCCAAGGACTTTACTAGCGGCTGCACCATTGAAGCCCACAATTTCCAGCGGGATCAACCGCAATACCAGCAAAAAGGCGCCGTCGTTCTCGGAGTCAGTGTGGATAGCGCCGATTCCCACAAGAAGTTCTGCACCAAGGAAGGTCTGAACTTTAGGCTATTGGCGGACTCTGACCACAAGGTCTCAAGTGCCTACGGCTCGCTGACGAATCTCGGACTTGTGAAGTTCGCTTCCCGCCACACCTTCATCATTAATCCCGAAGGTAAGATCGCCAAATCCTACACTGACGTAAACCCAAACCAGCACAGCGCCGAGGTTTTGGCAGCTCTCACCGAATTGCAAAAGTAGAGACGGAGCTTGCTCCGTCTCAGCCAACTATAAAACAAACGCTCTCATGACCTACGACGCGATTCTCGTAACTTCTTTCGGCGGCCCGGAAGGCCCCGCCGACGTCATGCCTTTTCTGGAAAACGTTCTTCGTGGCAAGAACGTCCCTCAGAAGCGCATGCTCGAAGTGGCGGAGCACTATTACCACTTTGGCGGCAAAAGCCCGATCAACGATCAGAACCGGCACCTCATCGCCGCCCTCAAGGTCGAACTCGCACAGCATGGCCCGAACCTTCCCATCTACTGGGGAAACCGCAACTGGCATCCCTTGCTAACCGACACCCTTCGTCAGATGAAGGCCGACGGCGTGACCCATGCCCTTGCCTTCGTGACCTCTGCTTACAGTTCCTACTCCAGTTGCCGTCAGTATCGGGAAAACATCGCTCAGGCCCGGGAAGCGGTCGGCGAAGGCGCGCCCGTCGTGGACAAGATCCGCGTCTTCTACAATCACCCTGGTTTTGTTGAAGCCGTTGTCGATCACGTACAGCACGCTCTTGCTAAGATTCCCGAGAATCGCCGCGACAAAGCTGGCCTTATCTATACCGCGCACAGTATCCCGCTCAGCATGGCCCAGAGCTGTGACTACGAAAAGCAACTCCTGGAAGCGGGAAGGTTGGTCGCCGAGCGTCTACGGCGTAAGAACTGGCAACTCGTTTTCCAGAGCCGTAGCGGCCCAGCGTCGCAACCATGGCTCGAGCCCGACATCCTCGACTGCTTGCGCGAAATCAAAACCCGAAACACCGCCACCGACGTGGTCATCGCCCCCATCGGCTTCGTCTCCGATCACATGGAGATTCTCTTCGACCTCGACACGCAAGCGCGCGACCTCTGCAATGAGCTCGGCTTAAACATGGTTCGCGCCGAAACCGTAGGCACGCACCCGCTCTTCATCCAGATGATTCGCGAACTAATCTTGGAGCGCATCGATGAGACTCAACCGCAGCTCGCCTTGGGCATCCTCGGCGCTCGTCCGAATTTTTGTCCCTCCGACTGCTGCCCGATGCCACCGCGACCTCGCGTTTGACTGGAAGACGCTCATGAGCACTAGCTCGAACTCGATGTCCCTCGCAGACTCCCCTCGGAAGACGGGCCCCTATCGCTTCCCGCGCAGTCTGAAGCACAACCTGATCTGGTTTGCCCTGCGCAAGTTCCGCCCCGGCGATCCCATCGGCCTGTTTCAATACCTCTCCGACGAATACGGCGACATCGCCCACTACAAGATCGGTCCCCATCACCTGATCTTCCTGAATGATGCGGACTTCATCCGTGAAGTTCTGGTCGTGCAGAACGACAACTTCGTCAAAGAGCGAACCGTGCAGCGCACCAAACTCCTGCTCGGCGAGGGCATGATCACTAGCGAAGGCAGCCACCATCGCGTACAGCGCCAAGCGGCTCAACCCGCGTTCCATCGCCAGCGCCTTTCCAGTTATGCCGACCGCATGGTCGCCGAAGCAACCAATCTCTGCTCATCCTGGCAGCATAACCAGCAACTCGATATCTCCAGTGAGATGATGCGTCTGACTCTACGTGTCGTCTCCAAAACACTTTTCAGCGCCGACCTTGGCGACAAGGTCCATGAACTCACCGCCGCCATCAACGACATCATGGGCCTCTACCACCCTCTGATCCTCCTGCCCGCGGTTGAGTTGCTCATTCACCTCCGCGCTCCCGGTATCGCCGGCTTTGCCAAAGCCAAGAAGAAACTCGATTCGGTGGTTTACAGCATGATCGACGCGCACCGGCAACAGGAAGACGGCTCGGAAGACCTGCTCGATATGATGATCCGCGCCGAGGAAAGTTCGTCAGCCGAGCCTGGCCCCAACGCCACACACAACGAGTCTCTCCGCGACCAGGTCATCACCATCTTCCTTGCCGGTTATGAAACCGTCGCCAACGCCCTTACCTGGACCTGGTACCTGCTGTCGCAGAACCCCGAGGCCGAACAGAAAATGCGCGACGAACTGGATTGTGTTCTCGGCGGGCGCACTCCCGCATTCGAAGACGTTCCCAAGTTGCGCTACGTCGAGGCCACTTTCGCAGAATCCATGCGGCTCTATCCACCCGCATGGGCCATGGGGCGCCGCGCATTGACTGACTTTACTCTCGGACAATACAGGTTGCCGGCTGGCACTACCGTCCTCATCAGCCAGTACATCACCCATCGCGATCCTCGACACTTCTCCGATCCCCTGTGCTTCAAACCGGAAAGATTCTTCGCGGGAGGCCGCGCCTCCTTCCCGAAGTTCTCCTACTTCCCTTTCGGCGCTGGCGCTCGTCAATGCATCGGCGAAGCCTTTGCTTGGATGGAAGGTGTTCTGCTCCTGGCGACTATCGCCCAGAAGTGGCGATTGCACCTTGTGCCGGCTCAGCGTGTGGAACCGCAGCCGCTGATAACGCTTCGCCCAAAGTATGGAATGCGAATGCAACTCGAAAAACGTTAGGTAAGGAAGTGAAGCAGTATGCGTGAACTGGATCCAGTAACTTTTCTTGTGGCGGAAGCGCTCTTCGACAATCGTATCCCGGAGGACGAACCGTCCCCACCGACAGACTCACCGCCCAGTTCTTCGAGTCACACCCTCGCCCCGAAATCCGAGTGCCTCGTACTTCTCGCCCATGGCAGCAAAGATCCGCGCTGGGCTGCTCCGTTTGAGCAACTCGCGCAACGTTTGCGTCAGGAACTGGGAGACCAAAATGTTCGATTGGCTTATATGGAATTCATCGCACCGACCTTAATGGAGGTCGCTTGCGAATGCGTTGGACAACAGATCCTGCGCCTGAGGGTACTTCCACTCTTCATGGCCGTCGGCGCGCACATCGCCAAAGATATTCCCGAACAAGCGGCCGCCGCACAACGCCAGTTCCCACAGCTTACGATTGAGGTCCTTCCCCCGATCGGTGAAGACGTTCGGCTGCTGCACTTAGTCGAGCAACTCGCCCTCGAAGCCGCGAAGCGTTGATGCCAAAACCCTCAAACAAGTTTACTCACTGGCCGCTCGCTTTCGCCGACAGCCGCTCCCTGTACGCATAAACCACCGCCAACAAGGGCGGCGCCAGCAGCACCCCCCAGAACGGAATCAGAAATCCAAGCACGATCGGTGCCAGGATAGAAATCCAAATCGGCACCCGCGTCACCCGCCGCATGATGTATGGCTGCAGAACAAAACCGTCAACCAGCACAATCACCGCATATAGCACGAGCACATAAAGAGGATGCTGCCAGTCGCCCCACCGGAGTGCCGCTGCCAGGACCGGGCCGAGCAGTCCCAGGATCGGCCCGAAATGCGGAATAATCTGCAGCGCCGCCGCCAGCAGCGCCCACAGTGGAGCCCACGGCACGCGGATCATCCACAGGCCCGCCATCCACATCAGGCCGACCGCCAGCGAGTCCTGCATCTGCCCGACGGCCCAACGTCCCAGCGCGGAAGCAGTGGTCTGCAGATGATCTTTCGCCTTCATTGTCACCTGGCCACCGTGCAGCTCCCAACTTCTCGAGGAACTAGAACCGGTCTCATAGTGATTTTGAGAAGGGCACGGCGTTCAGCCGTGCCGCCAAAGGCCCCAAAAAACGACGGGCTTTAGCCCCTGGGGTCGCTCTTCTTCGCTCCAAATAGTATTTGTGAGACCCGTTACAGTTCCCCTACGCTTCATCCGTCGCCAGTTCAATTCCCAGTTGTTTCTGAATCTGCTCCAGAGGAACCCCCTTAGTCTCGGGTACCATCGTCGCCACCCAAAGCAACTGCAACACCATCATGAAGGCGAAAAACGAAAACACATATCCCGGCGCGAATCTCGTAACCATGCTCGGAAAGAACGTGGTAAGGGCCGCCGCAAAAATCCAATGCGTGAAACTTCCAAGCGCCTGACCTTCTGCCCGATGCCGGTTGGGAAATATTTCCGAGATCAGCACCCAGATCACCGCTCCCTGTCCAATCGCATGCGCCGCGATGAACCCGAAAATGCAAGCCGGCACAATGCTGTAGTGCCCCGTGAAGAATGCCCAAGCCACAAGTCCCAGCGACAGAATGTACCCGAACGATCCGATGTAGAGCAGCGTGCGCCGACCTAAACGATCAATCAGCCACAGCCCGACGAAAGTGAAGATCAAGTTTGTGATCCCAATCCCGACCGATTGCAGCAAAGCCGCTTTCGCGCCGAGTCCGGTCAGTTCGAAAATGCGCGGCGCGAAATAAAGGATCGCGTTAATCCCGGACAACTGGTTGAAGAACGCCACCAGGATCGCTAGCAGGATCGGCCTTTGCAACCGCATCGTCCAAAACCGTCCTGACGACGCTTTGCCCGAAGAAGCAGCCGCGATCTCATTCGCTTCCGCCGCGACTTGTGCAGGCGAAGCCTCAGGCTCAATTCGTTGCAGCACATCGAGCGCTGCCGCCCGGTCACCCTTCCGCGTCAGCAGCCAGCGCGGGCTCTCAGGAAGTCCGAAACACAGAAGTGCATAAAGCAGCGACGGAAATGCAGCCACGCCCAGCATCCATCGCCACGCATTCACGCCGATCCCGGCCAGCAGCGCGTTCGAAACAAACGCAATCAAAATGCCGAACACGATATTGAACTGAAACATTCCCGCCAGCCGCCCGCGCGATTTCGCTGGCGCAATTTCAGAAATGTAAAGCGGTGCCGCTACGGTGGAGATGCCAATGCCCAAGCCGCCGATCGCTCGCGCCGCAATAAATATGGTCACGTTGGTGGCGAGCGCCGATCCTACCGCCCCAACGAAATAGAGCACCCCAATCCAAAGCAATGTTGCCTTGCGCCCATACCGGTCCGTTGGCCATCCGCCCAGCAGCGAACCGAGCACGGTGCCATACAGCGCCGAGGCCATGGCGATTCCATGGACCGTGGGACTCAGCCCCCAAAGAGACTGAATGGTTTTTTCCGCGCCGGAAATCACAACCGTGTCGAATCCAAACAGAAATCCGGCCAGTGCCGACGTTAATGCCCAGAAGAAGATGCGAGCGTTCATAAGGGATATGACAGGCAGCAGTCGCCTGCGGGGGACCAGTTTAACGTGTGCGTGCTAAAATACACAGTGTTTCGCGATGATGCTAAATCGTCGCCTTGGACTAAGCGGAAGTGGTGGAACTGGCAGACACACCATCTAGCCGCGTCGCTTTAGAGATTCTTTACAAGCTTCTGATAATAGACCTTTTACCTTTCGCCTCAATCACTCCTATTACATCCTTGGGAAGAACCAGTAGGCGCCAGTACGCCCCGGATGCAGGCGGTCGGTGCAAAATCCGGTGCAGCCTCACCCGTAGCAAATTGCCATCGTGGGCAATGCCGCCGTGGTGAAAAGACGGTGCCCGTAGAACCTTTACAATCCTGTGACTCGCCGAAGAGCGTCGGCACCTTCCTTGTCTACCCAAGATTGACGGCGTCCGAGGATCTGTGCAGTTTGGTCGGGGGAGAAAGATAGATGGCTCTTCCACCGCTTGGAGACGTCAAGTGCCAGAGAGACTGCGGCGATTTACCCTGCGGCCAACGGGCGACGGCAACGTTCGGAGTCACCGTTGCGCCAGTACTCTCCTGGCGACAAGCAACAATTCCAATGTAAAGAGATGATCTAGTTTTCGATCCATGCTGGATTCGACCACGCTGAGGTTGCCTTCTGGCTAAGAGCTCGCACGCGATACGAGACGTGCTGTCCCTGCGGAATTGGCTCGGAGAAATTCGTTTGCTTCTCCGGAACCGTCCCTGCCTTTTGCCATGGGCCCCAATCCACGGAACGATGGACCTCGAAACCTTTCGGGGAACCATAACCGTTCCACTGCAACCGCACTTCGTTGCCCATGCTGGTGGCTCGGAGTTCACCAGGAGCTTCCGGTGCTTGTGGCCAGTCGAGATAAGAAGCATCGGCGACCGCGACAGCCTCGTCACTGACCGGAACCATTACATGCTGTTTTTCTTTATCTTTCCATTGTAGTGCTGTGACTTTCCCGCTGGTTAGATCGATGAGAATCGGGTTCTCGATGCCACTTCCGGGAATACCCAGTTCCATTGGAATCGGTTGAAGCGGCCCGTGAGGGTCGGAAGGGACCGCGAGCCAAACCCCGTAGATCCGCTTGCCCGTCATCCGATCGCGGTAGGCATATTTTCGCAGCTGTCCGTGCGAGTAAGCGTCAGGCGGCTCTGGCAAAATGTCCGCCGCCCCATCGACTTGAGTCTGGCCAAAAAGCGCAGCGGTTACTTCGAAGGATCGGTATGCAGGGCGCGGCTGAAAACCACGATCTGGGGTATCTCCATGGATGAGCCCGAACTGATCGCCTTCATTACCGTCCGTACCCGGAATAAACTCCCAGAAGAAACCTTCCACATTTTGTGCGCGGGCTTGCAGGTAGTAGCGAGGTAAGTACACAGCCTGTATGGACTCGCTCGAGTTCTTCCAGGTCGGGATCGTATTCCACTCGTTGTCCCAGAACTCGATGTCTTTGCGCACTCCTGGGACGCGCAGTACGGCTTCACGAAAGAGTCCAGCGTCCTCCAGAGCGTCGCCCTCTTCAGGGGCGTGATTGGCGCCATAGCCGGGATAGACGTGGTAGGCCATGATGTCAATCTTTTCCGGGCAACTCGCAATCGCGGCCAGAGCGAACGCGGCATCAATCGTGCTGGTCCCCCCGAAGATGACCTTGGACTGTGGATCTACCTCGTGAACAACATCGGCAAATCGGCAAAGCGCACGTCCGTATTCTCTACCCTTCGCGGCACGATCAGCCTTTAACTCGACATTGGGCTGCCAATAGCCGATATTCGGCTCGTTCCACAATTCCCAGCCTTTCACCTTGCCTTTGAAGCGATTGACCATGAAGCGCGTGTAGTTCAGGAAGGCGGCGAGGCTGTCCGCAGTATTCAGAGGAGTGAAGATCGAATGGGCTGGATTGTCATTATCGCCAACTCCAGGAGGCGCTGGCTGGATTCGTTTGGGACGGCGCGATCGGTCGCCTTGATAGAGTGCGTTGTTGTAGCAAAGTTGAACCTCGATCGAGACGTCGTTGTCCAAGAGCGAACGGATGGCTTCGTCAACTTCGGGCAGCACATGGTAATTGCCCGGAGTCTGTTCCACCCAATCCCAACTGGTCTTGTCGGAGCTGTTTTCATACTGACCCAAGCGCACCCATTTCACACCGGAATCGAACAGTCGTGTCCACCAATGTCTGGTCCATGGCAAATGCGGGTCTCGTGGCAGCGGCAGGTTGACGCCGAAACCGCTAGACAGTTGAGAGGAATTTCTGAGTGGTACTTGAGTGGGTAGCGAAGGTTCCGCCGTCCAGGCAGCAGTGCTGAAGAACATCACTCCTGCGCACAACACCAACCGAGATGGGAACCGCATGCGATATCTCATTAATTCCTCAATTTGGGGCTACCCACGTTCCACTGGCGCAAGAATGGTCGACCGCTTCCAACAACTTCTGAATTTCAACGGCATCTCCGAAGTTGGCGTGAAACGGTTTGTCATGGGCCAAGCAATCGAGAAAATCGACCAGCGTTGCGATGAAGGTATGTTCGTATCCGATGATGTGTCCCGGAGGCCAGAAACGTTCAGTGTAGGGATGGCCAGGTCCAGTTACCAGCACATTATGGCTTCCTTGAATATGCGTCGCGTCGTCGCGGTCAAACACCTGCAGACGATTCAAGTCCTCAAGGTCGAATCGAATGGCTCCCTTCGAACCATGGATCTCGAAGTAGTTCCGATTGCGGCATCCAGTGGCAAAACGAGTGGCTTCAAAGGTGCCGATGCTGCCATTGGCAAAACGTGCCAACGCAACGACTGCATCATCCACTTCGCATTTCGGGATGAACGTCTTGGTTAGGCCGGTCACGGAGGTGATTGCTCCGTTCAGTAAAACGGCGAGATCGAGTGAATGCGAGAGTAGATCTCCCATCACTCCTGAACCAGCATGTGCTTTTCGAAACCGCCATGCGTCCGGGCTATGCGGGTCGCTGCCCCAACTTTGAAGATAGACGGCGCGATAGTGATAAGGATCGCCAATCCTGCCTTCGTCGATCAACTGTTTGGCGAGTGCGATGGCAGGGCACTGGTTCGCCATCGCTTCCAACTCAGATTCATTGCGGCCACAGATGACCTTAAGGTTCAGTTTGTAAGACAGGTCGAAAAAATGACTAGATTGAATGAACGCGTTCGAGTGAGCGCGCCCCATGAGACCATAACCAATCATGGCAACGTTTAGAGTCTTCGTCGGGTTACCCATTTTCCCCTGTCTCCCTACTGTTTCCGCGATTGTTCGGACTTATTTTGCCAGCACTTTCTGGAACGCGCGAATGATGTCCGCTTCGTCTCCTTCGGTGAGACATGATGGTATGGCAAGCAGAATACTCCGCTCGAACAAGCTGTCGGCAGCCGGGCATGCACCCGTGGCATAGTTTGGGCGCGACGCATGATTCTCGGCTAGCTTCCAGGGAAAGCCCCGGGTGTCGATGCTAGTCTGCTTTACAAGGCTCACGATGTTGGAATAAATGTGCAAGCCCCACTCGGTCATGAGGACGTTGGTGACGCCTTGCGAACTTGTGACGATCCCTTCGGCTCGAAGGGCTGCGTTTGCCTTCTTCGCGGCGTCCGGCGTTTCAAAGGTCACGATCATGAAGCATCCGGTGTCGCCCTCGGGATCGATCACGCGGCGCAGCCGGATTTGCGAATACGAGGCCAATGCCTGACGAATACGGTACTTGCTGGATCGCATTCGTTCGATGATCAACGGCAGTTTCTTGAGCTGGACGCGCAGGATAGCACCGCGCACCTCATCCATCCGGCATCCGCGCCCCCAGAGACACAGATCGAGATTGTCATAAATCGCACGACCGCTCTCGTCGCGAGCGTACCCGTTGTCGTGGCAGGCCACAGCTCTTTGATAGAGGCGCTTGTCGCTGGTGACGACGCAGCCGCCTTCGCCCGCGCTCATGTTCTTGTTCATCTGGAAGCTGAAGATTCCCATGTCGCCGAAAGTGCCGACCTTCTTGCCTCCGAAGCTTCCGCCAGCGCATTGTGCGCAGTCCTCGAGCAGAAACAGCTTCGCTTTCCGAGTGACTTCGCGAATCGCTTCAATATTCGCCGGGGCGCCGCTCATGTGCACGGCGAGCACACCCGATGTGCGTGGAGTAATGAATTGATCCAAACGCTTCGGATCGATGCAAAATGTGTCATCGATGTCCGCGAGGATTGGAATCGCACCAAGGTTGACCACTGCGGCGATCACCGCGACCCACATGTATGCCGGGACAATGACTTCCTGCCCTGGTCCTACGCCCAAGGCCGACAACGCAACCTGAAGCGCGGCGGAGCCACTGGTGACAGCTACCGCATGAGACACGCCCAGAAACCGAGCGAATTCCGCTTCGAACGCCGCCACCTCTCCCTGCAAATCCATACCGTAGTAGCGAAATAAAGAGCGGCTATGGAGAACCCGGACGGCCGCCTCGACCTCCGCTTCGTCGAGGTGATGCATGCCGGGAAATTCCAAAGGCAATGGCTTCGTCCGAACGGGAGTTCGCCCCTCCGCGGCGAGCCGCTCAATTTCAATTGTGGCCTTATCAATTGCAGTCATATTCAGTCTCCGGTCGCGATGGTTGACGTAACGATCTGCACCGTTCGCGCTTTGCTTGAATTGCCAAATCTTTGTACGCGGAAACGACACCGCTAATCTTTATTGCGCTCTCATTGGATTGAGAGCAAGCGATTCTTGAAACCCACGCCATACGCTGTGGGATTTCCCGTTGCATTGGTAATAAGCGACGGGCCGCTTGCACATCCAGCAATCGTCCAGGCCCATGCCCAATATCCAACTTGAGGAACTCGCGCGTCGGCCCAGTTCATTAAGTTCTCGATCTTCGTGTGCTTGCAATCGAACTCCCCGAACTCATCGACAATCACGGGGCATCCGGCGTTCTGAATGGACCCGAAGGTGTTCGTCCAGCAGGTACCTCCTTCGCAGGTTAGCCCGTCGAAGTAGATATGAACTCCAGCAATGATCGCGTGCGCTGAATCGCTGGGCGCAAAGGACAACCATTGTGAAAGATCGTTCGAATAGTCGAGGCCAGCAACGATGATCGGGTTTTTGGCGCCAGTAGCTCGAATCGTGTTGACCACTGACTGCGTGCCGACCACAGTCCACGCACCCAGTTTGCCTACCTTCGGCGTGCGACAACCACCATCGCGATAGCAAGACCACGACGTGATATGCGGCTCATTCACAAGATCGAATACTACCGATTGATTGTTAGTGAATTTGCTGGCAACGGATTGCCAAAAAGCTGCAGCGTGATCTGCGTCCAGCGCAGGGTAGTTGTCATTGGTGGGCAGACCGGAACCGCCCGCACCCCAGTGGAGATCGACTTCAACGATAAGGCCGGAGGTATTGGCGAGGTTCACAAACGTTGCCATGGCGTTGATGTAGTTCGCACCACTGTACGCAGGTGGGGCTCCGTTGATTCCGAGCCAGCAGTCTTCGTTGAGCGGAAGCCGCACAACATTGGCATGCCAAGTGAGCATGGCGTCGATCGTCGCCTGGTTGCCTTGCGGGTTATCCCAGAATGAACTCTGCTGCAGGCAGGCGTATTCAGGGCCAGAGAAATTGACGCCGCGAAGGACAACGGGCACACCCGCACCCACTGCCTGGACGCCAAGAGTTCCCGCGGTCGTTGTAATGACTTGATTACTTTGGACGGTGATTCCGGGGGCTGCAGCGTATGCGTTTGAAGACGCCAAAACTAAGGAGACCGCGATCACCGCGAGCCTGCCGGCAGATGCCCGAAGAGAACGAACCGCATTTCCAATTAGACTCATGAACACCCTCCATTTGCTGTTGCCGCAGTTGAATTCTGCGGCGGATTTTACGGCCACATACCGCGAAACACTGCGGTATGTGGCCGACAGCAGTTGCGTCTACTGTACAGACCAAAAATGGTCGTGCAGTCCCTGACCATACGTTTGCGTTGGAGTGCCATTGGCATTCGTGATCAACGATGGGCCACTGGCACAGTTCGCGACGGTGAACGCCCAAGCCCAATAGCCGATCGGTGGAGTTGCAGCGTCGGCCCAATTCATCAGCGTGTCAATTTGACCGTGGTTGCAGGTATATTGGCCAAACTCACTGATGATCACTGGATAGCCGTTGTTCTGAATGTTCTGATATTGGCTAGTCCAGCAGGCTGCTGTGTCGCAACCCAATCCATCCTGATAGACGTGCGCTCCGGCGACAATCGCTGCCGCCGAGTCCGTCGGCACAAAGGTTAGCCACTGCGAAAGATCATTCGACCAGTTCAATCCGGCGATGATGATCACGTTCGTGGCCCCGGTAGCGCGGATGGTATTGACGACCGATTGCGTGCCCACGACTGTCCATGTCCCGGTGCCTCCAGTCACTGAGCAGCCGCCATTCTTGTAGCAGGACCAACTCACTTCCGTGCTCGGATGTGGCTCGTTAGTGAGATTAAACACGACGGATGGGGTGGTCTTAAAACGATTTGCCACGGACTGCCAAAATGCCGACGCATGATCGGCGTCCATGGCGGGATAGTTGTCGTCAACGGGAAGCGCGGTGCCCCCGGCTCCGAAGTGGATGTCGACTTCCACTACGAGACCGGAAGCAGTTGCGAGTCCGACGAAATTGGCCATCTCGTTCTGGTAGTTCACGCCACTAAACGCAGGCGGTGCGTTGTTGATGCCAAGCCAGCACTCTTCGTTCAGCGGCAGGCGGACCGAATTCGCGTGCCAATCGTCCCGCATGTGGTTGATGGTGGTTTGGTTTCCTGCCGGAACATCCCAGAACGCGCCCGAGAGACAGCTGTATTCTGAGCCAGACAAGTTCACGCCGCGCAGATCGAGCGTCGCTCCGGCGGTCACTTGCCTCAGGCCGAGCCTGCCTGCCGTGGTCGCCACAATCTTGTTCCCGGACACACCAACACCGGGTGCAGCCGTCAGGGCGTTTGCCACCGTTACGCTTGCGGTTGATGATTTGGTTGTATCGGCTTGCGAAATCGCCTTTACGGTGACAACGGCGGGATTTGGCACTGCCGCCGGAGCCGTGTAGAGTCCGGAAGTCGAAATAGTTCCAACGGTCGCATTTCCCCCCGCGAAGTTGTTGACCTGCCAAGTCACGCTCGTGTTACTGGCGAAGCTGACCGTGGCTGTAAATTGCTGCACTACCCCGGTGGCAACAGTGGCCGCCGTCGGTGCGACCGTCAGCGAAACAGGATTGAGGGTTACGGTCGCCGAGGCTGACTTGGTTGGGTCCGCGACCGAGGTCGCTTTCACTGTGGACGTTGAAACCGCGGATACAGTAGCAGGAGCCGTGTAAAGTCCGCTGGCGGAGAGCGTGCCGAGCCCGGTAAGCGTCCAAGTCACCGCGGTATTCGCTGTACCGGTAACGGTGGCGGTAAATTGCTGCGTAGAGCCGCCGCCGAGAGATGACGACGTCGGTGTAATTGCAACAGAGATGGCAGTTGGCGGATTCAGCGTGACTGTTGCCGATGCGGATTTCGACGCGTCTTTGGTCGACGTCGCGGTCACTGTCGCCGTCGAAGTCGAGGTGATGGTGCCCGGAGCTGTGTAGAGACCAGACGCGGAGACAGTGCCTAAACCAGACACAGACCACGTAACGCCCGTCGAACCTCCATTGCTGACCGTCGCGGTGAACTGCTGCGTCCCGCTTTGGCCGAGAGACGCGTTGGCTGGCGAAACAGAGACCGATACCGGGTTGATCGTGACCGTTGCCGATGCGGACTTTGTAGTGTCGGCGACCGATGTTGCTTTGACCGTAACGGCCGTAACGTTAGCCACCGTAGCAGGAGCGGTATACAGACCAGACGTCGAAATCGTCCCACCACCCGTCGCTGACCAGGTGACAGACGTATTCGAATTGCCGGTTACCGCGGCGGTGAATTGCTGTGTCCCGCCACCAATTAAGGTGGCGGTTGTCGGAGAAACCGAGACATTCACACCATTTGTGCTCGTGATAACCAACGCCTCATAATCCTCCGCCATACCATCAACACCGTTGTTCGCCGTGAGGCCTACCTGCATGGCGCGATCGCTGGTTCGAACGTAATTGCCCAAAGTTCCGGGCACATTGAAAGTCAGCATAGCCCAGTTGCCCCAGCAAGCCACTCCGTTGTTGTTTCCTACCGAGACATAGGCACTGGTGATCCAGTTGTAAAGAGACCAGGTCCATACCTGGTTGGCGAAGCAAGCCCCGGAATAGTTCACTTTTAGCTGAATGCCGGTGATGCTGCTTGGGGAAATACTGGCCGGCAGTGTGTAGGATTCGTATCCGCTGTATGCGGTGCCAGCATTAAATTGGACAATCTTGCTGGTCGTCCACTGCGCACCTAACTGGTCGTTTACATCGACAGTCGCAGAAGTGTTGGCGACATTGCCGGGCGATGGGACGGTCGTCCCGCCGCCGCTTGCGAGTACGGTGTACGTTGTGGGAACGATTGTCGTTGTGGTTTGCCCATACGCCGTAGCCATTGAAAGAACGCCGAAGGCTAGTAATGCAAGCAGGGACATTGAGAAACCGCTGTACGACGAAGGTCGATATTGCCGCAAGTCCCGAAATGTCATTGTGTCTCTCCGTTTGTTCTTATTTGCGACGACCGTTTCAGAGTGCTGGACTTCCCAGGTGCGATGATTCCGAGTCGGGCTCCACTATCTGCCTCAAAAAATGAACTTGATCGCGACTTGCCCGATACGCGCGTCCCGCGCAGAGATCACTTTTCCGAAGGACTGCGTGTCCAGGAAATTGCCGCTTGGATTGTTGAACTGCGCATGGTTGAAGACGTTGAAGAACTCGAAACGGAACTCAATTTTCTTCTCGTCGGTCAGGCGCAGGTCCTTCAGCAGCGCCATATCCCAGTTATTGATTCCAGGCCCGTAGAAGAAACGACGCTTGGCATTGCCGAGAGTTCCTACTGTTTCGGCTGAGAACAGACTCGTATTGAAATAAGGTACGCAACTGTCCAAAGAGAAATCAGGACACTTACGCGGGTCCGTGATGTGCAGGCTTCCGGGCATGAAATTCGGAAGATCGATTCCGTTTTCGTTCGGGCCGGTGAAATTGGTTCCCAAGAGCGAGTTGTCATCGTTTTCGATAAGCGTGACGGGGATACCCGTGGTGAATCGGGTGATTCCCGTCATGATCCATCCTGCCGTCCAGCGGTTCGCGCCAAATATCTTTTGTAATGGCAGTTCGTAGCGATAGCTGAGGACAAAGTTGTGCTTCATGTCGAACGAAGAAAGCGCTTTGCTAAGCCCCGGATTGAAGGGGTTGACTTGCTCTCCGAGGCCCGACGCGAGATCCATCGACTTGCTGTAGGTGTAGGCCGCCATGACCTCCAATGGGCCACTCACATGACGCAGCGAGGTCTGTAGCGAGTGGTAGCTCGACGTTCCGATGTTCGCGTACCAGCCATTGCTGCCGATGCCGGGACTGAGCGGACGAGTTCCGGTCACCGTCTGCCCCTGGGCATTCACGTAGCTGGCGTCTTCGCCGAAAGGGCCGCAGCCGGGCAGAGAAAGGCAAAGCGCGGCGTTGCCCGGATTCGCTTCCTTGTCCGCAAGCAAGTGGCGCCCAAGGGCCCCAGCGTAGCTGACGTTCAGGACTGTGTTCGCGCCGAACTGCCGTTCGATCGAAAACTGGAATTGCTGCGTAGAAGGTAGGCCGTTGGTATGGAGATATCCGGGCGAACTCGTGATCGGCTCATATACGGACCAGTCAATGGTATCGTCGGGATGGCCGGGTCCTACGTTGTGTGGCGGTAGCGGAGGAGGAAAGCGCTGCCCCTGACTTTGGCCGTCGCCTCGGCTTACAAACGGACTGCTAAAGAGGGGTCCCTGCGTACTGACGTAGAACAGCCCGAAAGGTGGATCGCCGACCGCCAGTGCGTTCGTCAGTTGCTCGATGGCCGTGTAGTAAATTCCGTAGGCTCCGCGGATGCTCGTTGTGCCGGAACCACCAAACAGCTTTTGCAGGAATCCGCCGCGTACGTCAGGGGAATAGGCGAAGCCGAATCGCGGCCCGAAATTTCGATAGCGCGTGGGCGCTATGGTAGATGGAATTCCAGGATCCCCGGGGATCACCCAACCGCGTGGCGCGCCGGGGAAAATAACGGATTGGAGTCCGGGAACGATTGTTTCCAGCTGGTTATTGGTCTCGTACCACGGCATGCTGACCTCCCAGCGCAAACCATAATTCAATGTCAATCCGGATTTCGCGCGCCAGCTATCCTGTGCGTAGAGCCCGAAGTAGCGGGCGCGTGAATGCAAGGGTTCCTGAAAGCCTTGCAGGTAATCGGTCGGCGCGCCGATCAGAAAATCGGCAAAATCGTTTCCGGTCTCTGTTCCAAAGAACTCAAAGGCACCGTTGTTGAATCCCGACAGATGCGTGGTGATCTGATCGTAGTGAAAGTTCGCGCCGAACTTCCAGGTGTGGTTGCCGCTGACTCGCGAATAGTTGTCGGTGATCTGGTAGGTGTTATTGAACTGCCCCGAGATTTCGGGTGGCACTCCGATCGCGAAGCCATTCAAGAAAACCGGCGGGACGCCTTCCAGGGCCGGAGCCATGGGAACAATACCGTCAGTGCCCGCCCCTTCCATAAACCCCAGCGAACTGAGTGTCAAACCCAGTCCTTCTTTTGGTTTGCCCGCGAACGAAGCGGCACGGAGGTAGTTGAAACGAAACTCATTAAATGCGCGCCCGCCCGCAAGGGGTAACGTATCGCTGATGTTCAACTGTTGCGCACGGCTCACGGTTAGTGCGGAAAATCCCGGCACCGTAGCGCCACCAGAGGGATAAGGATCGGTCAAGCTGGCGTCGTCGAGGAAGTAGTATCCGGAGATTCTCCCCCATCCAGTTTCCGCATCCAGGCGAATGCTGCCCTTGTCGTCGCGCAGGCGCTGGTTGAACGCGGAAGTCGAAAATTGCCCGCTGCCCTGTTTTGCCTGCGGGATGTATTTGAGGAGAGCCTGCGAAGGTCCCGAGAACGAGGACGATGGAATCATCGCATTGGGGAACACACAGCCAGTAACGGGATCAGCACTTGTACAGGAGGGCCGATCTGGATTCGCTTGGGTTGGGCCAAAATAGTACGGCTCTCCAGCGGCAACCGTGTACCCCAATTCTTGCGATAGCTGACTCGCCCAGAAATTGCCGCCTACCGCCGCTCCTCCCTCTTGCGCGGACGCTAAGTCGCTCGCCACGCCAGAGAGATCGCCCGTCCGCATTGTTGCGGTTGGTACAGATACCGATTGGTCAATTCCGACTACGGTGCGCGTCGCCTGGTAGTCACCAAAGAAGAAGACCTTGCTTCTTACGACCGGGCCGCCGATCGTTCCGCCAAACTGGTTTTGATGGAATGCCCCTCGATCCGGAGAGAAGAAGTTCCGGGCATCGAGATTGGTGTTGCGGAGAAATTCAAACAGATCGCCGTGAATCTCGTTTGTGCCTGACTTCGTAATGGCGTTCATTTGGCCGCCGCTATAGTTGCCGTATTCGGCGTCGAAGCTGTTGGTTACGATACGGAATTCCGCGATGGAATCGAGGTTAGGAATGATAGCCGTGCCGTTGTTTGTTCCCTCTTCAACATTCCCTCCGTTAACCATGAAGCCATTCGCGCTTTCGCGCTGTCCACCGACCGAGAATCCTCCCGGATTGAGATTGCCAGAAGGGGATGACTGACCGTATTGGCCCGACGAAATCGGAACAACGCCAGGTTGCAGAGCGAGCAAGTCGGTGTAGCTTCGACCATTCAGCGGAATGGTTGTCATCTTCGTACTACCGATGACTTCTCCCAGTTGCGTGTTTTCCGTTTCCACGTGAACAGCAGAAGCCGACACTGTGACTTTTTCCATAACCTGGCCGACTTGGAGTTCCACCTCGACCCGCAGCGAAGTGTTTACCTCGATCGTCAGTCCCGTCTGGCGATATTCCTTAAACCCGGCGCTTTGGACTTCGAGCTCATAGGTACCTGGAGGCAGGGCGAGCAGACCATACGAGCCGTCCCGGTCGCACACGACCGATTGTTTCCGACCCGTTTGCAGGTTCGTGGCAGTCACGTGCGCACCAACCATTGCAGCGCCACTGGTGTCTCGAACAACGCCAGAGATGCGTCCATTGACTTCGGCGTGCAGCACCGCAACGGCAAACAGATACAAGAAGAAACCAAATACCCAAAGAGAGTGGCGGCGGATGGAGCGCGGGAAGAAACTCATGAAACCCTCGGGTGAACGCGTTCACTGAACCCGTTCACCTATACTCCAACGGACTTCGGCTGTCAAGCGTTTTTGGATCCAGAGCCCGGGCGGAGATCCCCGCCAGCCCTTCAAACTGCGGAAGTCGAAGATCGCGTTACCAAGACGGGACTCACGGAGCGGTGGACGGCCTCCCCCCTTACTCCGTTCAAGCGGGGCCGTTGGCTGGCTTGCAGAAAAATGGAAACGCCGATGTTTCCGAGTTCCTCCATCGATTGCCCAATGGTTGTAAGAGGAGGATTGTAGTGGGCGGCCGACGCTACGTCGTCGAAACCAACCACCGAACACTGTTCAGGAATTCTCAGCCCCGACTGGGTCAGAGCGCGGATAACCCCGAAGGCTGTCATGTCATCGAACGCCATCACCGCAGTAAAATCGAGGCCTGCACGAAGAAGTTTTCTTGTGGCATCGTACCCGCCCTCCGAACTGGAAGCGGTGTCTTTCAGTTGAACAACCAGCTTGGGATTCAGCGGAAGCGAAACTTCTTCAGCAAAATCGCGGATGCCCCGCCAGCGGTGCTCGCTGTCCACCACCTCTTTTGGACCGCGAATGCAAGCAATGCGACGATGGCCCAACTCGTATAGGTGAGCAATCGCGAGCCGAGAACCCAGCTTGTTGTCCACCGAAACCGAGCTAATTCCCTCATGCCGGGATTCCCTGCCAATCGCGACAACTGGAATCTGGTTTTCGGCAAAAATGTCCAGCATTTCCGTCTGAAGCTGCAACGAATTCGCTACTGCGATGACGCCCTCGATTCGCCGTTCAAACAACGTGCCCACGAACTTGCGGAATCTTTCCCGGCTGTTCTGAATGTCCACCAAAACCGGAAGGTACGCTGAGCGATAAAGGGCCTTGTCGATGCCTAGGAGAACCTGCGCACAATAGGGATCACTCACGTCAGGCACCATGACCGCTACGGAGCCGCTACGGTTGTTGCGAAGTGACCGCGCGAATTGGTTTGGATAGTAGCCCAGTTCGCGAGCGCACTTACGAATTCGATCTTTTGTCTTCTTCGGGATGCGCTCCACACCCGGCGAATTGTTCATTACCACAGAAATCGTGGCTGGAGAAAACCCGCTGGCTTTTGCGAACTCTCGAATCGTGATCATCCTGCCTGTCGCATTCTTCGCAGTCATTGCGGACCGCCAGACTTCGTGCCTTTAAAACATGCTATCGCACTTGTACCCAGCATTGGTCGCGCGCACTAAGGGCTATCGTCTCGCAAAGCTTAAGTTCGTCGTGTCCGTGCTGAAAATTCGGAAATGAAACTGCCTGCAAATCGCCGTTGCGGATACAGGCGTAGAAATCCCGGAACAGGTTCAAGAACGTGTCAGGATAACCCTCGGTGTGCCCGCCTGGATAGTTGGAATACCCTCTACTAGCGGGACTCATTAAAGCCGGATCCTTCAGAAGAATTCGATTTGCCTCATCGCGCCGGCCTAACCAGAGTTCATTGGGCGATTCGGAGTTGAAAGCCAACGAGCCTTCCGCACCATTGATTTCGAATTCCAGCATAGCCTTGCGTCCCGCGCTTACCTGAGACACAGTCATAGCACCATGCAACCCACCTTCGAAGCGCAGCAGGACCGATGCGTAGTCATCGGTCGTGATGGCGACACGATCGCCGTCGAAAGCTACATTCTGAAAAGTTTCGGTGCGGCCGCGAGGACGGATACGCGTGGGAATGATGGTCGCGAGATCTGCGCAAAGCTCAGTCACGCCTCGCCCGGTCAGCCATTGCGTCAAGTCAAGCCAGTGTGTGCCGATGTCAGACACGGCGCGCAGTTCCCCACCGAGTTGAGGATCGAGCCGCCAGTTCCAGTCGTTGGGATAGAAGAGCCAGTCCTGGAGAAACCCTCCGCGAACCAGCCTCGGTTCGCCGATAGTTCCGGACGCAATGAGAGCCCTTGCTTCCTGACAAAGCGGGTAGTAACGGAGGTTGTAGGCCACTCCATTGGTCCGCCCTTCGGAACGCGCTAACTCGCACAGAGCCGCGCTCTGCTTGGTGTCCATGGCTAGCGGCTTCTCGCACATTACGTGCTTGCCGGCACGCAAAAGAGTGCTGACTTGTTCAAAATGGAGATGGTTGGGCGTACAAACGTGGACGACCTGCACGGCGGTGTCAGAGGCGAGTTCGGCCAACGACTGGTAGGCGCGAGGAAGTCCCAGCGACTGGCAGACTTCTTTCCCACGCTCAGGAGAACTGCCTAAGACGCCAGTGATCGTGACAGGAAGGCGGCGCAACGCCTCGACATGGGCGCGGCCGACAAAGCCCGCACCGACTACGGCCGCTTGCAATTCAGCCACGCTATTCTCCTGCTTTCGCCGAAATCAGAACGTATACTTCAGGGCAAACTCCAGTTGCCGATTGTCGGTCGCGGTATTGGTGATCGCGGCAGCACCGGGGAAGTCCACCCCGATCTGAGCGCCACCACCCGGTAGGCCGAAATTGGGATGGTTGAAAAGGTTGAAGAACTCGGCTCGAAACTGCAATTTCTGCGACTCGAAAACTTTGAAATCTTTCTGCAGCACGAAATCGAAATCCACCAGGTCTGGGCCTCGGAGATTACCAATATGCGAATTGCCGTACGCGTGCGCTGACTGCTGACCGGGCGCGAGCGCTGGCGTGGCAAATGCGGCCTGATTGAACCAGCAGTCTAAGGTCTGATGACCGGGATTCGAGCAGCCGAGATCTGCTTGCGTTGCGGTATCGAACGAGAAGTCGTACGGGTTGTGAATCTGATCGGGACGGTAGCTGAAACTGCCGGTACTGCTGAGGTCGGTCGACAGAATGCCCGTTACAGCCTCGCCGCTCTGGATGGATGTAATTCCCGCTACCTGCCAGCCACCCAAGACGGCATCGCCGATTCCCTTGATGTTGCCGAGGAAGTGCCGTCCGTGCCCGACCGGCAGTTCGTACAAGTAGCTAACGGTAAAACGGTGACGAAGATCTGGTTGCACTGGACCGTGCTCCAGATTCGCGGCATACGAATTTTGAATGAACCCACCCACGTTTCCATCCGCATTGCCCAAGTTCTTGGCGAATGTGTAGGAAGCCAGGAAATTGAAACCATTCGCAAACCGCTTGTTCAAAGAAGCCTGGAATGCGTTGTAGAACATCTGCAACTGGGCATAGTCCAAGGGCAGAATCTGCGTCAAATTGGGCTGTTGGGCAAAATACCGCCGACCGTAGTTCGGCTGGCAGTTGCTGGAGTCAGGACCGCAAAAATTCGTATCGAGGGGCTGCGTGGGCTGATTCAAGTCACTGGCTTCGTGATTCCAAAGGTGGTAAGCGCGCGTGCCAACATAACCGATCTGACCCACCCAGTTTTGCGCGAACTGGTGCTGTACGGATAAATTCCATTCCATAATGCGGGGCGTGATGCGCTTGGGTCCGCTCGCTTTCACCGGACCTGAGATGTTAGTTGCCGAACCAATAGGCACATCTGCCGGAAACCCATTCGAAATAAGTTGCGTCTGTAGCTGCTGGAGACTGGGCACCACACCCGGGTTGTAATTGTTTGACCAGAATGAGAGCTGGGGCGGATTCAGACCCAAGTCGTCAAAGATGTTGCCTTCCGCGGCGTAGAAGACGCCGAAGGCACTGTGAACGACCGTGTTATGCGGCAGTGACCAAGCGAAGCCAAGACGCGGCGCCCAATTGCTCTTGTCGAACTGCACTCCCGCGTGCGGAACCGCGTTCTGTCCATAGGATGTGACCACGATTGCGCGATTGAAATCGAAGTTTCCGACGCGGCCATTGGGAGGCGCGGTGATCTCGTACCGTAGCCCAACATTCAAAGTGAACTTGGAAGAGAGATGGTAGTCGTCCTGGACAAACTCGGCCAAATCCCAATAGCGAGTTGGATACAGGCCGGCGAGAAAATCTTGTTGTGTGAAGACCGGTAGGCCGAACAGCAAATCCGCCAATCCGCTCCCGCCGTTGGCGGTTGTCAGATCACCCGTATAGGCCCCGCCGAAAACAAAATATCCCCGCGGGCTGGATAGCTGGAAGAAATTTCTCTGCTGGCGACGAAAATCAACGCCGAACTTCAAGGAGTGTCTGCCGTGAATCCAGGTTACGCTGTCCGCGATCTGGAAGATGTTCTCGTACACGTGCTCGGGAAGATACTGCGAATCACCCAGAGAGGTGAATCCGGCGAGGTCGATATTGGACAATCCCGTGGAGTTCGGGTAACCGGCGCGATTGGCGTTAGGAATACCGAGTTGGTCTGAAATATTCTTGCCAAAATTGAATGGCAACGCGTTCACGGCATAGCGGAAAAATCCGCCATGCAGATCATTGATCAGTTGCGCGGCAAATGTATGAGTGTACCCGATGCCCAAATGTTGCCCGCGGGAATTGCTAGCGCTGGGGCAACAATCGTTTCCTCCAAAAAGCGGTCCCAGGGGTCCGGGACGTTGGCTGCGCACGTCTCCAAAACTGTAGGAAGCAAATATCTGGTCGCTTTCCTTGAAACGATGGTCCAATCGGACGTCGATCGAGTCCTGACTGTTCGTGTGTTTTTGATTGGCGAGATAGTTGTCGGCCGCCGAAGTCGAGTCGGTGGGCGCCGGATAGAAGTTGGCAACATTGGAACCAGTCGGATCGACTTTGGTCGGGTCGATCACGTTCACCTGCCCGTTGTATTGAACCGGCGTCCGAAGAGAAACTACGCCTCCGTCAGCGCACGTGTAGTCAACAGTACTGAACGGGTCAAAGACTGTACCGGTATCGAACGTATCTGCAGGGCTTGCCGTCGCGCATGGCGAGAATGTCTTTCCCGTCAGGCGATCCCGAAAATCTCCGCCCCGCTCCGCGGCGTTAGGTACGGTCGAAGTAAACGGCGCGCTCTCGCGCAGTCGCGAACCCTCATAATCCCCGAAAAGAAATGTCTTATTCTTCTTAATCGGTCCGCCGACGAACGCTCCGAACTGGTTGCGCTTAAACGGTTGCTGGCCTTGGTTGAAATAGTTCACTGCATCGAGTTTGTCGTTCCGGATGAACTCGTACAATCCGCCATGCACATGGTTCTCGCCCGATTTCAGCACCACGTTTACCGCGGCACCACCGCGGCCAAACTCGGCGCTCATGGAATTTTCTTCAGTGCGGAATTCCTGGATCGCGTCGGGCGGCGGCAAGGCAATTGTGCCCCCGAGCCCGAACTCATTGTTATCCACGCCATTGAGTAGAAAGTTATTGTTCGAGACGCGGAGTCCATTGACAGAAATAGCTTCGTTCGCACGCTCGTTCTCAAAAACGCCGCCGCTAACATTTGATCCAGTCTCTCCACCGTTGGCTCCAGGGCCAAGGTACGCAAGCTGGATGAAATTTCTTCCGTTGAGCGGAAGTTCGGAGATGCGCCGTTCGGTTTCGTGGGTGCCACGGGAAGACGATTCCGTCTCCAACGGCGGAGGAGCCGAGTTGACTTCGACCGACTCTAACGCGGACCCGACCTTTAGCACGAGTTCTACGCGCACCGACTCGTTCACCCCTACCTCTACGTTTTGCTGGATGGTCTTCCGGAAGCCCTTTTTTTCCGCCGTCACGGAATAGGTGCCGATACGAAGCAGGTTGACCGCGAATGCTCCGTCTTCCGAGGTAACCACGGTCGTCGGTTGGTTGGCGCCGATGTTCGTGACCGTAATCTGCGCATCGGCAACGCGAGCACCCGCCTGATCCGTAACGACGCCGATTATGGCCCCGCGATCCACCTGCGCTACACCTGGGGCGACCAAGAAAATTGTTAGGAGCAAAAAGACACAAACTGCAGGCACGACGTGTCGCAAAAACATGTGCGCCTCCGCGGGCGGGTCAGCGTGGGATTTGACGAAATTAAAACGATGTATTTGGTTATACTGCAGACGCCGCACCTGTCAAGGTATTAAAACCTTTTTGTCGCATCATTTTTGCTGATTCCAGATGACTGCATTTCTTTTTTGCGGTACGTTGATGAGCTTGCCAAACGTTAGGTGGCGGAGAACGTTCATGAAATCTGCTTTGCTCTGGCTGTTCCTTTCTTTGTTCATCTCAAACCTGACCTTGGGACAGACCACCCGCCTCGAGCAGGTGCAGAACAAGACGATCCTTTTGTTCACTCCGCATCCAGACGACGACGTTTTCGGTGCCGGAGGAACGATCGCGCTTCTCAACCGCAATCACAACAAGGTGTACATCGTCATCTACACCAACGATGACAAGGGTTCCTACGATCCCGACATGAACTCGCAAAAGCTGGCGCATATCCGGCGCGCGGAGGAAGAGGCTTCCGAGGGAATGCTTGGCACTCCCAAAGAGAACATCCTGTGGATGGGCTACGACGATGGCATGCTGGAGTATGCGCCGCAACCCAAACTAACCGAAGAAGCAACGGCAATCATCCGGCGCATCCGTCCCGACATTCTGCTAAGCGTCGATCCCGGCGAGTGGTACGAGCGTTGGCATAAAAGCGACCACAGGATGGCGGCATTCAACACGATCGACGCTGTGCGCGCCGCGGAATTCTGGCTCTATTTCCCAAATCAGAAATTGCAGCAGGGACTTCAGCCCTACAAAGTCCCGGAGATGTATTTCTTTTACCCCTCTCCGACTGAGGCAAACTACTTCGTCAATATCGACAGTACTGAAGAGCTGAAGGTGTCTGCTGGCACCGTCCAAGTCAGCCAGTTCGAACCGGCGGTCAACAAATACCGCTCCGACTGGGAAAAAGCCGATCTGGAAAAAGCCAAGAAAGAAATGCGCGACGAGCAACCGAAGAAAGATGGCCACTATGTGGAGGCGTTCCGTTACGCTACAGGATTTGTGCAGTACTAAACCGATCGTCTGACCTGCGTTGGAGGAGAGCCTATGTCTGAACTCGCATTACTTGGTGGCAACAAAGCAAAGCAGAAGCCATTTCCGGTCTGGCCGCAGTATGACGACAAGGAACGCCATGCATTGCAAGAAGTCCTGGAAAGCCGCGTGTGGTGGCGCACTCCGGGTACGAAGACGCTGGAGTTTGAGAAGGCATTTGCCAAATATCACGGTGCTCGTCATGGCATCGCGGTGACCAATGGTACGGCTGCCATTGAAGTAGCGATGGCCGGACTGGGAATCGGGCAAGGCGACGAGGTCATTGTTCCGAACTTCACGTTCGTCGCAACAGCCAGCGCCGTGCTCTTTGCGAATGCGCTGCCCGTTCTGGTCGACATCGATCCCGCGACCCAGTGCATTGATCCGGCGCTCGTCGAAGCGGCGATTACTCCTCGAACCAAGGCCATCATCGCCGTTCACATGGGTGGACATCCTGCGGATTTGGATCGTCTGCAAGAGATCGCTAAGCGGCACGGAATTCATCTCGTCGAAGATTCTTCGCATGCCCATGGCAGCGAGTGGCGTGGCCGCAAGATCGGAACTTTTGGAACCGCAGCTACTTTCAGTTTTCAATCGAGCAAATTGATGACCGCAGGCGAAGGCGGCATAATTATTTCCAACGATGACGGCTTCGAACGGCAGGCGCGATCCGTGCACGATTGCGGACGCATGCCCGGAGAATGGTTTTACAGCCACTTCATTTATGGCTCGAATTACCGCCTGAGCGAGTGGCAAGGTGCCGTACTCAACGTCCAACTGGGACGTCTGGAGGAGCAAACACGTCATCGCCACAGCAATGGCCGACTGCTCGACAAGTTGCTCGCCCAGATTCCAGGAATCACTCCCCAAGTTTGCGACTCGCGCTGCACCCGGAATGGTCAATACGCCTACATTTTCTATGTGGATGCGAAACAATTTGCTGGCATCTCAACCGGAAACTTCATTGCCGCGTTGAACGCCGAGGGCATTCCGACGCAGGCAAGCTATCCGCCACTGCATGAGCTCGATTATTTCCGTAACGGAGAGTATCGCAAGCGTTTGAGTGGCACGCAGGCCACGGAAAATCACGCTTTCTTGAAGCAAACGTTTCCACATACACAGCGGGCGGCATGGAATGCTGTCTGGATCCCTCAATTCGCGTTGCTGGGTGACGAGCAAGACATGAACGAAATCGTGGCAGCGATCAGTAAAATCCAAAGGAATTCTGCAGCGATTGCGACCAACTCGACGCAAGCCACAGCCGAGCGTGTTGCGCGCTAGACTCGCACCCAATGGTCGAAAAGATTTCCTATCGCGGCTGGAACAATGCATGGCGCTTGTCGAACGGCACGGTCGAACTGATTGTGCTCGCCGACGTTGGGCCACGCATCGTGCGTTACGGATTTTGCGGGGCCGAGAACATTTTGCATGAGGTAGAGCAGGACGCGGGCACCTCTGGCGGGACCGACTTTCGGCTTTACGGCGGACATCGTCTTTGGGTCTGGCCCGAGGTAGCCCGCACTTATTTTCCCGATAATCGTGCGGTATCTGTGTGTCAATCCGGTGAAGCAGTTCGTTTTACCAGTCAGCTCGAAGATGATGCTCCGGGAACGCGTCTGCAGAAAGAATTTGAAGTTGCCTTGGACGTCGAGGGAACGCGCGTACGGATCACGCACGGGATCGCAAATCACAACAGCGAAAGCACGGAACTAGCTGTCTGGTGCCCGACGATGATGCGGGCCGGTGGTCGGGCAATTTTGCCGCTGCCGCCTCGGGTAGCGATGGATACCGAGCACTTCCAGTCCGTCGGACCGCTGACCTTGTGGTCGTTTACCGATCTCGCAGATCCGCGCTGGATCTTTGGAACCGAATTTATTCAACTGCGTCAGGACCGGCACCCCAAGGACCGATTCCCGGAGCAGATGACAGGAATTTTCAATCCCGCAGCATGGGGCGCCTACTATTCGCAAGGCACGTTATTCGTCAAACGCGCCACGCTGGTAGCCGGGGCTCGCTATCCAGATTTTGGATGCAACTTTGAGATCTTTACGAATCCGGATTTTCTCGAACTGGAAACGCTGGCGCCGCTTGGAGAATTGGAGCCGGGAGAGAGTGCGAGCCACACCGAAGTCTGGAGCTTATTTCGCGATGTGCCCGACGGCGCAAGTGATGATTGGATTCGCTCGACCGTAGCTCCTTTGGCAGTCTCGGTGACACCTGCCTAAGCATGCTTTTAAGTTTCGTTTCAGTAGATGTGGAAGTCTGTCGTGAAACCTTGTTGCGAGGAGAGACCTCATGATTCGTACTACGCGCGACGGCGGTAACCACCACTTGGCGGTTTTCATTTTTCTGATGCTCAGCGTGCTCTTAATGCAGGCACATCTGTCGGCGCAGGCAACGCGAAAACTTCCCGACAAAGTTCCTCCCAAGCGGACTTCCCAGATTCAGGATGGGTTCGGCATCAACTCCGATATGCCCCGCGATCCATATCTGCCGTGGAACCGCTGGTGGTGGACACGCATGTTCGATGCCGGCTTCAAGTGGATCCGAATTGGTCAGTACGAGAACAGTTCTGACTACACAAGTTGGGACTGGGTCGAGCAGAAGCGCGGCGTCTACGCGTCATCGCCGCTACTGGAGGATGCCGTCGATTCACTGGTTGAGAATGGAATGGATGTGCAGGTCCAGTTGTTGTATGGCAATCAGATGTACACGGCGCACAGCGGGAAACTTCCCGACATCAGCGTGCCCGAACCCGGATCGTTTCATAACGATGACCGCAGCATGTACTCCGTATTTTGGCCACCCACTACGCCGGACCAAATCGCGGCATTCAACAAATACGTAGCCTGGACAGTTGACCACTTCAAAGATCGAATTCACTATTGGGCGCTTTGGAACGAGCAGGACATCGGCTATTGGAACCCGTATGGCAATGCGGAACAATTTGGACACCTTCTTCCTTCCTTCATAGAGACTGTGCAAAAGACAGACCCTCAGGCCAAAGTCATTTACGGAGGACAGGCAGACCCGGTGCGCGAGTTTACTCAAGTCGCTCTGGATGCCTGCAAATGCGCGCCGGGCATTGATGTGTACGCCTATCACACCTATCCGGGGTACGGGCAAAACATGAATCCGGAAACCATGGATTATGGCGCATACTTGAATGAGTCGCCTCGGGCGCTGCGTGATCTGGTGAAGAGCTATCCGGGCATCAAGCCTGGAATTCCCTTCTTCGATGACGAATTCAATTCCATTCCTTCGTGGGCGGGGTCAGACGAGTCCGTCCAGGCGAAGTATGTGCCGCGAGGACTGATTTATAACCACGCCGCGGGTGTAAAAACCTTTGTGTGGTTGTTAGCAGCCGGCACCGATGGCAACGAGTACGACGATTTCGGGATCGTGCACGGCCTCACCAATCACGACTATGATTTCACGCCGCGTCCGGTGTTTTATGCGCTGCAAAATACCAATGCACTTTTTGCAGATACAAAGCTCGATCCGTCGATCGTGGTCGCCAGCAGCGATGTGCCAGCGTTACGTCGGAAGAGCGGGTTCCCGTTCATGAGCTATGGATTCCGCGCAAAAAGTGGCAAGGCGATTGTTGCCTATTGGCTCGCCGCGCATAGTCTTCCCGGAAATTCGTTCCCGCCGCTCTACGCAGAATTTTCGTTAAAGAACACGGGCATTCAACATCCCGTCCTTATCGACGTTGTCTCCGGAGACATCCGACCTTTGCAGTGGAAGAAAGATACGAGCGATACGCTGGAATCACTTCCGGTCACGGATAGCATTATGGCAATTGCGGATGCTGACTACTTCGACTGGCCCGTGCTTCCCGAAGTTCCCAGCTCCTTGAACGCGGCTTCAGAGAATGGGGGAGTGATGCTATCGTGGCAGGTCCACGGTGACAACCCGAAGCATATAGTCATCGAACGCCGAGAAGGCTCTTCAACGGGACGTGCCGCCTGGCAGCGAATCGTGCAACTCGACGCGTCGGCGACCAAATATCTTGATTCGCATGTCAAGAAAGGCCAACAGCTTTCTTACCGCGTGCGCGCTTCCAACGACGATGGCGCCTCCGCCTTCTCGAATATTGTTCGTATTTCGACACCCTGACCGACGTACGACCGTTGGGAAACGCCGTACGCCGCAGGGAGTGTCCCATCCATCTTGCTGGACGAGTACAGCGACTTGTAAAACTTGAAATAGGAAGGTTCCACCGTGTATAACAAGGTTAGGCGACGAGATGTCGGTGCAAAATCCGGTGCAACGTTTCGCATGTAAATGCCCTGAGTGCATAACTGGCTGCTACATGATGCACTTGGAGAGCAACAACGTGCAGACTCCTTGATGCGCCCAGCTGCCTTTCTAAGGTATTGATTATAGATCGTTTACGTGCGGAAGTGGTGGAACTGGCACGCACACCATCTAGAATCCGCAATCCTCTTGAGCTCTGCAAGCCTCACAGAAAAAATGCATTCCTCTGCGCCGTGAGGACTTAACTCGTCCGTAAAGGCCGCGAGCAGTATAGGGCAGTAACCCGCCGGTGCAAGCAGTCGGTGCAAAATCCGGTGCAGCATCTTCCTCCACTGCCCCTTTCTAAACTCCTCTGGTTAATGATATAGATCTGGTCAACACGTCCGTGAAACGAAAACAACGTAGGTTTTGTGGTTCTGCGTCCCAATCGTGTCGAGTTTGAGATTTCTGCAAGTGCAACGCGAAATCACCCTTGTCGGTCGATGTTCAATCGGTCAAACGGGACCCGGCCGAAGCAGCGTTTCCGACTTTAACTGCCATGAACAAGCCGGGGCGAACTGTGGCGGCATGTGCCTAGGAGGCTAAGGTCTCATCTCCGAAGCACCTGTGACATTCCAGCCACCGATCTCTACTTGCGGGCATCGTCCCGCCATATCCTGTGCGTTATACAAGGCAGTGACCTCGCGCGTTTCTCCCGGCATCAACTGGAAGTAATTGTCCTCCCACAAAACAGGCAATATCTCCTGTTCATGGAACTTCTGCTCCTCGTCGTACTCCGGCAAGCCGTCCTTCAACTTGACGCGAACGAAAAATGCTAGGCTTTTCGTGGGGTTCTGTATAGTCACGTGTGTTGCACCGGTTTCGCCGTTCACCTCAGATCGGCTCGAGAAGTTCAGATGCACTTTCGGCAACTGCATCAGGCTGGTGAAATCTGCATTCTGTTTCGACGGAGTGCGCAAACGGACCGCGTTGTTCCAATCGAGCACGTCGAGTTTTGTCGACAGCCAGTAGAAGTTGGAACTCACGGGCTTGCCGTTCCTATCCGTCAGACGGAGGCTAAGAAAATAAGTCGGCGTCAACCCCTTTATGTCGGGTATTTGCAATACCCTAGTGCTGCTGTCCGGATCGACGTCGATCGCGGTCTCTTTCGAGAATCTCTCGGACATGTCGAGGTTGTATATCCTCGCGCTGAGCTTCAGGGCCTTATACGCTTGGTAGTAGGAATTGACGATTACGATTGAACGATCGTCATAGGAATACTGGGCGTGTAGTGGTTCATTCGCCTTCTTCGTGCCGAAGTAAGCGCCACCCTGCCGAAGGTAATAGTCGTAAATGTGGTAGTGCAAAGAAGGCCATGCGCTGTTCAGCATCCAACCGACAACGCCGGTCGCTGTGTACTTGTTCCGCCCGAAGGCTTCGTACATCGAGCGATAAGCCTCGTACCCGTTGACTTGCGCCTTCAGCGCGTACTCCTCGACGTTGGCGGATGGACCATAGCGGGCATCGACAGCTTCCTGGTACAACTCCATGCTCCGGAACTCACGGCCTTCCGCGTGGTAATCCCAATAAGAGTCGATGGGCCACAAATGGTCCCGCGGCAGCATCCGGCGCAAACTCTCGACGGGTGGAATCGCTGGGCCCGGACCGGTCTCGGTGTTGAAACCGTGTGCACCACCGTATTTCGTGTCCTCAAACCAGTACCGCGGCGCGACATAGAGGTAGGGTCCGGTCATCTTTACGCCAGTCCTCCCAGTTGCGGTAGAGGGCTCCGCGGTTGCCGAAGACTGAAATGGGTTCGGCCAGTTATTCTCTTTCAAGATTTTTATATACGTGCGCTCGACATCCTCGGGCGGATGAAAATCGCTACCGTTCATCCACGACAGCAGTGACGGATGGCGTCTGAGCATTTTGATTTGATCCTTGAAAGATTCGGTGGCAACGGTATAGTTCTCCGCCTCCCACTTCGGCCATTGCTCCCATTGGTCGCAGCAACACCAACCTGCCAAGATCAAGATTCCGTATTTGTCGGCGAGATCGAGAAAGTGATCGTCTTCGATCTTCCCTTCCATACGGATCGTATTCAGATTCATGTCCAGGACGTATTTGAGTTCAGATTCCTGCCTTTCGGAGCTGCTGCGTAGCATCATGTCGAAGGAATACCCCGCGCCGCGGATCAGGATTTTCTTCCCGTTGATGCGGAAAACGAGGTGGTCCTTCGCATCGACTTCGGCCTCGATTTTGCGTATTCCAAAGCGGATCGCCTGCTCATCAGACACAATACCGTCATCCTCAAACGCCAGGTCGAGGGTGTAGAGGTCCTGGGTACCGACCCGTGCCGGCCACCACAAGCGCGGGCGGGAGAGGTTCAGCTGCGCGAACTTGTCCGGAGTAAAACTGACGATTCTGGTTTCCCCCGGCGCAAGCTCCACCGGTTGCGAAAATCGAATGTTCTCGATCATCCCCTTCAGTGTTCCGTGGACTGCTTTGTCGGTGGCATTCTTGAGCTCGGTCGAAACCGTGAGTTGGGCCTTGTCGGCAGATGGCAGGTCCAGCATGCTCATGACCTGCGGATGTCGCATTGCGACCGGCCCGCTCTTGGCGATGTAAACCTCGCGCCAGATTCCCATGTCCTTGTCGGGTGGCGTGGGCGCCCAGTCCACGAAGGTAATGGCGAGGTCGGTGCTTTGTGGAGGAAATACTTCCACGGCAAGAGCGTTGACCTTCCCGGGGATCGAGTGCTTCGTTACGTCGAATTCGAAAACCCGCCAAGTTCCGACCACAGTTTTCGAATTCTCAATCTGATGTCCGTTGAGCCAGACGTTAGCACGATAGTTAATTCCACTAAAATGAAGCCAAATGGTCTTCCCTTGAAACTCAGAGGGAAGATTGAATTCCGTGCGATACCACCACGAGGCCCGGAAGGGACTCTCCGGCGGCATGGGCGTGAGCATGAAGGCTTCGGTCCCGACCGGATAGGTTGTCCCCGGAATGGAACGAAGGTTCATCCCGAAGTAAGGATCCAGGTACACTTCGTCTTGTACAAGCGCGGCCAGGACAGTGGATGGCACCTTCGCGCGATACCAGTCGCGGGCGTTGAAACTCACCGTGGAAATCGCCTCTCCCCCTTCCCGAACCTCGCTTGAAGGCTGAATACTCCAATTATCCTGTAACAGTAGCTTCGAAGCCGTCCCCTCGCCGACGGCGGCGGCAGCTTCGCAGGTCAGCAGGGCAGTACAAACCACCACGAGCAGAAGAAGTGCAGCAAGTGTTCGCATCTGCGGCTATCCTCAAACTGAAAGAAACCAAAGGTCACAAACAACATTGCCTTTACCTGAACACGCACACTTCAACCAACGGTGCTTTGGCTTTCGGCGAAACCTTAGTACTCTAATACTTCGTACAATTCAACCCAGGAACTCTCAAAAAAATGCTTTTGTTTGTTGGCTAGCTCGGTGTGTTCTGGATTGGTTTCAAAGAGCTTGAGAGCTGCTTCGACGGCGGAGAGATTTTCGAACCGAGCCTGCCAGATTACGCTGTTGCCGGGATCGCGGCTGGAAATCGGGGCCAGTCTCTCGCCGCGGGGGAGGATTCCACGTTCCTCTAATTCAGCGAACTGCTTCTCGAGTGCGATGAACTCCTGTTTTTTCGAATGTTGATACTGCTGAACCAAACGCAGAACGATGGCCACAATCTCCTCCTCAGGATACTTTTCGTTAGTTCGTAATTCCTTCCGCCGCTGACCTTTCTTCAGGAACGTCAAAAGACACCAGTTCCGAACGGAAACCACGCGTTCGAATCGCTCCGTAAGCGATACCGAGCGACATCCAGATAATTCCCGCTAACTTTGCGGGTCTGCTGAGGTTCAACCAGAGCAGCAAGCAGATGGTGAAGCCCAGCACCGGCACCAGGAAACTCGTCAGAGTTCTTTTGCGCTCGCGCCAGAAGTACCGCACAAAGGAGGCTGCGTTAACGCCCATAAAGGCCAGCAGTGCCCCGAAATTCAGCAACTCAGCGGCGCGCTCGAAAGTCAGCAAGGCAGTTCCAGCTAGCGCTAGCGCTCCGACAAATACGACATTGTTCCTGGGAATTCGTCTTTTGGGCTCGATGACACCGAAAAATGATTTCGGCAGAGCGTTGCTCCGGCCCATTCCGAAAAGCAGCCGGGCAGCTCCCAGTTGGGACCCCATACCCGAACCGACCGTCGCGACCAGAAGCGTGATGTTGATCAGTGTAAACAGCCATGCACCGGCGGCGCGTCCGGCGACATGAACAAAGGCGGTGTCAACGTCCGGAAATGGCTGTGAACCGGGCCATACCAATTGGGCCGCGTATACCTCGACGGAAGCCAGCACTCCCGTAATAAGGCAGACCAAAACGGTTGCCAGCAAAATATTACGTCGGGGATTCTCGGCTTCCTCAGACAGCGTGGAAATGCCGTCAAAGCCGATATATGTCAGAACCGCCAAGGATGTCCCACCGAGCACTGCGGGCAAAGCAAAAGTCTGTGGGTCATAGAACGGGCGAGTGAAATAAGCCATGCCATCGTGCGGCGTTCTGAAAACATACCGCGCGGCCGCGGCCAGGAAGATCAGAATCACCACACCCATGGCCGCCGCCAAAGTCTCATTGATCCGAGCCGAGGTGCGAATGCCGAATAAGTTCAGCCCTGTGAAGAGCACAATAAAGATGATCACGAGAGCGGCGTAAGGAATCTCGGGAAAGAAATTGAGCGCGAACTTGCTGCACAGAATCGTGCAAACGATGGGATTCAACATATAGTCCATCGCCATGCTCCAGCCCGTCACATAACCAAGCGCGGGATGGATCTCCGACCCGACATAAGTGAACGCCGATCCGGCGCTGGGATAAGCACGAGCCATCTTCCCATAGCCAATTGCCGTGAACAGCATCGCCACCATCGCGATGAGGACCGTAGTAACGGCGTGGCCGTGTGCCCGCTGGCTCATTACTCCATAAACCGGCATCGGCGCCGTAGGCTGGATGACGATCATGCCGTACAGGATGAGATCCCATAGGGAGAGCGTGCGGCGCAAGCTCGGACCCTTATCAATTGTCACCGACTCCTCGACCGCCATCCCGATGATCTCCGGAAACCGCAGATGCGTGTCTGCGCGCAACAAATCGCGCGCAGCGCACGCTTCTTAGAAGCTGAACTTGAGCGCGAACTGGACGAGCCGAGGATCCCGTGCCGCCTGGATCTTTCCAAACTGATCAGTACCGATTTCGATGGCTACTGGTTCAACCTGACCCGCAGCGCCAATTGGACCCCACAGCGGGTTCACGTGGTTCCAGATATTGAAGAAGTCGGCACGAAATTCGACGCGCACAGCCTCACGGAGAGGAAATGTTTTCAGGAGCGAAACGTCCCAATTTTGCGAACCCGGGCCACGTGTAGCGTTCCGTCCGCCATTCCCTAATCTCGTCGGATCAGAGTTGGAGGCGAAGGCACAGGTGTTGAAAAAAGTGCCAGCTTCACAGGGCCTCGCGTTCGGGTTGCCAATAATGTCCGCGCGGGCACAGTTGAACGAAACCGTGCCGCCGCAGTCGACGCCTGTCGGGCTAAACGGGTCAGTCACAGTAAAGTAGTTTCCGGTTGACCCCGAAACTATTCCGGCAATCTGCCAGTTCCCGATGAGCTGATTCAGAAAACCAGATGCATTGCGACCAATCATCCTTCCTTTTCCGAGAGGCAGGTCATAGATGTAACTGCCAACAAACCGATGGCGAACGTCGAAGTCAGCATTGCCATACTCCAGTTGCGGAGAACGTTGATCTCGGAAATCACCGTTGTTCAGAGAGCCCAGGCTGGCACTGGACGCGTCGTCCAGAGCATGGCTATAGGTGTAGGAGAACTCAAACTGGAGTCCGTGGGAGAAACGCTTCTCGAGGCGCGCTTGCAGCGAATGGTAGTTGGAAAAAGTGTTCGAGCGGAATGTCGAGATCTGGGTACCGATGCCGGGAACCGGCCGTGTGCCCTGGTCTGGACCAGTCGGAATGATCTGGTTCCCGTTGTAAAAAGCGTAGAGGTTTTGGCCGTGAGATCCCGCATATGAAACTTCGAGCACCGTCTCCCCTGGAAGCTGATACTCAGTGCCAAAATGCCACTGGTGCGTCATGGGCGTGCGCAGGCGCGGGTCTACCGAGTACAGCACCGGTGTATTCGGATCGCCTAGCGAAGCAGCCGGGAAGCCTTGCGTCCAAAAGTCGTTGATCGCGAGGTCGGTGTTTCCGGGCGGCTTAAAACCAATGGCGCAATTGGTCGGATCAGCCAGATTTGCGTTTGGAAGAAACGGTGGGGCAACGCAACTATCTTGCGCATTGAACGATTGCGTGCGGAAGAACGGAGGATTGAACCCTGGGCTGGGATTGGAATACGGCCCGTTTTCTTGACCACCGTAGAAGATGCCATAGCCCCCGCGTAGGACCAGCTTGGCGGTCAGGCGGTAGGCCGCCCCGATGCGCGGGGCGACGTTGTTGAGGTCGGGACTAATCAGGCCGCGCGAACCATTGCGCAGAATGGGGAGTAAGGGGCAGGGCGGGATCCCTTGCGCCAGACACGGAGTGAGCTCTTCGTTTTGGCCTTTGGGAACGATCAACGACTGCGTTGCAAAGTCAAACGTGGCCTGCTGATCGTGGGCTTCCTTAATAGTGCTGAATAGTTCATAGCGCAAACCGAGATTCAGCGTTAACCGATCGTTGACCTTGAAGTCATCCTGAACGTAAAAAGCAAATATGTTCCGGTGATAATCGACATTGTGCAAGCTCACAAGCTGCGCTCCGTCCGAAACGCCCAACAATAACGAGGCCAGATCTGAACCGCCGGTAGGTGAGCCATCAGGATTCGCAGGCAGCCCGGGATTATTTGTGAAGTCAGGTCCAAATTGAAGCGAGCCTCTTGGAGTGGAGGGCTGGAAGATGGTGAACTGCTCCTTGCGAATCTCCGTTCCGAACTTCATCGCGTGTCGTCCACGGTTCCAGGACAAATTCTCGTTGAAGACATAGCTGTTCTGTTTCTCAACTGACGGCAAGAACCCGGAGCTGCCGATACATGAGATGTCCACGAAACAGATGGAAGGCAACCCGCCAATTCCTGGGCTGAACGGTACTCCCAGCAGGCCCAATTGGCCCGATACATCGGTGTTAGCGTTCGCTTCAAGGCGATGGGAATTGATGCGGTTATAGCCGAAGCGGATTTCGTTGGCGAGTGTCGGCGTAAACAAGTGCGTCTCGCTGATGGCCAGACTGCGATAAGCGTTGTCCTGATCTCCCGACGTGAATCCTCCGCCGTCCAGGAAGTTGTTGAAAGGGCCAGGTGTTTGAATCGGCTGGTCTTCGAAACTGAATCGCCCGAATATGACATCCTTTTGTGAGATTGTGTGATCGATACGAACATCGAAGTTATTTTGAGAGGTGCGAATCTTTGGATCAACGAGGTAATTGTTGCCGCCGAAGAGGTTCGGATCGATGTTGGGTTGGGGAAATAGTCCGGCCAGACCGGCAGCCACCGGATCGATCGCATTAGGGCCGCTGACGGGAAAGATGTTGGTCGGCACGCCGGCGCCATCGGTGGCGATCGGAACCCCGCAATAGCCTGTGCCCCGCGGATTTCCGGTGTTTTGCGTCAGGCGCGTATTGAACAGTTCGCCCTGAAACGTAGGGTTTCCGCCGCAATCAAGGATGTTGTTGCCCTCCCCATCCAGGACCGGGGAGCCCAAGTCCAGTTGGCTCGAAAAGTCGCCTGCGATCTGTTCCGGCGTCGGGATCGAGAGCAATTGCGGAGTCGCCCGTCGGATTCGTAAGCCCTCGTAATCAGCAAAGAAGAAGGTCTTACCCTTAACGATTGGTCCTCCGAAGGTTACGCCGAACTGGTTCTGTTTGTGGGGTTGTTTGCCAAGAAAATCGAATGCATTTCGGGCATCCAACTTGTCATTCCGAAAGAATTCATAGACGCTGCCGTGGACGTGGTTTGTCCCTGACTTGATGACTGCGTTCATGACGGCGCCGTTACCACGCCCGAATTCTGCACTGTAAGAATTCGTCTGCACCTTAAATTCGGCGATTGCATCAATCGATGGTTGGATTACATAGGCACTGCCGTTCAGCACATCCCCGAGATTCGCATTGTTGTCCACCCCGTCGAGGAGGAAGTTGTTCTGCAAAGCGCGCGCGCCGTTGGAACTGAATCCAAAGCTGGTTTCTGTTCGGGACCCTGGTTCGCTCGGAGCCACGCCGGCACCGAGAAGCGCAAGCTGTGCGTAGTTGCGGCCGTTCAGCGGCAGCGCAGTGGCACGACGGCTGTCAACGACCTGGCCCAGATCCGATGTTTCCGTTTCCAGTTGCGCCGCAACCGTGTTCACGGTGATTGTTTCCGTGAACATGCCAAGTTGCAGAACGGCATCGAGGGAGAGACGATCTTGCACGTTCAGCGTGATTGGACCAGCAATCGCTCTCTTAAAACCGGTCTTCTCAAATGTGATCCGATACCTGCCAATCTTGAGGGGAGCGGCCACGTAATCGCCGTTTGCACTGGTCATCGTCTCGAAAGACGTACCACGGTCTTCATCCGTCACCGTGACCTTGGCAGCAGCAACAACTGCACCCGTCGAATCCTTCAATGTTCCGACAATGGCCCCCGTATCCTTCTGTGCCCAGCACAGGCTAGAAACACTCATCAGGACCATGGCTACAAAACGTGTGTAACTACGTGATCTGTACATTGGCGCCCTCCTGCCATCGATAGCTAAACGACAACAGCTCTCCAAACATCGCTTCGAACCCTCGAAGCGGAAAACAAGCCGGTGATCTGCCTGCAAGGTGTCTCTTTGAGGACGGTGAAGTGCGTTTCTCGGCATATCGTTTGTTCCAGGTCTCTACGGATTCGCCTCTAACAATAAGTGATCCACAAAGGAAACTGCGAGCCTGGGATGATCTGAATCTAACTTGCCCAGCGTGGCGCCGTTCTCGTAATCGACCACGGTGTAGCTACCTTTTTGCAAACCCCGGAGTTCGATTTCACCGGACCACGGCTTTCCTTTTTCCGGACTATAAAACGCGTAGAACATCCGGTCATCTTTCTCGATGGCGTAGGCCTCCGGTACGTCGTAACCATAGGTGTAGAGATCGAGAAACTTACCGCGAGAGAGCATCTTGGAGTTGTAGAGGTCGATCCACTTCTTCCAATGGGCCTCCTTCTCGGGCGTCAGTTCCACGATCTTGAATTTCGATCCGTAGTCCGGCCATGTAAATTTGGTACCTACCACCGCCCCGACCCCAACTGCAGATGCGAAGTCTCGTCCCTTGTCCACTTCATTCAGGGTATTTCTCAAAATCACTTCCGTAAGTTCGACGTGGTCGCCATACACGGCTGCGTCCGGGCCGAGCAAAGCCTTATACATCTTGGTGCGAAGCCGAACCTGTTGTGAACCTACTGGATCGGCCGTCACCGCCTGATCAATAAATGGTAGCCAGGCCAGGCTCGGCGGTGTTCCACATGGACACGCCTGCGTCACACTGTCAGGCTTGAGCGCACGTGTAGTTTCGAGAATGATTTTGTAAACATCGCCAACTGCCTGGATGGAGTCATTCGGCGATTTGTGGTGGTGCTTCGGGTTGTAGCAAGCTGGTACGGTGTAAGAGAAATCCAGCTTGTGACCATCAAAGTCCCAGTCATGGATAAAACGTTCGGTAAGACGTTTGTAGTATTGCTGTACTTCAGGAACCGCAGGACACAGAGCACCCAAACCAGCAGTGGCCCGTGCTGGCTTACCTTCCTTGTCCAGAATTAACCAATCTGGATGCTCTTTTGCGACGCGAGAGAGTTGATAAGGCCGGTGATTGAGAACATCCTTGCCATGCCCATCTTCCACAACCAGCGGAATCCACCACAGAGTCAAACGAATTCCGGCGTCGTGATAGGCCCTAACAACTTTTTGCAGGGAATCATCCGGGAAGGTCTCCGTGCGCGGCTCCCAATCACCGCGGTTCTTGAACCACCCGGCGTCTAAAGTAGCCCACTTTAACCCAAGCTCCTTGAGCTTTGGAATCGTACCCAGCAGTTGTTTGGGCGTGAAATCCATTTCGTAGCCCCAACCACACCAGTTCGCTTCGTAATCGGAGGCGTTCGGATGCGCCAGGCTCACGCCGCGCTTTTGCAGCATTCTTGAGTACAGACTGAGCGGCTCGAAGAAGTCGCCATGGAAGACCATCAGAAAAGTGAGCGGTGTCGCAAGCACCTCGCCCGGGTGCAGCGGCCCGCCCCCCTCGAACACGACCGCTGCACTGACCCTGCCATCAGCCAGGGTCTTAACCGGCAAACCCATCTTCAAGGGCACCGTTTCAGCATGCCCAATCGCCTCGCCGACGGAGCCAGTCCAGAAGGCCACAACCGGAATCCCTCCCCCGGTTTGATTCTCGTCATTGTGCATCATCGTCTGCATGGGATTGGCGCGGGAGAACTTGGCGTTGAGCAACATCACGTCATCCTTGCCCCACGCTTCGCTCGATCCATGGAAGGACCACATGGAATAAGGCGGCACGTGGTCGTTCAACGCCGCATTCAAGGTGTGCTGTTGCGTTGTGATCTGGTCGATCTGGATGTCTATCGCCCCCCCGTTCCTATAGGAAGTGCTGATCAGGGCAAGGGTCGGGAAATCGTCGTAGACTTCGATTGAAACGGTGCTTTCCAGAGTTTGCAAGGAGGCGCTGCGGCCCGGAACCTCAATGCGCTTGCCGAGTGCGCCCAGTCGTCCAGAAGCCTCCGTGATACGCGCCTTGCCCAGGTCAAAAACGAAGTTATGAATTTCCTTGCCGGCGCTCACGAGACGGTCGGTGCCGTTTCCCGTGGGGACATTCGTGTCGTCAAGGCTCAGAGCCTGGCCATTTCGCAAAAGGCCCGCCTGAACATACCCTGTCGCAAAAACTCTGAATTCCGCGCGAGGAGTCGCGATGATGAGAGGCCCGGCGGGGCTTGCCGTGACGTGTATGACCGAACTCGTCGAGGGGCGGCCATCGGAGTGGCTACAACTCGCCGCCACGCAAATCAGGATCAGGAGGCAGAAAGGCGCAAGCGGGCGGGAAGACAGTCGCCGTCGAGGAAATGCTGGCGCGGAAACGGTGTTCACAAAGCGCCTCCAGAAGTCACCTAGTGTAACGTTTCACCTGAGGCGTTCTTGATATACCTAGACGCCGCTCCTGTCAAGTCCTAAACGCCAATCGTCAACGCAAAAAAATCAGAAGACATCGTTTCCGTTCGTCCGTTTCCTTCAGGCTCTGGCAACCCATGGACTTTCCGCGGGGGATACCCTGCCGTCGACCATGCCGGTCGGATTGTGGAATAAAGGGCATGCGGGATCCGGAGGTCCTTTGGCACTGGTTAAGTGGCGCGCTCTATGATGGGGGTATCCCCGAAGAGTTTCTGCATCTCCAGACTGAACTCAGCACCGATCCGCTTCCCAAATCCGATCGCGGTGGACAACGAGGCATCCGGATGAATCGTATGAGGCGACGTTACCTTGTAGCTCGCCAGGAGAACTCCGAATTCGAGAGCTGTGTCCAAGGGCCGCTCGCTGAAGCTTGCTCTCGGAGGCTGCGCATTCAACAGTGGAAGACCAGCAGCCATGGCGGCGAGAATTCCTCCGAGTAAACAGTCCCCTGCCCCGGCTGTAGACGCCACTTTAACCTCCGGCGCCGGGCAATAGTTCCAGCCGTTGCGGTCCAGCCCGTATGCCCCTTTCTTGCCTAGGGTAATAACCATTTGAAGACGTGGATATTTCAAAGCCAGGAAGCGCACGCATTTCGCCATGCATGCCTCCGGATTCTCCGGAGAAAAATCGTCTCCCATCAATTCACTAGCTTCGTCTTCGTTGAGGGCAACAAAGTCCAACTGCTCGAGCATTCCCGATTCCTTCGCAGCGGCAATCTCAGCCGCAACGAACGATGCAGCGCGAAATGCTCCTTCGTGCGTCGCCATCGAGAGAAACCGGCCGCGCACGTCAAGGGATACCTCCGGAAGTAAGAGCGCAATGGAACTCCGGCCAGCCCCCGAAATGGGGCTCGCAATATCAGCCAGGTCTCCGGGGCGAAGACTCGCGGCGGCCGAGTTGTTAGTAGTGATGTTCCCTCCAGTACCGTCGGGGTACTGGAAGCAAACGCTGAACATCGTGGGTTTGTCCGAAACCGTTCTTACGAAGCGGTTGTCGATGCCAACCCTGCTCATTTCCTGCAGAACCGACTGCCCGGGAGCATCGGACCCAACTTTGCCAATTGGAAATACGCGGAAATGTTGATTCCCAAGCAGTTTCGCAACGTAATGGATCACGATATGAAGCTTGCAGTAGTCCCGAACGTCGAGAAGTTCCCCGGGCCTGCTCTCATTGCGTCCAAGCGTATGGTTTCCTTCCAGCGCAAAGAAAATGCCCGATCCCAGGCCGCCCACTCCGAAGAGTTGTTGGTAGGGCGAATTCTGATCAATCCGCAGAACGCGCATGGAGGCTTTCCTACAGAAGTTCCCAGTCAGTGTTTTCGCTTACCGGGTGGCTCGCAGTCTCCTCGGTCGCAGTGATAATCGCATCGGGATGACGTTGCAAGAGTGTCATCGGATATTCGGGAGTAGGCTCCGAAAACAACGCGACCCGGAGCGCCGTCTGCTTCCACGAGCCGGTGTCACTGTATACCCGCACTTTCCGGGCCGAGAGGCACTCCTTCACTCCGAGCGTAATCGACATTGGCGGAACAAACTGATAGGCACCACCAAAAGTGCGCTGGGCCAGGGCGAAAATCGTATCGTAATTGTTTTCCTGGACACGAATAGTCGAGTTTGCCACGTCATCAATCGTGATCGAGCTGTAGGGATGGCGCCGCGCCTGGTTGTACGCAACATGGCCGTCCTGGCCCCACCCTCCTATCGTGATGTCAATGGGTGCAGCGGCAATTGCGGATTGCACTCGCTCGACGGTCGCGGGCAACAACCAGTAACGTTGTTCTTGCGGCACGGTTAAGTCCGGCCTGATCCCACCGTAAAAAAAGTTTTCCATAAAGGTATGAAAGTTGTACGGATGGTTAGTCGCCAACGGACGCCCCTGCCAGTCGAGACACTCGTCCATGTGAAACACATGCAGGTTTCGAAGAGAGACGTTGCCCGAGTTCACCATCTCTGTAAATGGTGCATACCAGCACTTGGGACCGCACGGGATGATAGCGCGCGTCGACAGGTGCTGCCGGTTGTTGCCCTGAATAACTTCCACAAGTTCCTGCGCCATCAACTGGCCCATCTGGGCGGAGTCTTTTACGACACGGAAGCGCGCGCGAAGCTTGGGATGGTTCGGCAAGTCCTTTGCCGGAATTTTGCACCACTCATAAAGGTTCTGTTTCAGAATGTGGCTCATGAGATGTCCTGTTCGACCGGCAAATATTGCCGTAACTTAGTGTATCGTTTCATCACTTCTGTCCTGCTTCCTTCCGCCCGAGCCGTTCTTTCCGGACGTGAATCTTACGAACTCATAGCCGGGCAAGTGGACTCGCGCACTACGAGCTTGGGGGAAACGGTTCGATGCTTAGGTTGCCCTATCCGTTTCTCGGCAGCGGCTTTCATCAAATCCTCGATAATCTCCGCGCCCAGTGAGCCCTGCATCTCGAGTTGCTGCTGCACCGTCGTCAACGGAGGATTGTAGAAAGCGGAACTGGGCACGTCGTCGAAGCCGACCACTGAACAATCCTTCGGCACTCGACGCCCGGCTTTCGTCAGCGCGCGAATCGCGGCGCACGCCGTCAGGTCGTCA
>Ga0302321_100000239_pt1 | contig 49085 bp, 12 predicted proteins | sample Fen_T0_1_FD_202505 | JGI IMG/M metagenome (GOLD analysis project Ga0302321, IMG submission 202505) | Peat permafrost microbial communities from Stordalen Mire near Abisko, Sweden - Fen_T0_1 | ecosystem: Environmental > Terrestrial > Soil > Wetlands > Permafrost | place: Sweden: Abisko... | reverse complement strand
TGATTCGACGCTGACCCTGATGCAGTCCACGAAGTCCGTCAGCAAGGAAGAAATGGCCAAGGCCGAGGCGGAATATCATGTGGCGGTGGCCGAATATAACATCGCGAGCCAGCAGGTAACCGACCGGCAGTTGATGGCCCCCTTTTCCGGGGTCATCTCCGAAATCCTGCTCAAACCCGGCGCGGCCAGTGCGCCGTACCAGCCGCTGGTCCGGCTGGTGGATACCTCGCGCTGCTATTTTGTAGGCCATGTCGAAGGCAAGGCCGCCGCCCGTCTGCAACTGGATCAGCCGGTGAAGATCACCGTGGATGGCGGACAGGTGGTGGCTGGCAAGATCAGTTTTATTTCCCCCACGGTGGATGCCGCGAGCGGCCTCGCGCGGGTGAAGGCTGTTTTTGAAAATACCGGAGGCAAAATCCGGCCCGGTCTGGCCGCCCGGATGGCTGCGGAATAATTTTATGCAAACCCCTGGCGGCATGAATGCTGAGTTTTCCCGCACCCTGGAAGAGCTGGGTGCGCTGCGGCAATTTTCCGGCGAACCAAAAAATTTCTGGCCAGTGTTCTTGAACGCCACGGCCAAACTCATAGCGGCCGATATCGCGGTGCTGCTGCTCGGCAGTCCGGGCAAGGTGCCGCGTTGGGCGAAAATTGGTGAATGGGATGCCAGCACCAGTTTGTCACGAAATCGCAGTAAATTTCTGGCGGGGGTGGAGGCTACGGCGGAGGGAACGGTGGCGGAGGGGGGCGTAGTGGTGCAGACGGATGCGGAGAGCGGATGTTTTACGGTCGCGGTGCGGCTGAAACTGGCCCGGGCGGAGGAGGAAGTGGTGTTGGCGGCGCAGGTGAAGGATTTCACGGGAGCCGCTGCGCTGGAAGCACTTGTGCGGCTGCGGTTGGTGGCGGATGTGCCGGCGGCTTACCAGCAAAATCTGGCGGCGCAGCAGGCGCGCCAGGATGTGGAGAAATTTGCGGCGGTTTTGGACTTAAATGTGCCGGTAAATGAGGCCACGCAGTTTTTGGCGGCGGCGCTGGCGTTTTGTAACGGGGTGGCGACGCGGTTTCGGTGCAACCGCGCCAGCCTGGGTTGGCTGGAGGGGGGCTATATCCGGCTGCGCACGATCAGTCATACGGAGCATTTCAACCGACAAATGGCTGCCGCCCAGGCACTTGAAGTGGCGATGGAGGAGTGTGTGGATCAGGATGAGGAAATCCTCTGGCCACCGGCCGAAGGGGTGACGACGGTGACGCGGGATCACGAAAAGTTTGCCACGGAACAGGCTTCCGGCCACGTCGTTTCGCTGCCGCTGCGGCTCGATGGCGCGGTGATCGCCGTGCTGACCTGCGAGCGGCTGGATGCCGCCTTTAATGCCGTTGAACTCCAGCAGCTTAGACTTGGGTGTGACCAGGTGACGCGGCGGTTGGACGAGCTGAAGCGTCATGACCGCTGGGTGGGGGCACGCTGGGCGGCCCAAGGGCGGGAATATTTTTCCCGGTGGCTGGGGCCGGAGCACACGTGGGGCAAGGTCTCGGCCATTTTCACGGCGCTGGTCGTGCTCGCGCTGTTCCTGGTGCGGGTGAATTACCGGGTGGAAGGGAATTTCATTTTGCGCAGCGACGAGGCCGAATACCTGACGGCGCCATTTGATGGCTATATTGACCAGGTTTATGTCCGCGCGGGTGATCCGGTGACGAAAAGCCAGCCACTGGTAAGCCTGAACCGCAGTGAGTTGCTGCTGGATCAGTCGGCCGCACTGGCGGACGTGGTGCGCTACCAGCGCGAGGCGGACAAGGCGCGGGCGGCGAACAACATAGCGGAGATGCGGATTGATACGGCGCTCGCGCAGCAGGCGCAGGCGCGGCTCGACCTGGTGCGTTTCCGGCTGGATAACGCGGTGGTCAAGGCCGCCTTTGCGGGGGTGGTGATCGAGGGCGATCTGCGCGAACGGATCGCCTCGCCGGTCAAGCAGGGGGATGCCCTCTTCAAGGTCGCACGTATTGATACGCTGTATGCGGAGGCGGAAATCGGCGAGCGGGATGTGAAGGAAATCCTGGGCAAAACGGCGGGGCAGATCGCGTTTGTCACCCAGCCCAAGCAAAAATATGCGGTGACGGTCCAGATCGTTGAGCCGGCGGCGGTTACGAAAAAGGATGGCAATGTGTTTCTCGTCCGCTTGAAGCCGGACCAGGCCGCGGCGGCCTGGTGGCGCCCGGGCATGACGGGCCTGTGCAAAATCACCACCGAGAAGCGGACGTTGTTTTGGATCTTGACCCATCGCACGGTGGATTTCCTGCGGATGAAACTCTGGTGGTAACATGGAACGAACTTTCAGCGAATCCTGGTATCGCGTGGCAAATCAAAGGATTTGCCTACGGCCGGTCGTCAAGGTGCGCCGCCAGAATTATCGCGGCGAGCGGTGGCTCGTGCTGGAAAATCCCTTCAGCAACCAATACTTCCGCCTGCGTCCGGCGGCCTATGAATTTGTGGCGCGGCTGAGGCCTGACCGGACGGTCGAGGAAGTCTGGCAGGAGTGTCTGACGCGGTTTCCCGACACGGCCCCGAGCCAGGAGGCCGTGATTCAGCTTCTCTCGCAGCTCTATTTTTCCAACCTGCTGCAATACGATCTGGCGGCCGACAGCGCGCAGTTGTTTGAGCGCTATAAAAAGCGCAAGCAGCGGGAAATGGGCTTTAACTTCCTGAACCTCATGTTCATGCGGTTCCCGCTGCTGGACCCGGACCGCTTTTTGCAGCGCACCCTGCCGGTTCTGGGCAAGTTGATCAGCCCGTTCGGGGCGCTGCTCTGGCTGGTGGTTGTCGGCTTTGGCTTGAAGGTGGTGGTGGAGAATTTTAGTGATCTGCGCCTGCAAGGCGAAGGCATCCTGGCGGCGGATAATCTCTTCCTCCTCTACCTCGGCACCATCGTCATCAAGGCGTTGCACGAGTTCGGGCATGCGTATTTCTGCCGTAAATTTGGCGGCGAAGTCCATGTCATGGGCGTCATGCTCATGGTCTTCACCCCCATGCCGTATGTGGATGCCACCTCCAGTTGGAGCTTTCGCGAACGCTGGAAGCGCATGCTCGTTGGCGGGGCGGGCATGATCGTAGAACTGTTTTTTGCGGCCATCGCCGCGTTCATCTGGTCGAAAACCGCCCCGGGCATCGTCCACAGCCTCGCGTACAACATCATGTTTGTGGCGTCGGTTTCCACGGTCATTTTCAACATCAACCCCTTGCTCCGCTTCGACGGCTACTACATTTTGTCCGACTGGCTCGGCATTCCGAATCTCAACCAGCGTGCCACCACGCAGTTGCGCCACCTCGCGGAACGCCACTTGTTTGGCGTGAAAACTTCCGAAACCCCCGCCGGCTCGCGCCGCGAAGCCGCCTGGCTCACCACCTTTGGCCTCACCAGCGGCGTTTACCGGGTCATCGTGTTTAGCGGCGTGCTGCTGTTCGTGGCCGACCGTTTTTTGATTGTCGGCATCGTCATGGCGGCCGTGTGCCTGGTGTCGTGGGCGGTTGTGCCGGTCGTCCGCTTTGTTAAATATCTGGCCACCAATCCCCGGCTCGCCCGCGTCCGGCCCCGCGCCATTGGCGTGACGGTCGGCCTTGCCTTGGGCCTGATCATTTTGCTGGGGGTTGTCCCGTTTCCCTGCTCGTTTCGCGCACCCGGAGTCGTCGTGGCTGCGCAACGGACCCAGATTGCCAACGAAACCGCCGGTGAAGTCGTCGAAGTGCTCGCCACGCCGGGCCAACCCGTCCAGCAAGGCCAGGCCCTCCTGCGCCTGCAAAACCCCGAACTCGCCCTGCATCTGGCTGATACCCGCGCTCATCTCGACGAAATCAACGCCCGCCTCCTGCAGGCGATGAAAAAGGAATCCGCAGATATCGCTCCGCTGACCAGTCTCAGCGATTCCGTGGCCGACACCCTCAAGAAACTCACCGCCGATGCCGACAAGCTCACTGTTCGCGCCAATCACGACGGCGTCTGGGTGGCGCCGGGCATCGAAGAGTACGTTGGGCGCTGGCTGCCGCGGGGCGTCGGTTTGGGCCTGCTGGCGAATCCGGCCGCCTTTGAATTCGCCGCCACCGTGCGGGAAGACGACGTCAACGCCCTGTTCGCCCAGAAAATTCACGGTGCCAAAGTGCGGTTGTACGGCGATGCCTGGGAGAAGCTGCCCGTTTCGGAGTGGCGGGTGATTCCCGGGGGCCAGCACCTGCTGCCCTCGGCGGCCCTCGGCTGGAGCGCCGGAGGCGAAGTGCCGGTTTCGCTCGACGAGAATTCCCAGGGCAACCGGTCCGCCGAGCCGTTTTTTGAAGTGCTGGGGAAACTGAACCCCGGCAGCGACGTGGTGCTGCTGGACGGTCGTTCCGGGAAAATCAGTTTCCAACTCCCGGCCGAACCCCTGCTGGTGCGCTGGTCGCGCAGCCTGTGGCAGTTGCTCCAGAAGCGGTACCAAATTTAGGCAACCGGCCATGGTAACGATTCCCACGCAAGACTATCGGCGCAGTGATTACCGCGTGCCACCGCGTCCCCTCGCCGGTCTGGACGGGTTGGTGAACCAGTTTATCGGGCGCTATCGCCGCCGGAAAAACGTGTTGGCGACGCTCTGGGCGGATGCCACGGCGGTGATTCGCCAGGAGGCCGAATGGGTCGAACTGACCGACGCGCAACTGCAAAAACGCCTCTTGGAACTGCGGGAAAACTTCCGGCGCGGCGGCCGGGCGGCGGAAACATCACTCTTTCCCGCGTTGGCGGCCATTCGCGAAGCGGCGGATCGCAAGCTTGGATTACGGCCCTTCCCCGTCCAAATCATGGGCGCCCTGGCGCTCCACCGGGGTTTTTTGGCCGAAATGGCCACCGGCGAGGGGAAAACCCTGACCGCCGGCCTTGCCGCCGTGCTCGCCGGCTGGACCAAGCATCCCTGCCACATCGTGACCGTGAACGACTATCTCGTGCAGCGCGATGCCGAGTGGCTGGAGCCTTTTTACCATTTTTGCGGCGTGCGCGTGGGGTTGGTGGCCTTTTGGATGGGGCCGCCCGAACGCATCAAAAACTACGGCTGCGACGTCACTTACGTCACCAGCAAGGAACTGCTCGCCGATTTTCTGCGCGACCGGCTGCACCTGGGAAAACTGCAAAATCCAACCCGCCGGTTGATCCGCCGGATGCTGGCCCCCCAAATGGAAGCGCAAAACGGCCTGGTGCTGCGCGGCCTGCATACCGCCATTGTGGATGAGGCAGACAGCGTGCTCATTGACGAAGCCGTGACCCCCCTGATCATTTCCGCCAGTCACCAGAATGACTCGCTCTGTGAAGCGGCAAAACTGGCGCAAGAGCTGATTGAGGACCTAAAGCCGGAAGTCGATTACCACACCAACCCGCGCTACAAAGAGATTGAGTTGACCAAGGCCGGCCTGCAAAAAATGGTGGACCACGCCGCTCATTTGCCCGGTTTGTGGCAGGGACATGACCGCCGGCTGGAACTGGTCGTTCAGGCGTTGATCGCCCGCGAGTTCTTCCATCGGGACCAGCAGTACATTGTTGAGGGGGACAAACTGGTGATTGTGGATGAATTCACCGGCCGTCCCATGCCCCAACGATCCTGGCGGGCGGGCATGCACCAGGCGGTTGAGGCCAAGGAAGGGCTGACGATTTCCGACCCCACCGAGACGATTGCCCGGCTCAGTTTTCAGCGCTTTTTCAAGTGCTTCCACCGGCTCTCCGGCATGACCGGAACCGCCCGGGAAGCGGCCCCTGAATTATGGCAGGTTTATGGCCTCCCCACCGTGGCCATTCCGGCCAACAAACCATGCCAGCGCCAGTCGTGGCCGGACCGGTTTTTTCCCGATGAAACGAGCAAGTGGGCGGCCATCATTTCCGAGATCGAAACCCTCCACGCCACGGGCCGTCCGCTGCTCGTCGGCACCCGCAGCGTGCTGGCCAGTGAACGGCTCTGGCAGCAGCTGGCGGAGCGTGGTTTGGAGGCCAAAATTTTGAACGCCACCCGGCTGAAAGAGGAGGCGGAAATCGTCGCCCTGGCCGGGGGCAAAGGCCGGATTATTATCGCCACAAACATGGCCGGACGGGGCACCGATATCAAGCTGGAGCGGGGCGTGGTCGGGCTTGGCGGCCTGCATGTGATAGCGTCAGAATGGCACGAATCCGGCCGGGTGGATCGCCAGTTACAGGGGCGCAGCGGACGTCAGGGCGACCCGGGCAGCGCCCAGTCTTTTGTCAGTTTTGAGGATGAATTGGTGCGGAAATATCTGCCGAAATGGGTGCGGTCCGGGGTGCTGAAAAGCTGGCAGCGGCACCTGCCTGGCCGGGTGAAAATGGCCGCCTGGGCAGTTCGTCTGGCCCAGCACCGGGCGGAGGCGGCGGCCTTCAAACAACGCCAGGCCGTGGTGCGTGCCGATCTCCAGTTGGATGAGGCTCTGGCCTTTGCCAATGGTGAGACCATCTAAAACCGGTATATTAGCAGCTTGGTTGAACTTTTTTATTATTCTAATTGACAGAGTGGGCTGAAATGTAGGATAAAAGCGTCAATCAGAAGCGTTATCTAAGGCATTACTTGATCCCATCAACAAAACAACGGAAGGATTGTTTTGAACTCGAAGCCCTCGAATCGAGGGTTTTGCTGTCGGGTGATGCCCTTTTGGTATCGGCCACGCTGGCCCATGCGGCGCACAAAACCGGGGATTCCGCCCACCAAGTTACCCTGGCCGAACACACCACTTTGCAGGAAAGTTTCGCCGGATATTCCGCCGAATCCGTCAGCATGTTTGAGGGGATGCAGGCGCAGGCCATTCAAGCTCCCGAACCCGCCAGCGAGGCTTCGGCGATCCAGCCTACGGCCATTCCTGATCATCCCAATTTGCCCGCCACGGAGACTGGTTCCACTCAGGAACAGGGGGCGGTTGGCCAGGTGCAAGCGGCGGTTACCGTCGTTGCTGCCTCTCCAGCCGCTAAGATTTCAGCCGTTTCAGCGACGCCGGCGGCGACTTCCACGACGGCTCCGGCCAACGTGGCAGCGCAGCAGGCCACCACGTCACTGAACGTTGCGAACGCCCCGCCCACGGCCACGGCAAACGCTCAAACTGCTGTAAATCAATCTGTTACTTCCGCATCGAACACCTCCACGGGTTCGACGGGTTCTGCTTCGTCTTCTGCTCCGGTCACTGCGAACGCCAATTCCACCGTCAATTTGCTGACCACGGTCGTCGATACCCTCAATGGCATCTCCGCTGGAAACACCACGATCAATTTGCCGAGCGCTTCGGTGGGCGGCGTTCTGACCATCAGCGGGGCGCAGGTCAAGTTCACCGGCATCACGCTCTCCGGTTCAACGGTGACGGGCGGCACGGTGACGGTCACGGCCACCTCGGCCAGCCTCACCCTCGGCGGGGCGGTCACCTCCACCATCGGCACCATCACCGGCAACTACAACATCGGAACCAAAACATTTTCCCTGACGCTGAACAATATCAGCATCGCCATCTCCTCGTTCGTGAACTTCACGGCGACCAGCGCGAACCTCACCTACAACGGGACCAGCAACACCCCGGTGACGGTCACGGATGGCAGCAGCCCGACGACGCAGTCCGTTTCGCTGGTGACGATCGGCATCAGCAACGCGAGCCTCTTCGCCGGACTGAACGGACCCGCCAGCCACGCCGGCGCCGTGGGCGTGAAGATCGAGGGCGCCAATTTGGCACTGGCCTTGATGTCGGCCGCGGATGGCACGACCTACTACGGCTTGAAGACCACGGCCACGACTTTGGCGGCGGTCGGGCTGCCGGCGGGGTTCACGATGAGCTCCTCGGATTTGTCGATGGAAGTGAACGGCAGCAGTGACGGCGTCCACGTCGTTGATTTTGACGCTTCGTTCGTTCCCGGCACCGGGTTGGCCGTGCCGACCGGCAGCGGCTCGGTCAACCTGGATTACACCCAAAAATTCCTCGCCGCCTCGGGCACCATCGAACTCGATTTCAAGGGCTTTGTTTACATCCACGGCAGCATGGCCATCCAGTCCACCGCCAACACCTCGGTCATCCTGAGCAACGGTGCCCCCAAGAGCGTCTCGGAACTGACCATTGGCGGGGACAGCCTGACGATCTTTGCGGGCGTCAACGGACCTTCGACCAACTCCTCGGCCAAGGGCATTGAACTCAGCGGGGTGACGTTCGCGCTGGCGATCTTCAAGCCGACCCTCGCTTCCGACACCAGCGTGTACTACGGATTGAAGGCCACCGCGACTTCGGTCTCGGCGGTTGGGCTGCCCAGCAACATCACCGTGAGCGCGGGCGACCTGGATGTACAGATCAACGGCAGCACCGATGGCAGCAACGTGGTGAACTTCGACACCTCCTTTGTGGCGGGCACCGGTTTGACGGTGGCCACCGGGACGGGTTCGTCGGTGGACATCGATTTTACGGGGTCGTTCGTCCGGGTCGCCGGCACCTTGACCCTGGGGGTGACGGATTACATCCATATCAGCGGCGGGTTCAGCTTCACCAAAACCGCCGATGAGCTGGACATTGCCGTCGGCCACACCGCCTTTGATGGGGCGCCGGACTTGAATTTCGTGGTCGGGCCGGTCGCCAACCCGTTCTTCTCCGCCACCGGCTTTGTCTCCATGACCATCACGGCGAGCACGTTTACGATTGGCGTGGCATCATTGACCGTCAACAGCCCGTTGAAGATCGCCTCGGTGTTGGAAGTGGATACGCTGTCGGTGACCGTGTCGAATCTGGCCATTGATCTCGCGACGGGGAGTTTATCCGGCGTGACCGATTCGGGCGGCACGCATCCCCCGGTGCTGACGATCACGGCGGCCTCCGCCACGATGTTCCCGGGCGGAAGCACGATCACCGGCTCGATTTCGGCGACGGCGGGCGGGGACGGCCTGGGTTTCCAAGGCACGTTCAACCTGCAAACGGGGGCCTTCAGCATCACGTTGGAAGAGCTGCACCTCGCGATCGGTTCGGTGTTCACGGCGGATGCCAGCGGCGTGCTGGTCACCTATGACCCGGCGGATTCCGATCCGCACCAGCAACTGGTCCAAATCGGCACCGGCCTGCTGGATTTCAAATTTGGGCAGTCGGACATCACCGGCAGTCTGACCAACCTGACCATCTACAAGGATGGCTTCCATTTTGACAGCGTGACCATCGCCTACGTCGGCACGATCAATCTGGGCAGCATTCTGACCATCACGGATCCATCGGTGACGCTCACGGACTTTGGTCTGACCTTTGGGTCGGGCAATGTGACCTTCACCACCAGCGGCTCGCTGACGCTGAGCGCGGCGACGGCGACCTTGAATGTCTCCGCCTTCTCCGCCTCGGCGAGCGATCTCTCCATCATCGTGGTGCTCGACCCGGCGGATTTGGGCCATCTGACCATCACCGCCGGCACGCTGACCCTGAAGCTGGCCACGGTGGTGAACATCCAGGCCACGAACATCAGCATTGATACGGCGCCGGCGGACGGCGGGGCCTACCTGACGGTGGGCACGGCGACGGCCACCCTCAAGGTCAGCAACCTGATCACGCTGACCGGCTCGGCCAGCAATTTCTCGCTGATCAATGACGGCGGCACGCCGAAATTGCATGAAGACGCCGGCTTTGCACTGGCCATCACGGCGACGCCGGGGCAGTTGAAACTGCCGGACTGGCTGGGCTTCCAGATTCAAAAATTTGAAATCAAGTGGACGAATTTCGCCGACCATCCCGAACAATTCATCCTGGTGCTCTCCGCCAGCATTGATTCCATCCAGGGTTTGCCGGGCGGGGTGACGGTGAGCGGTTCCATCACCGATGCCGTTATTGATTTTGGCAAGCTGGAGGCGGGCCTCTTCCCGATCACGAGCGTGGGGAGTGTCGGCGGCAGTGTCAGCGGCACGCTGTTTGGCATGGAAGTCAACGCCAGCTTCGTTCTGGGCGTGGTGAATTTTAACGCGGCGAACCAGATTGTCAGCGCCGATGGCTCGGTGATCAAGCTGACCACCAGTTCCAATGGCACCGTGACGGAAACCGTGATTGCGGGCGGCGATGCGACGGTGGTGGATTCGGTGATGTATGTCGGTGTAGCGGGCGGTGCCACCATTCCGGGCGTGGGCGGGGTGCAAATCTACATCGGGTTCTCCTCGTTGGGACCGCTGACGGTTTATTTGAGCGCGGAATTCCCGTTGATTCTGGATCCCCAGACCGGCATTGCCATTGGCGGCTTCAGCGGGGGCGTGATGTTTAATTACACGCTGCCGGTGCCCGGCCAGGCCACAGATTTGCGCACGATCAGCCTGTCGCCGGCGGGAGTTTCCATCAGCCAGTGGCAGATTCAATTGCGCGATCAAACGGTCTCCCAGTACACCGCCAGCAGCGGCGGCACGAACCTGACCGCCGCCTACAGCCAGCCGTTTGTGATTGTGGCCGGCATCACGTTGTATGACGCCTATCTGACGAGCAACTCGTTCAAGATCACCGGCCAGATGGCCATTCAGATTGATCCCGGCAACCTGGGCAACACGAAGATCTATGTGACGGGCACCGCCACGTTTGGCAACTCCGTCAGCTTTAACGCCTATCTCTACGCCAACATCCAGGTGAGCGGCGCCACCAGCACGGCGACCTTCATGTTCCTGGTGGATGCGCCCGCCACCACGCCGGTCGAATCCTTCGGCGGCACGCTGACCTTTGGGTTTACCGACAGCAATGGGGTGCCGTTGACCACCCCGCCGACGGCCACCGTGACGCAGGTGACCGGAACCACGGCCACGGGTTCCACCTATACTTCGACGCAATTCACGGCGCCCACCATTGGCGGCTTCTATCTGGGCATTGACGGTTTTGCCCAGTTCTCCGCGTTCGGCGCCTTGAGTGTGACGGTGAAGGGTTCCGTGACGCTGACCGTCACCGGGACGTTTGCGAAAATCGATTTGAGCGGCACGTTGAATATCAGCGCGCTGGGCGATCTGGCGACGGCCACCGGCCAGTTGGTGGTGGATTACGCGGGCGGGCTCGGCTCGCTGCAAATCTACGGGGCGCTGAAACTGGAAACCGGCTCCGGGTTTGCCAAGCTGGAGGGCGTCGGGCTGTACGTGGATGGCGCGGCCACCTTCATCCTGAACACCACGAACTCCATCCATACGGTTTATCTGGCCGACCCGGCGAATCCGCATGATTCGACGCTGGCCACGGCCTACAACATTACCGACAAGAGAGTCTTTGAAGTGATGGTCACGGGCACGGCCCCGGGCACCTTTGCCTCATTGGAATACAAGGTGAGCGGCAATACCGTGCTGAGCATGAAGGGGGCGTTTGACCTGAAGATCGACTCGACCGGCCTGACCATGTTCGCCAACATCGACACCCTGACCGTCGGCACCGGCTCCACGGCGTTCCTGACGCTGAGCGGTTTCGGTCTGTTCGTCATCAATGCCAACGGGTTTGCGGCGGAAATGAATTTGAGCTTGAAGAGCCAGGCCATCGAAGGCGTGACGTTGACCGCCAGTTTTGCGCTGGTGCTGAACACGACCTCGACCGATGTATTGTACACGATTCCCGATGGGCTGCCGCTGCTGACCATTCCGGGCTCCAGCACGCCGGTGAGCAGTTTGACGATTCCGCGTGGGCCGCCGCTGGGATTGCAGCAGGCGGATGGCAGTTTTGCGAGCACCGGCGCCACGGGGCCGTACATTGTCATCACCGGCCAGGGTCACTTGGATCTTTATGGCATCGGTTTGGACGGATTCTTCTACTTCCAGTTTAGCAATAGCGCGGCCGGTCCGGTGGTCGCGCTGGTGGTGAGCGTCACCGGCGACCTGGGCTTTGGCACCGTGACGGTCACGGGCGGTTTCCAACTTTCCTCCGCCGGCGTGGTGGCTCTCCTGGAGGCGAGCGGGAGCGCGGGCGGCACCACCAGTTACGGCACGGGGATCTCCTTGCAGGTCACGGCGGAACTGGCCTTTAACAGCACTGCCATCAATCAGGATAACATTGGCGGCATCCCGCTGAAGGCCACGGATGGAACCCCCCTTACGATTACGGCGCATTCCGCCAAAGTCGTGGCAAGCGGCACGATGAGCCTCAATTTTGGCGGCGGCACGGGCTTTTACATACGAGGCGTCTTTTCCACCGAGGTGGTGAATACCACCACCAGCGGCGGGGCGGTTGAAACCACCACCATCACGGTCAATGGCACGTTGACGGCGACGGTGGGCGGCAGCACGTTGCTGACCCTGACCGCCAGCGGGGTCATGGTCTATACCTCGGGCGCGGGCGCGACCAATCCGGGCATGGTCGCCGGGCTGAAGCTGACGGCGGGCAGCTCGAATCCCCTGAGCGGGAACGGCTTTACCTTCAACGGCGAATTTGATTTGCAGGTCAACACCACCGGGGTGACGCATACGGTGGTGCTGGATGCCGCCACCACCCCGGCCACGACGCTGACGATTACGGGCGGTGTGAATGGCCAGAGCACCGGCGGCCCGTATGTGGAAGTGCACGCCTTTGGGGCCATGATCTTTGGCACCGCCACGAACGGGTTCCAGCTGAACAACGGTGACTTCTATCTCTCGGCCGGTGGCGGCGGGTTGGCGGTGAGCGCCAGCGCGACGATGGCGCTGGTGGTGGGCGGCACCTCGTTGGTGTCCGTCAGTGCGAGCGGCGGGATGCTGATTTCCCCGGATGGCTTCGCCGCCATTCTGACGGTCACGGCCACTCTGAATGATCCGAACGGGCATTTTGGCTTCGGCGGGACGTTCTCGTTGCAGGTCAACACGACCGGGGTGGATCAGCAAATTGGCGCGGTCACGGTATCCGGTTCGCCCGGGACGGCCGGTGCGCCGGCGGGCCCGTATTTCCAAGTGTATATTTCGGGTACGCTGGCGCTGGGCTCGACCAATACTTCCGCCAGCACGGGCATGCTGATGACGGGGGATTTCTATTTGACGATCAGCTCGGGCGGCATGGCGGTCAGCGCCACGACCACCATGTATCTGAAAGTGGCCGGCGCGAACATCTTCACGTTTCACGCGAACGGCGCGCTGCTGATCACCGGCAGCGGGATTGCGGCCAAAATCACGCTGGGCATCACCGCCGGCAGCAGCAACACCGGCTTCAGCTTTGGGGCCACGGTCAATTTCACCCTCTCGCTGAATACGACGGGGACGGCGATTGCGACCATCAACAACGTGGCCGTGAATTTGCCGGGCGGCGGATTCTATTTCCAGGTCGTGGCCAGCGGCGGGCTGAAGCTGGGCGGCTTCGTGAATGTCAGCGGCTCGTTCACGCTGACCATTGGCAATGACGCCGACGGCCACAGCGCGGTGGTGATTCATTTCAACGCGTCCGCGACCATTTTTGGCGTGGTCTTCGGCTTGACCGGTGATGCGGGCATCTACAGCAACGGCATCGCGATCAAAATGACGCTGAGCATCGGCGGCAACGGCTTGAATCCGACCGCGAATGTCATTCCGGGCGTGCTGGCGGTGTCGGGCGTCTTCACGCTGGAATTGAACCTGACGGGCCAGGCGCATTTCGGCATCGCCGGCACCACGGCGTTCAAGCTCAGCATCACGAACTTCACCGTGTATGTGTTCGGGTTTGCGATGGTGGGCGGCGGCGGCCACCCGAGCTTCCTGGAATTCCTGCTCCAGACGGACGGCTCGTTCTATTGCAGCGGCAGCCTGAGCTTCAACTTCTTTGGCTTTGGCAGCGTGGACGTCACGTTTGATTTTGATTCGCACGGGAACTTCACGTTCGTCGGCAGCCTGTATGTTCAACTGGGTTCGGACGGTTTCAACATTCACGGCACGCTGGCCGTGCGTTTCTCCAACGAGGCCCCGCCGAACTTTGAGCTGAGTGTGGATGGCGGGGTGACGGCGTTCCATCATACGTTTGCCAGCGTGGGTGCGGATGTCCAGATCAACGGCACCTCGGTGGACATCTCCGCGTATGTCTCCGTGGATCTCGGCCTGTTCTCGATTGGCGGCACGGTTCACATCCATCTCGGCTCGCTGGCGACGGTGCCGACGCCCCCGCCTCCGGCGGTCGGCGTGGTGTCCACCGGCTCGATCACGGTGGGTGGGCAGACGTTCGGCGCGGGCACGCTGCTGCTCAACCTCGGCGATTATGCTGACGCCGCCCGGGGCGTGGGCGCGCAGGCGGATGAGAATTACACCATCACCTATGTGGGCGCCGGCACGACGGCGGGCACGATCAAGGTGGATGTCTATGCGCCCGGTGTTTATTCCCAGCCGATTGAATACGATAATGTCCGCCGCATTGTGGTGCCGAACGCCGACACCAGCACCGGCACGAGCAATGTGACCGTGCAGATTGACAACACCGTGTTTGTGCCGGTGGTGGTCTTCGCGGGCACCGGCACCAACCAGTTTTTCATGGGCGGCGGCCAGGCGACGATTTATGGCACCTCCGGCAATGACACCGTGGTCGGTGGTCCCGGCGGCGTGATCTTCCACGCCGGGAGCGGCACCAGCCTGTTCGTGGGCGGCAATGGCAACAATACGATTTACGATCCGGGCACCGTCCGCATTGTCGAGGGCTATACAACCACCGGCTATGACAGCACCACCAAGACCATTTATCCGGTGCCGTTGTACTACACCTATTACAGCCTCTCCGGCTCGGTGCTGACGTATGGCAACGGCGTGATCAATTACACGGATACGCTGGTTGGCACGTTCGCGATGGTCACGCTCACGGCGCCCACCTCGGGGGCGACGACCTTCCAGGTCTCGAACTACTCGGGCAATGTGACGCTGAACGCCAACGGCAATGCCAACGTGACGACGTCCATCACGCTGGACAACGGCAACCTTTCGCTGACCGGCAATGTGGTCACGCAGTCGAATGGCGCGACGGGGGCGATCACCTTGCAGGGCATCAACACCGTGAGCTTGTTTGGCGGGGCGGGCAACAACACCTTCACGGTGAACAGTTGGTCGGGCACCGGCGCGGTGACGCTGGATGGCAAGGCCGGCGATGACGCGTACATCATCAATTTCAAGAGCAGCGGCAGCTTCACGGCGAATGTGCATGACACGGGCGCCAGCGGCATGGATGTCATGACGGTCAACGGCACGACGGGCGCGGATACGCTCAACCTGAGTACCAGCGCGGTGGTGCTCGGGGCGCAGACGGTCAATTACAGCGGGCTCGAAAATCTGGTGGTGTACACCAAGGCTGGCAATGACACCGTCAACATCACCGGCACGTCGGCGATTACCGTCATCAATGCGGGCGGCGGGAATGACACGTTCAATGTTTTGGCCATCAACGATGCGACCACCCTCAATCTGGGGACCGGCACGAACCGGGTGAATGTGGGCACGCTCGCCCCGACGGTGACGGGCGGCACGTTGAACAACATCCGCGCTCTGCTCACCGTCACCGGCGCCAGCAGCGGCGCGAACACGCTTTACCTGGATGATTCGGCGGATAATTCCGCAGCTACCGCCACGCTCACCGACAGCAGCCTGACGGGTGTCTTTGGTTCCGGCGGTTCGCTGGGTTATTCCAACATCGCCACCTTCAATCTGTACCTCGGCAACGGCAGCCACACGATGAACGTGCAGGGCATGAATGGCACGGTGAACATCACGCTGGGCAATGGCGCGAACACGATCAACCTCGGCAGCAACGCCGGTGCGATTGTCACCGACCCGGTCACCGGCAACGGGGCCAACACCGGCAGCGTCCTGGACAAGCTGGTGGGCATCCTCAATTTCACCGGCACGGGCGCCAACACGGTCAATGTGGATGACAGCGGCAGCAGCAAGCCGCTCACTGCGGCCCTGAAACCGACGAGCCTTCAGTTCCTGAACCTCGTTACTGTGAATCTGCCGACGGTGGTGGCCATCAACCTCTCGCTGAGCCAGGGGAATGATTTATTCGCGGTGCAGGATACGTTCACCAGCGCGTCCATCACTCCGGTGATCGTGCTGGATGGCAATGGCGGCGATGACATCTTCGTGATCCTGGACACGCACGCGGTGATGACGGTCAATGGTGGCGATGGTGGCGACAGCTTTTATAACCTCGGCAATTCCTCGGTGCTGAACCTCAACGGCAACGCCGGGGATGACAGCTTCTACATCTACGCGTCCGTCGTCGAAAATACGTCCAACGTGAACGCCGGCTCGGCGAGCGCCGCGGGCAACAAGATTTATTCCTACCGCCAGAATGCGGCGGTCAACATCGACGGCGGCACGGGCAATGACAAGCTGTTCATCTTCGGCACGGTGCTCAACGACACCATCTACATCAACGGCACGCATATCACGGGCGCGGGCGTGAATGTGACGTTCACCAATATCGAGCAGTTGACCATCGCGGGCCTGGGCGGCGACGATACGTTCTATATCCAGTCCATCGTCATTCCGACGTTGTTGATCGGGGATGGTTCGATTGTGCCGGTTCCGTCGCTGGCGGCGCTGGGCATCACGTTGCCGGACCTGACCGGCGGGGTGACCCCGACGTCGTTCAACGACACGTTCTATATCGGCTGGCAAGGGGCGGGTTACTTGCCGGGAAGTTTGGCGGGCATCCTCGCTCCGCTGAGCATCCAAGGTGACAACGGGCCGAACCTTGACGGCACCACGACCAATCTCGCGGGCACGACGGATACAATTTATGTGGATGATTCCGCCGACACGGCGAGCCGGACGTTCCTGCTGACTGCCACCACGCTGACCAGCAGCGCGATGGGGGTGAATGGCTTGATCAATTACGATCTGGCCGTGGAAGATCTGAACATCCAGGCCGGTGCGGGCGCAGACAGCTTCACGATTAACGGCACCGGCGTGGGTGAGCAGACGAGCATTTACGGCGGCCGCGGCAACGATGCGTTCATCGTGAACGACACCAACGGCGGGGCGTTGGCGAGTCCGCTGGCGCTCTTCGGCGAGGCGAACACGTTTGCGGGCGACACGCTCACGGTGAACGGCGCTGGCGACGGGAATACGTTTGATGTGACCGGCTTCACGATTGACGGCGCGGGCGCGACGATCAGCTACGAGACGATGGAGAAATTGACGATCAACGCGGGCGGCGCCACGACCTTCAATGTGAACGGCGACAGCGTGCCGACTTTCCTGAACGGCAGCGCCAGTGCCGACACCTTCAACATCAACAGCAACGTGGTGGCCCTCACCCTGGCCGGCAATGCGGGCGATGACGTCTTCGTGATCAACGCGAACAGCGGCGCTCTCACGGCCACCGGTGATGCCGGCAACGACAGCTTCACGGTGAATGCCAACAGCGGCACCCTGACCTTGAGCGGCGGCGCGGACAATGATTCATTTGTCATCAACGGTAACAGCGGGGCGCTGACGGCCAATGGTGATGCCGGGGCGGATACCTTCACCGTGAACGCGCTCAGTGCGGCGGCCACGCTGAACGGCGGCGCGGGCAACGACAGCTTTACCGCCAATGCGCCGCTTGCGGCGGCCTTGACCGTGAATGGCGGCGGCGACATCGGCGATCTGCTGACCGTCAATGGCACCGGCGGCAACGATTATCTGGTCATCACCGGCAATACGGTGAATGGAGCCGGCGCCACGATCACCTACACGGCCACGAACAACTTGGTCGTCAATGGCGTGGCGGGCGACGACACCTTCTTGATCCTGAGCGACAGCGTCAACACGACCGTCAACGGCAGCAACGGCAACGATCTCTTCTATATTCGCACCACGAACGGCCTGACGACGATCAATACCGGCGGCGGGATCAACACCGTGGACATCGGCAGCAACGTGCCGTATCCGAACAGCAGTGTGTTGGACGGCATCCAGGGCGCGGTGACGGTCAATGGCAATACGCATGACACGCTCAATATCGATGATACCGCCAGCACCGCCGGCAAGACCGGCACCCTGACCGCGAGCACGTTGAACGGCCTCGGCATGGGCGCGGGCGGGATTACATACGGCGGCATCGTTTCGCTGAACCTGTGGCTCGGTTCCGGCAGTGACACGCTGAACATCCGCAGCACCAATTTGGGGACCCAAACGCTCGTCAACACGGGCGCCGGTGCCAATATCATTAACGTCGGCAGCCTGGCTCCGCTGGGCGGCGGCATCGTGGATTATATCAAGGGCCCGCTTACGTTAGTCGGCAGCGGCAGCGACACCTTGAACGTGGATGACACCGGCAGCTTGGGCGGCAAGACCGGCACCCTGACCCCGACTTCGCTGACGGGCTTGGGCCTCGGGGTGAGCGGCATTGTTTACAGCGGTCTGGCCGGCTTGAACATCGCGCTGGGCCAGGGCGGTGATACCTTCCTGATTGTCAATACCCCCGCCGCCGTGACTCGCCTTAACGGCAATGGTGGCAACGACACCTTCAACATTCTGGCCACCACCGGCACGCTGTACCTCAACGGCGGAAACGGCAGCAATACATTCAATTTGGGCAGTGCAGCACCGGGCTCCGGCGGCACGCTCAATAACCTTGCCGGCGCCATCCTGATCATCGGCGAAACCAATTCGTCCCGCCTGATTGGCTTTGGCCTGAGCGGTACCAGCACGGTAAACCTCGATGACTCAGGTGATTCCACCAGCAACACCGGCACCCTGACCTCCTCAACCTTGACCGGCCTGGGCCTGACCGCCGGCGTGACCTTTGTGGCCGTGGACGTGATGAATATCAAATTGGGCGCAGGCAGCGACACTTTCAACGTGCAAAGCACGAGTCTGACGACGGTTACGACGCTGAACACCGGTGCCGGGACGAACGTGATCAACGTGGGCAGCCTGGCCCCGTTGACCGGCGGTGTGATAAACGGCATCCAAGGCGCCCTGATCGTAGTCGGCAGCGGCAGTGACACCCTGAACGTGGATGACACCGGCAGCACGCTGGCGAAGACCGGCCTGCTGACCGCGACGACCTTGACCGGCTTGGGTATGGGCACGGCAGGCATCACCTACTCCGGCCTGAGCGGGTTGAAAGTGAACCTGGGTTCCGGCAACGACACCTTCAACATTCAGAGCACGAACAGTTTAACGGTGACCACCTTGAACACCGGTGCCGGTACAAATGTGATCAATGTAGGTAGCTTGACCCCGCTGACCGGCGGCGTAGTGAGTGGCATCCAAGGCGCCCTGATCGTAGTCGGCAGCGGCAGCGACACCCTGAACGTGGACGACACCGGCAGCACGCTGGCGAAGACCGGCCTGCTGACCGCGACAACCTTGACCGGCCTTGGTATGGGTGCCGCTGGCATCACCTACGCCGGCCTGAGCGTGTTGCAAGTGAACCTGGGTTCCGGCAACGACACCTTCAACATTCAGAGCACGAATCTGACGACGGTTACCACCTTGAACACCGGTGCCGGCACGAACGTGATCAATGTGGGCAGTTTGGCCCCGCTGGTTGGCGGCATGGTGAACGGCATCCAAGGCGCGCTGATCCTGGTCGGCAGCGGCAGTGACACTTTGAACGTAAATAATACCGGCAATACCGTGTCACAGTCCGGCCTCCTGACCGCGACCACCTTGACCGGCCTCGGCATGGGTGCCGCTGGCATCACCTATTCAGGTCTGAGCTTGTTGCAGGTGAACCTGGGTTCAGGCAACGACACCTTTACGGTCACTGGCGTCACCAATTCGACCGTGACGATCATTGACGGCGGTCCAGGCGCGAACAACGCCATCCTGAATTTTAGCGGCAACTTTGCCGGCATTAATCTGACGCTCCTCAATTTTGCCACGGCCACGTTGTATGTCGGCGGCGACTTCAGCGGCTGGTTGAATGATCTGGGTGCCTTCACTACGGTCATCATCGGTGGTTCGCTGACGAGCACGGGCATATTGAACGCCGGCTCCATTGGCACGATGACGGTTGGCGGTGACCTGGCCGGCTTGGTGACGGTGGTTGGGCTGCTGGACACCTTGACCGTGCATGGTGGCACACCGGGTAAAATCATCGCAGGCGACATTCACGTTATTACGGTGTTTTCCGGGTATGGGAACAAGGTGTTGCAGGTGATTGAGGGCGGCGTGGAGCGGCAGATCCAGGCGAAGCCGGTGGCCGGGGGCACGCTGGCGGGGACGGTGCATTTCGCCTTTGTGTATGATTCGCTGACGGTTGCGGATCCGCAAGTGGCCATCCGGATCACGGACGCCAGCCCGGTGGCGCGCACATTCAATCTGGCACTGGTGGTGGTGAACAGCGCCACGGCGAAGTTTAACCTGTCGCGCGTGGATTCGTACCTGAACGGCAAGACGGGCGTGAGCAACCTCAGCTTGCAAGGCGATTTGCTACAGACCTTGACCGCGCCGGAGCTGCTGCTCTTCACTGATTCGACGGCGGCCAGCCGCGGCGGCGTGATGTTGGCGGCGGACAGCATTACCGGCGTGGAAGTCAGCGGCAGGCTGCCGATGGGCTTCATCAACGTGGCGGGCATCGAAGGCCTTGCATTTGGGGTGCTTACGACGGCCGCCGGCGCGCCGGTCACCGTCACGACGCCCCTGGGGTCTGGCGGCATCCAGGTGCTCTGGAATCTGCTGGGCAGCAATGCGGCGATCAATCCCGCCACGGACGCCTTTGTGGTGCCGTTCAGCGAAACCCAAAGCGTGCGCCTCTTTGCGCATGTTAACACGAGCCAGACTTTGGAACAGGTCATGACGCTGACCGATCAAAGCAACGACAATCTGTCCATCATCGCCTATGTCGTGATAGTGCCGACGACGAACAACAGCATTAATCCGCTGGTGCAAAGCGTGATGCTGGCGGGCAATGGCGGCTCGATCAACAGCCTGCTCTCGATTGCGAACCTGACCAGCACCGGTCCGCTGGGTGATGTGACGATCAGCGCGGGTGCCGGCGCCACGGTGAACAACGCGCCCGGCCTGGGCAACATTTCCGCGCCGAGCATCTTCGGCAGCATCAATGTGACGAATGCCGGCATCTACGGCGTGATCCAAACCACCAGCGGCGACCTTGGCCGGGTGGTGCTGACGAACGGGGTGATTTCAAGTGTCACGACCATCTTTGCCAACGGTGCCATCACGGGCCAGATCATCAGCCGGGGCAGTTTGATCAGCACGGTCAAGACCAACGGCGCCTTCACGGGCGTGATCGCGGCACAGGGTGACATTGGCACCATTCAACGCGATGGCAGCGGCAATGCCGTGACCACGGCCGGGGCCTTGACCCGCTTCGGTGGCATCACCATCGGCGGCGCGGACAGCGGCCAGATCATCGCGCTGGGCAATTTGTATGGGAATGTGACGGTCAGTGGCATGATGACCGGGCGCGTGGCGGTGAGCGGGCAGGCGGTGGCCGGGCTGGCGGCAGCGCGCTACGGCATTCTTGGCAATGTGACGATCAGTACATTTGCGCTGGGCAGCGCCATTATATCCGGCGGGTTGGCGGGCGATCTGGCCGGTGGTACGACTCTGGCACTAGGCACGGCGAAAGGCTTTGTGGCGGCAGTGGGCAGCGCCAATCTCAGCGCGTCCACGACGATTGCCGCCGCCAATTTCATTCAAAATGTGCATAGCGGTTCCAACTGGGCGGCCATCAATGCCATCTTTACCAACAGCGGGGCATCGCTGCTGTTTGACACCGGCGGCAGCCTGCTCGGGCTGGGACTGATGGAAACGGACCTGACGAACATTCAGGATGCGGGTGGTATTTTGAGCGGCACGATTTCATGATGGCCCATGAAAACCAAGAGCCAGATTTTTAGTGACGACGATACGACTAACAAAATTATGAAGCATACTATTCGCCTGGCGCTGTCTGGCACGGCGGTCTTGCTGGCCGCCAGCGGCGCGCAGGCGGCTGATAAAATTTATCTCGAGGTGGCGGCGGGGCCGGCATTTCAGCAGGATACCTCCGTCAAGACCGGGCCTTTTGGCACCGGTGGAAATGTTCGTTTTGACACCGGCACCCGCGCCGGGTTGACGCTGGGGTATCAGTTGACGCAAGACTTTGCGGCTGAACTGGAAACCGGGGTGATTTGGAATTCAGTGAACTCGATTCAAGGCAATTCGCTGTCTGCCTTCGGTGCCAGGGCCGACGTTTACGAGATTCCTTTCCTGTTGAATCTGGTTTACAAGCCCTGGCATGGATCGTTCGTGCCGTATGTCGGCTTGGGCGCGGGCGGAGCGGCGACCCTGTTTGACTCCGCCAACATCCCGCCGTTCGGCCCGAATGCAAGCTACAGCGATACGGATTTCACGTTTGCGTATCAGGCCACGGTTGGGTGCAACTATGTGTTATGCAAACATATGGAACTTGGGTTGGCCTATAAATTCATGGGCACCACCGACCACAAATGGTCGGACCAGAACATTACTTTTAAAACGGATGGCAACCTGACCCATGCGGTCATGGCCACGGTGACCTGGCGGTTTTGAGGCGGTTGGTCGCCGGCTGAATAATCAAAATGTGTATGCGGCAAACAATTAAATCAGTTCTGACGGGGTTGCTGGCGGTGGCGGGAGCGTGCTCCGTGCCGGCGCAGTCATCCAACCGGGTCTGGTTTGTCACCTGCAACGGCGCGCCGACGCCGAGCAGTGATATATCCGTTCAAAGCCTGCTTACCGCCGGCGGGGCGGTCGTCGCCGCCGGCAGCGCCAGCAACTTCGTTTCGCAGGTCAGTTTGCCGGCCTTGAATTCGCCGTACGACGTCGCGGTTGATTTGGGGATGGGAAAAGTCTACGTGCTGGACAACAATCTGGCGGGCGGCACGCCGGCTTACATTTACTCGTTTAATCTCAGCGGCACGCCGGCGCAAGTGGCTGCCAGCAAGCAGATTCTTTATACCATGCCGGTGCCGGCGGCGGATGTGACGGCGGGCTTGTATCCGCTGATTTCCGGGATCGCCTTGGATGCGGTGAACCACCGGCTCTATTTCAACCAGATTGACGTCACCACGAGTTCCAATTCATTCATCGGCTGCCTTGAGTTGGCGGGCAGTGCCAGGAGCAATGCCTATAATACCATTGGCACGACTGATCCCGTGCTGCACACCTGCTATGTTGGTCAAATCCCGGGTCAGGGGCCGATCGCCTTGGGGGGCACGAATATTTATCTCGGGGCGATCAACGGTCTGAATGGAAACAATGGTGTTTACCAGGCGCCGTTGGATGGCCGCGGGGCTTGGACGGAAATCGTCACTGTGTCCGCTGGCGACACACTGTTTGGCGGCGGCTTGGTGGCGGGCGTGGCGGCGGATGTCCGGGATAATCTGGTTTATTTTCTCACGTACAATGCCGGGGCGGTGAATTACACCTTTGACCTGGGCCAGAACGCCCTTTGGACCTACAATCTCACCAACCACAACGTCGTCAAAATTGCTTCCGGGTACGCAGGATATCCGGGCAACCTGGCGCTGGATGTCGGGAACAACCGCTACTATTTCACGGTGGGCCAGGATGGCACCGGCAAGGTCAGCCCGACCAATTATCAGGCGATTTACACGGGAATCCTGGGGGTCACGAATGCGCCAACGTGGTTGTACACGCCTGTCTTGAGCGGTCAGGATACCGCTGGGAACCTCAATGCCGGCAGCGTCGCTTTGCATGGAATCTATGTCGTAGACATCTCGAGTACCAATCATCTGCCCGTGACGGGAATCTGTTCCGTGACGGCGGTCAAGAACCAGTCGCTCCGCTTGCCGGTGGCGGGCTTACTGGCCAATGATTACGACTTGGACGGTGATACCATTGCCCTGACGGCGGTCAGCGCCAGCAGCACGAACGGCGGCAGCGTGGGGTTGAGCGGCAGTTGGGTGGTTTATACGCCGCTGACCAATTTCATTGGCCGCGATCAATTCACCTACACGCTGACGGACGGCCAGGGCGGCCAGACGCAGGGAACGGTGGTGCTCAGTGTGGTTTCGGTGGCGACGCCCGCCACCAATCACCTGGCGATTCAGGTGCAGCCCGGTAGCCGGCTCATTTTCTTTGCGGGGGCGGCCAGCCAAAACTATGTGGTTCAATGTGCAGATTCGCTGACCGGCCCGTGGCAGGATCTTTCCCCCAGCCTGATGGCCAGTGCGACTGGATTCGTGGAGTACAATGATTTGCTGATGCCGCCTGCGCCGGTTCGGTTTTACCGCATTCGGCCTGCGTTCTAGGTTTCTTCGGCAAGTTTTGCGGAGGCTTTTAACCTAGAAAAAGCAGTTCAACCACGGATAAACCCGAAGGGACACGGATAGAGATCCGAAGCCCTCCATTCGAAATGGACAAGGGACAAAACCAAAGCTGTATAGCCGCAAAAGACGGCTATTGCATGGTGTGTAAGCAGATGCTTATGAAAGCCGAAGTTATTTCGCAACGTAATCGCCCATATCATTGCCAAATCGGTGATCCGGGGGACTTGCTTTAAGCTCACGGTATTGATCGCCCTGCCAGACAATCAGAGGCATTTCCAAGGTATTACCCATCTGCCGCCCGCAACTGTATTGATCAAAATTATGTACGCGGATGCCATTTACCGCCACGATCACATTGCCCGCTTTCATCCCGGCGTTTTGCACACGATCGTTTTCGGTGCGAACCAGCACGCCATCGCCGGGTGCTGAATGAAAATCTTGCATGCTGACATTTTCAAGACCTTTCGGGAACAGTTTGGGCAGTCGGCTTTTTAAGGCCGCAGCAAATCGATGGTCGCCAGTCTTTGCTTGGTAGCGAACGCAAAAACTGATGACCGGCCGGGAATCATCATAACGTTCTTCTTCTTTGACGAGCCATTGAAAGGCCTCGTCATAGCGGCCGGCAGTTTCGCAGAACCCGGACTTAGCCTCCAACCCGTCCGCCGAGTAAACCTCGCCAGCCTCGTCGGCGAGGGCTCGAGCCTTATTGGTCTCACCGTGCTCTAGATAATACTGAACCAGCCAATTGGCTTTGCTCGCTGCGGAAACCCGGTCCAGACATTGTTGCACCCCTTTTTCGTAATACTTGGCCGCCTTGTCATCCATTTGCCGGTCTTGAAAATAATCCCCCAAAATGTAATACCGGGCCGGATCCGGCGCGGACGCCTGGGCCATCAAGGCTTCGTAGCGATCCGGTTGATCCTGAATCGTGTCGGCCACCGCCTCCATGGCATACGTTGCGTAGGGCAATACTGATTTGTACGCCTCCTGGCATTGTTCATACGTCGGTTGTTTTCCCTGTTTGGGGTAGGCGAGGCGAAGGAGGTTGTAAGTGATATTGCGGTCATAAGGAGCGCGGGCGTGAAGCTGGGCGATGCGCTGGGTGGCCTCCGGCCCGCTTACCAGGCTGTAATGGGAAAAACGGGGAAGCGGATTGTAAGCGGTCCCCGGCGGCGGATTGTGCTTGTGCCATTCAGTGAGGTGTGGATTGGGGTTCGGTTTATAAAGTTCCTTCGAAGGTCCCCAAAAGCACAAATAATCCCAACACTCTGCGGGCGTGAGGTGCGGAGTGGCGACGGTGACTTTAAAGCCGTCGTCCACGGCTCGGTGATAGGCGGCGCTGTCCACACACGTAAACCGCCGGTAAAAGGGGGACAGGCGCAAAAAGGCAAAGGTCTGGTCACATTTCCCGGCAAACTCCTTTGCCTGGCCGGGAACGCCCCATTTGTTTTGCAGGAAATCGAAATTGTGCTCGATGGCGTGTCCCAGATGTCGTTGATAAAACATGGCCCATTGGCCCCAGCCAATCACCCGAACAGCGGGCTTGCCGTTCCGGTCGGCGACCAAACAGCCACGGGGCAATTCGTTCAATTTGCCGATCAATTCACGCTCGCTGGCGGCCTGTCCAGCGGAGATTTGGTACACGTTGGCCAACTCTTTGAACTCCAAGGGCAGAGAAATCCGCAATAGCTGATGGCCGGTTTCGACCGAATAATGGGCCTCGTTGGCAATGCGGACAAAATCCGGGGTAAGCTTCTGATTGTCATTGAGTTTGTTCCAAGCGATGTCTGTATCCACGGATCTGACCAAGGCTTGGAACCAAGCAATGCATTCAATGGGAGAGAGCGATTGCGCTTCCGCCAACGGGCGGTAATCAGCGGAGTTGACGGCCTGGAGGGTCCTCACCCACTTGGTCACGGCATCGACGTCGTTGGTGGCAATGACGCTCAATTTCTCCAACGCGGCAGCCTGATTATTCATCAGCGTCAGCAACATCGCGCCGGCGACCTGTGCGTTGACGTCCGGGGCCCGGATTCCCATTAAATATTGCGCCATGGCCAGATGCGCGGTCATCCGGCAAAGCGGGCTGCGGATATCATAGAAGTCGCCAGAATGTTCGCGCAATGAAAAGGCGCCGACGAGGATGGCCGCTTCTTCATGCAAGGCGGGGTTGCTAAAATCGCTTTCCAATTGGTCGGACAACGCCAGGCTTTTCCGCTCAATGGTGGCGGCCGTTCCATCGGTCAAAGCCAGCAAGAGCGCTGTGTCCGCGCGGGGCGGCGTGTCGTGCGGTTGCAGACCAAAGTTCCTGGCCAGCGCCTGCGCCACCGCTTGGTATGGTTCCGGCGACCAAATGGGACCGGCGATCTTCAAATCCATCTTTAAATCCGGCTGGTTGGGTCTCAACTCGATTTGAAGTTCGTAGACAGGTGCTCCCAGCGGCGAATCCGGTTTTTCGGTAGCCTTAACGGAACAGTGCATGGGGTCCCGCAATTGATGATGGGAGGCATAAAACAATTGTTCAGCCAGATCCGACACAATGGTTTCCACGATGAACTGGGATTCGTCCTGAAAGTGGGTTTGGAAATAGGCGCCTGACTGGCTGGCAGGCTCGTCAACCGAATGTCGGCAGCCCAGCAGCAGGGCAACCGCAATGAGACCATATATTCTCTTCTGAAAACCTATTCGCATAATTGCCAATGCTAATTGATTCAGGCAGGGGGAAAAGAGAAATTCAGCTGGCAGATGTTGACTAATTCGCGTGCTGGAATTTATCTGATCCATCAGGCTGCGCCGCGATGGATCAGTTGATCCGGCTGAGGTCCAAGGAGCTGCCCGACAATGCCACTTTGTTTCATCAGGACTGATTTTGCTTGTGTTTTCTGTCCGAAAGCGCCGAAATATCTTTAGTCAAATCACACGGATAATAATGGATATCAATGGCTTGCAGCCCAACCTAGGATCACCCGCAGGGTAATTGATCGCCAAGCTTGAAATCCGTGTTTATCACTGTCCATCAGTTGTTTATGACTTCTTTGGCGGGCTTCAACTGCCGTTTTTAGGCTGAATGGTGGGACGCCGCAACGGGGCGCGTGGACTGCAAACATTGGGCGATGGCGGAGCGTCGCCCCCTCATCCGGCCTTCGGCCACCTTCTCCCCCGATGGGGAGAAGGGAGGTTTTTTTGGTTTTGGTGCTACAAATATGGCGCGCCTACGGCGCTGGAAAATGCTGGCAGGTTGGCGTGGGGACGGAGCCGGATCAGCTTTGTTCCTGGTGGTTGTTTCCTGGTTCCTGCCAAAAGCTCCGGTGCCGTCGGCGGTTTTTGTGGGCGCATCTTTTTCGGGGGAGCAAGGGCGGAGCCGCCGCGTGCTGCTCCGGGATGAGCCGTGGGTGGGGCGCGCAGAGGCGGTGACCGGGGCATCACCTGTTTCGGTGATGGGGGGTTAACCGTTTTGGGGGATAGGCAACGGCCGATTGTGGTTTATATTGATTCGAGCCACTGAAAAAACACAAACCCCCGCGGGGCATGCCAAGCATGATTCCGCCGGCAGATGTGTCGGTGGACCAAAAAACATGATCATCATTTATCATCGCCCGCTGGCAAAATAGTTCCTGGCTCCAACCCCAACCATCAAGACTGAAGGAACCCCCCTAACCCCGCAACCCTGCAACCCAATAAAATGAAACACAAATTGTATCGCCTACTTACGGCAGCGTTACTGCCGGCAATTGTTCAAGCCGCCTCGGCGGCAGTCCTGCTCACGGATAACTTCACGGTGCTCCCCGGTGGTGTTAACAACCAGGATGTCAACCAGCTCCTTGGCAGCGGACGGCAGACTGGTCCGCTGGCTTCCGTCAGCTCGGGTTTCTTCTCCACCTACACGTTTGGGGGTGACCACCATCAGATAGGCAATACGACCACCGACGTCGGCCAGCCGGGAGGAGCCGCCAATAGCGCCTATGTGCTCCTTGCGTTCGGCGGGGGAACATTTCAAAGCGACCTTGACATTGCCAAAGTGTCCACCGGGCCGCTGACCATTGAAGTGGATATGTATAATAACGGTTCGAATCCCGGTGGTGGTGCCGACACCCAATGGGTGGCGCTCACCCTGGGAGTGCCCGGCAATACGGGTCCGAATTCCGGCGGGGCAGGTGAATTCGGTTTTCTCAAGCGGGCGAATGGCGGGGTGCAGGTGTTCCAGAGCGGCAGTGACATCACCAGTGGTGCTTTGGACGTGGTGGGAACGGCCACGGACGATCATTGGACGGTGACCTTCACCGACACGGCTGGAACGGGTTCCGCCTTCACCGGAAACGGCTCGAAAGTCACGCTCCAGAATGGCGCGACCGTGCTGGGCACCTATGCCTTGAACCAGTTGAAAAGCTCGGGTCTCCGGCTCGGTTTCAAATGCGATAACAATCGGTTCGCCGGCATTGCCAACCTGAAAATTTCCGGGACGTTGCCTGCGGCGCCCGCCCTCGCGGTGCTCTTCCACGATAACTTCAACGCGTATTATGGACTCAATTCGGATAATAATCTGAATCTCAATGTGGATCTGGCCGACCGCCAGAGCGGCCTGCTGACGCCCGTTAATTATACCGCCGGTGGAAACCACCATCAGGTCGGCAACTCGGGGACGGGTGTAAACCAACCGTTTGGCTCGGCCAACAGCGGCTACGTGCTCACCGCATTCGGTGGAAATTTTTACAGCGACCTGGACATCCCGGTCGTATCAACCGGGGTGTTAAAGATTGAAGTGGACATGTATGTGAACAACAACGATTGGCTGGCGCTCGGGTTGCGTCATGTGCCCACGGACTTTTTCCCGATCGTTCCGGCTGGCTCAGGCGAATTCGGCTTTCTGAGGCAGTCGGATGGCGGCGTGCAACTGTTCCAGAACGGCGGGGGTATCACGCCTTCTGGCTGGAACAATGCTAATACTGCGCCGGACAACCACATGACGTTTATTTTCACGGATACTGCGGGAACCGGCTCCGCGTTCAACGGGAACGGCTCGAAAGTCACCGTGATGAGTGGTGCGACCACGCTGGGCACGGTCACTTTGGCTCAATTGAGCAGCTCGGGTCTCAAGCTCGGTTTCAAAGCCGATAATAACCAACTCGGCGGCCTTGACAACCTGACCATCTCGGGGACGGCGCCGGCCGTCATCGCGCCCGCATTGGTGAAAGACATCAATCCGCTCCGGTCGGAAGTGGCCACGGGGGCGCCGTGGACCTTGTCCGTTACCGCCAATGGCATGCCATTAAACTATCAGTGGTATAATGAGAGCGGCCCCATCAGCGGAGCGACCACCAACAGCTACACCTTCAATGCCGTGGCCGGTCTCCATTCTTACTATTGCACCGTCACCAACGCCGCCGGAACCGTATATAGTTCGAGTGCGGTGGTGTTGAGTGCCACGAACCTGGTCACGGTCAACAACTTCAGCTTTGAAAATGGCTATACTCCGGCCTTCGGCAACGGGGGAATCCCCTTGCAGTGGACGGACTATAATCCCAGTTGGAGTGGTGTGGCTGGCGGCAAGGCCCAGTTTTCCCCGTCCATTATTCCCGATGGCACCTTATATTACGCGCGCAATACAGGCCCGAGTGACATCACTGGCGGCGTTTATCAGGATGTGGGCGCGTTGCAACCCAACACCACCTATAATCTTACCGTTGCCATCGGACGCGGAAATAATAAAGGCGTTGATCCCAACGGGCTGGGAGATTGGTCGCCGGGAATTATTTCGCTGCTCAATGGCACCGATAATACTGGCGCGGTTTTGGCCAGCACCACCGGGTATCCGGACGTAGCGGGCACCTGGCAGGACTATACGGCAACCTTTACCACCGGGCCTACAGTCAGCGGTGATCTCACCATTTCGCTGGCGGTCGCCCCGGCAAGCACCTATCAATCGCTGTTTGACAATGTGCGGCTGACGACCGGAGGGTTTTTGCCGGAGAATCCGGCTTTGGTCCAGGACATCCTGCCGGCTTCGGTGACGACGGTGGTGGGTGATCAGGTGGTGTTCACGGCGTCGTTCAGCAATGCCCCGGCGGCGAACCTGCAATGGCAGTTCATCAGCACCAATGGCGTGGTGAGCGACCTTTCCGGTCAGACGACTGAGACGCTGACGTTCAGCAATGTGCAATTGACCAACACCGGTTCCTACCGGCTGAAAGCCGTCAACCAGACCAACGGCCTGGCGGTTTACTTTAGTTCAGCCGCGTCGCTCGTGGTCAGTCCCGTGCCGGCACCGGTCAACAATGTGGTGATCACCGCTGCCAGCCAGACCGGTTGGGGCCCCGGGGCAGTTGGAATTTCCACGAATTTCATCCCCACCTGGACGGTAAACACCGATGGTGACCTGATATTAGGTTCACTTAATGGCAGTGTCGGGACGCCCAACACGGTCTATTCCGGCTTGGGCAATTTCGGCCTGGCTGGAGCCTATGGCGATCCGCAAATCTTGTCGGATGGCATTACTGGAAATCTGGTCTACAATCCGGGCAACGGTGGCAACTTCACGTTGGACACCTGTGGACCCTACAGCACCGATCCCCTTGCCAACTACGCCGGCATTTCGCTGACCTACACGCTGAATACGGTTTCGGCAGTCAACGGCTTTGACTTGACTAACATCGTGGTTTACGGCGGCTGGGGTGACAACACCCACGACGAGCAGAGATACCAAGTGCTCTATTCCACGGTGGCGGCGCCCACCACATTTATCCCCATGACCGGCTGGGTGGACTATCTGCCGACGAATCCGAGCGGCTACCAATCGGCCACGCGCACCACACTGACCCCGGCAGCGGGCGTGATGGCGGCAAATGTCTATGCCGTACAGATCAACTTTAACAGCCAAAATCCAGTGCCGAAGAACAGTTATTCGGGCTATGCGGAAATCATCGTGGGTGGCAAGGTGGCGCCAGCCCGGCCGCTTTTGACGCAGGACATCAGCCCGGCCGCCGCCGAGGATGTGGTGGGCAGCAAGTTGACGTTCGCGCCAGCGTTCATCAACGCCACCAGTTATCAATGGCTGAAAAACGGGACGAATCTGCCGGGAGCCACGCTGCCGGTGCTCACGCTCAACAACCTGCAGCTCACGGATGCGGCCACGAATGGCGGTTACAGCCTGAAGGTTTGGAACGCCAACGGCACCAACGTGAGCTCGGCTTGCACCGTTTACGTTGACCCGGCCCCGACCGCGACCAACAACGTGGTCGCGGCCTTCGCCTACCAGTCCTCGTTGGCGGCCGGATTCGGCCCCACTTGGGACACGTCCTTGCTGAGTGCGAGTTTGATTGCCGGCCAGAATCCGCCTGCTGGCGGCTCGGATACGGATTCGAGATTCGTCGGTGGCGGCGATCACGCGGCCGGGTTGTCGGTGCTGACGGATGGCAACTATGGGACGTTCGCCAGTGACGGTACGCACCCGGCCTTTGCCGCCGCCGGTCATGGGGCGGGCAATTATGTGATCTACACGCTGGGGTCCGATGTCAAAGGCTATGATGTCACGAACATCCTGATTGCCGGCGGCTGGAATGACGCTGGCCGGGACTCCCAGTATTACACCATCCAGTATTCGACGGTGGCGAATCCCGACATGTTCATTCCGCTGGTGTCGGTTGCCAACAACCTCAGTGGCGGCAACGGCAAGGCGGCGCCGGCGTCGGGCGTGCCAACGGTCGTCCGCAGCACGTTCACCCCCGCGAGCGGAGTGCTCGCCAGCCATGTTTACGCGATCCAGGTTAACTTCGAGTTTCCGCACGACGTGGCGAACGGGTATTCCGGCTACAGTGAAATCAGCGTGTTTGGCGCGCCTTCGGCCACGGCCCCGGCGGCGGGGCCGGTGATCACCGGCACGCACGACACCAGTAATCCCACGGTGTTGACCCTGGCCACACCCAACCTGATTCCCTATCAACTGCCCAGCAGCTTCGGGGCGGGCAGCTTCGCGAACGAGGGCTGCAATGTGACCAATCTGACGGACGGCATCCTTGGCTCCGGCTCCGGTTTCGCCGCCAGCTGCGGTGGCGACGGCTCGGCGGTTCCGTGGATTGTCTTCACGCCCACCAATGGCAGTTGGAACCTCAGCAACATCGTGGTTTACACCATGTGGAACGATTACGGCCGGTGTGGCCAGTTCTATAACGTAAGCTATGCGACGACGTCGAATCCGACGCTGTTCCTGCCGCTGGCCAGCGTGGGTTACAATCCGTTTGTCCCTGAAGATGGCACGCACAGCGCCAACCAGGTGCAGATTGCGCCGCCGGTGGGCCAGGAGCTGCTGGCCAGCAACGTGGTGGCGGTGAAATTCGACTTCACGTCGCAGGGGGTGCTGAACTACGGCTGGTCCGGCTATACGGAAATCGTGTTGCAGGGCACCAACGTGCAGTCACTGGTGGTTCCGCCCACCCTGCCGACGAAATTCGACGCACCCAGGGTTTCCGGTGGAAACCTGATCCTGACGGGCAGCGGCGGCGCGCCGGCGGGTCACGCCTACGTTTGGTTGAGCACGACGAACCTCTCGGCGCCGATCACCTGGACGACGAGCTACACCGGCAATCTGGATGGCGCGGGCGCCTTCTCGAATGCGATCCCGGTGAGCCTCACCAACCGGTCGGTGTTCTTCCGGTTCATGATGCCGTGAGCGGGTTGAATTAAGTCATTAGCGTCAACCGCCCGGGGACGCAAGTCCCCGGGCGGTTCACTTAACAAAGCGAGCTTTAGCTCCAGGTAACTAAACATAAATGAAAAAAGAATATCAAAGCGTCGAAAGCGATCAAACGGGTCGCCGACCAAGTCGCGGATTCACCCTGATTGAACTGCTGGTGGTGATTGCCATCATCGCCATTCTGGCGGCCATGCTGCTGCCGGCGCTGGCCAGTGCCAAGAAAAAGGCGCAGGGCATCAACTGCATCAGCAACCTAAAGCAATTGACGTTGGCCTCCCATCTCTATGCTGGCGACTTTCAGGATGCCATTCCGATTAATGATACAACCACGAATGCATGGGTGGCGGGCGATGTGAGCGGCAGATCCGGCAACGATGGCATTACCAACCTTGCCAATCTCTACATCGGCGCGCTTTGGTCTTACAACAAATCGGCGGCCATCTACCAGTGTCCGGGAGACAAGGATTTGGCTGGCAATGTCAATACACCGCGGGTGCGCAATTATTCCTTGAACGGCATGATGGGCGACAACCGGGGCGTGGGCGAAGGTGCCCACGTTCATCCGAATGCGACCGAACACCGCAAACTTACCAGCGTCGCAAACCCCGGCCCTTCCGCCGCTTCGTTTTTCTTTGATGAGCAGTCCAGCCCGGACAAGGACTTGACGAGTGTGGACGATGGTTATTTTGCGGTTGATGACGGCTCCGGCGGCTCCTATTTCACCGCGAATTCCAGGCAATGGCGGAATGTCCTGTCCAGCCGGCACGGCAACATTGGGGAACTTTCTTATGCGGACGGACACGCGGGCGCGATGAAGTGGCTGGAACCGGACACCAAAAACTTGAAAGGCATCAATGCCCTGTCGGCGGAGTACAACAACCGGGATAAATACCAGCTCTGGATCTCAACCTACGCACCAGGATCCATTCCCGGAGTCGCGTGGTGAGGCGCAGTCAACGATGAATGGCTTGGATGCAGCGGCGCAATCGACGGTTCCAATCTGATATGGTTAAGCAACGTACTCTGCCAGTCTTCATGGCGGTGATGGTCGGCATTCAGGCGGGATGGTTGGTGGCGGCAGCGGGCGAGAACCGCGCCCCCGCCACCTGCCGCACGATTCTCACGGCGAAAGATAACGGCGCCCGGCTGGCCGAACAGCCCGCCGTGCGGCTGGGCACCCAGGCGGACGGCTCGCTGCCGTCGGTCACGGTGGATCCCGCCAAGCAATTCCAGACGATTGAAGGCTTTGGCGGAGCCTTCACCGAGGCGGGGGCGGTGACCTGGCGGAAAATGGGTCCGACGAACCAGCAGGCCATCATCAATGCCTACTTTGATGCCACCACGGGCCACGGCTACACGCTCTGCCGGACGCACATCAATAGCTGCGATTTTTCCGTTAACAACTATGCCTACGACGAGGTCGCGGGTGACACGGAATTGAAGCATTTCTCCATTGCGCGTGATGAACAGGCGCTGCTGCCGATGATTCAGGCGGCGCTCGCCGCCAGTAAAACGCCGTTCAAACTCTATGCCTCGCCCTGGAGTCCGCCCGCGTGGATGAAGACCAACGGCCAGATGAACCACGGCGGCGGGCTCAAGCCCGAATACCGCCAGGCGTGGGCCGACTACTTCGTCCGCTATTTTCAAGAGTATAAAAAGCACGGCATCACGTTCTGGGGCTTGACCACGCAAAATGAGCCCGAGGCCGATTCCCCCTGGGACAACTGCCTGTACTCGCCCACCGAGCACCGCGATTTCATCCGGGATTATCTCGGGCCGACACTGCACCGTGCCGGTTTGAAAAAAGTGCGGATTCTGGCCTGGGATCATAACCGCGATCATATGATTGAATATACGGATGTGCTGTACGCCGATCCCGTCGCCAGCCGTTACATTTGGGGCACCGCCTATCATTGGTATTCCGACGGGGCCTTTCAGAACATGGCCATGCATCACGACGCCTGGCCGGACAAGCCGTTGCTCGCCACGGAAGGCTGTCAGGATGGCGGTCCCCACCTCGGCGAATGGGGTCCGGGCGAACATTACGGCTCCGCCATCATCAGCGATCTGAACCGCTGGTCGGTGGGCTGGGTGGATTGGAACCTGGTGCTGGATGAACAGGGCGGGCCCAACCACGCCAATAATTTTTGCAGTGCGCCCATCATTGCCGACACCAAGCACGACCAGTTGTTGTTCCAAAGTTCCTATTACTATCTGGGTCATTTTGCCCGCTTCATCCGGCCCGGTGCCAAACGGATTCTCTGCGCCTCGGCCCAGAACAATCTGGAAGCCACGGCGTGCGTCAATTCCGATGGCACGGTGGCCATCGTGGTGCAGAACCGCAATGATCAGCCGGTAAAATTCAACCTGAAAAGCCTGCGCACCGCGACCCCGCTGGAGCTGCCGGCGCATGCCATTGCCACCTATTTGGTCCCGGCCAAAGATTTGTGATCATGAAATGAGCCCGGCTAAACGATATGATGGGATGGCCCCGGCCGGGGCCTTCCTCCCTTTTAGCAGGTTCAAGCAATCGACGCTAACGCTGGTTTGGGGCGCAATTTTTGTCACCGCGGGGCTGCTTTCAGCCCGGGCCGCCGACCCGCTCGCGGCGGAGTACCATGCGACGTTGTCGGTGCTTGGGTCTTCCGTGGCCAAGGGGTATGGGGCTTCGGGCACCGCCGCCATGGTGCTGATCAATGGTTCGATTTCGAACAGTTATGCCGCGCGGCTGACGGTCATGGCCGCCGCCAACGGCTGGCGCGTCGTGAATCAATCGGTGGGCGGCGATTCGACGGCGCGTGTCATCAACCGCTTTGACACGGATGAAGTCCCGGTACACGCGGAGCAGGTCTTCATCGGTTTGTCGCTGGGCAACGAGGGGCTGGCCGGCGCGGCCAATCCGGCGGCGGTTTGCGCACAGTTCTTCAGCGGCATCACCAACCTGATCGCGCTCTCGCGGTCCAATCATCTGCAACCGCTGCTTGGCAACCAATATCCGAAGGACGCCTATTCCCGCCGGGAATATGGCCGCCTCAAGCAGATGGATTTGCGGCTTAATACGCTGGCTGTGCCCAGCGTGAATTTTCTGGGCGCCACGGATGACGGCGCGGGGCACTGGGTGAACAACGCCTTCATCAATCTCAATTCCGGGGATGGCACGCACCCAAGTGATGCCGGTTTCAATGAGATGTTTTTAGCCATTGTGCCCGGCGTGTTTGAAGCCGTGCGGCAGGGCAAAACGACGCCGCAATGGGGCGACCGCGCGCACTGCCTGCGGTTGACGGGCTCGGCGGGCCAGCCGGCGCCGTTGAGCTTTACGCCGGGCGGACCGATGCACTCGTTTACGCTGTCGTTCCGGGTGCGTTCGACGGCGACCGGCACGGTGGCGGGCATTACGCTGCCGGCCGGCTGCGGGCAGCCGACGGTGGAAATGACGGCCAGCGGGCCGGCCTACCACGGCCTCAATGGCGTGTTGAACAACCCGGCCACAGCGGGCACGAACGGAGCGTGGCACAACGTGGTGGTGGCGCACCAGTATGCGCGGGGACTGACCTGGTTTTATGTGGATGGCATGTTGTCCGGCATGGTGGCCGAGCGGCTGACGCCCGTGGGTTTTGTCTTGGGTGGGCCCGGCCAGGCCACGACGCGGCCGGCCGCCCCGGCGCAGGCGGATTATGCCGATTGGTTCGTGCACCGCTCGTTGCTGAATGCGGAAGAGGTGGCGGCACAGTTACACGGGAACCTGCAGCAGGCCAGCCTGGAGCTGTATGCGCCGCTGGATGACGCCACTTTTACCCCGGGCGGCACGGTCACCAATCGCGCGCAAAGTCTGGCGGCGGCGGTGATTCATGGTGACGCCGATCACTATCAATCCGTGCCCTCGCAGGCTTCACCGGCTGGTGGCCGTCACGAATCGGCTCCATGAACCTGACCGGGAATACCAATTTAATGAACATTGCAAAAAGATATGTCGGGACGGCGTTGGCTGTCGTGTTGTTGGGGTTCGCAAGCAGCCAGGCGTCGGGCGCGTTGCTGCCAGTGAATCTGCGTTGTGCAGAGCGGGTGAATCCGCTGGGGATCGGGGACGCCACGCCCCGGCTGTCCTGGCAGTTGCAAAGCGGCGGGCAGCGCGGCGAGATCCAGAGTGCCTACCAGGTGCAGGTGGGCACCACCGCCGGGGGGGCGCAGGTGTGGGACAGTGGCAAAGTCTCCGGCAGCGAGACCGTGGATGTCCGGTATGCCGGTCCGGCGTTGACGAGCGGGAAAAAATATTTCTGGCAGGTGCGCGTGTATGACGGCAGCGGCCAGGCCTCGGCTTGGAGCACGCCGGGCGTTTGGAGCATGGGGCTGCTGTCGCCAACCGATTGGACGGCGGCCTGGATTGGCTACGATGCGGCCTACACGCTGACCGCGCAGGAGACGCTCAATCAGACGCTGTTCAACGCGTCGGGCATCAACTGGGTGGCCGCGTCGGGCCAGGCGGTGCAGGGCGGGCTCTCTCAATCCGCGCTGCGCAAGCAGGTGATTTTGCCGGCCGGCCAGACGTTTACCAACGCGGTGCTGGCGCTTTATGCGGACAATCAATGCAGCGCTTTCGTAAATGGCCAGGCGACGACCAACCTGGCTTTGCGCTGGGAGGCCACGGCGCGGATCAATGTGACGTCGCTGTTGCACGCAGGCACGAATGTGGTGGCGCTTTCGGCCACGAATACCGACGCCCAGGAATCGGCGCGGGTGATCGGCCGGCTGGTGGTGCAATTTGCCTCGGGCAGTATTTCCAATATTCCGGTGGATGCCTCGTGGAAGGCCGCCTCCTGGCCTGCCGGCGCCTGGACGCAGACGAATTACAATGATTCAGCCTGGGGCGCGCCGGCCACGCTGGGTTCGCCGTGGGGCACGCCCGCGAATAACGAACTGGCGCGTGTGCCGGCGCCGTATTTGCGCAAGAATTTTTCCGTCGGTCAAACGATGACGCGGGCGACGGTGTATGTCACGGCGCTCGGCGCCTATGAACTGCATCTGAACGGCCAGAAGGTGGGCAACGATGTGCTCGCCCCGGGCTGGAGCGAGTTTACCAAGCGCGTTTATTACCAGACCTATGACGTCACGGGTCTGGTGCAGGGCGGGTCGAATACGCTCAGCGCCATTTTGGGGGATGGCTGGTATGCCAGTGCGCTGGCGTTCAAAGGCACCCGTAAAAACTACGGCGGCAACCCGCGGTTCCTCGCGCAACTGGTGCTGGAACTGGCCGATGGCAGCACGCAAACCGTCGTGAGCGATGCTTCGTGGAAAGCCAGCTACGGACCGATCCGGTTCGCCGATCTGCTGCTGGGCACGGAATACGACGCGCGCCGGGAATTGACCGGCTGGGACACGACCAATTACAGCGACAGCGCGTGGTCGCCGGTGTTGACCGGGCTGAGCGCCGGGGCCATGCATTACAACGATGTCACCACCAACCTCGCGGCGCGCGTCTCCAACAATCTGCTCAACTTTTTGGCGAGCAATGACAATCTGGGCGGTGATCCGGCTTACGGCACGGTGAAGACGCTGCAAATTACTTACCGGCTGGGCACCGCCACGCAGACCGTGTCGTATGCGGAGAATGTCACGGTGACCCTTGGCGGCACCGGCCAGACGCTGACGATTCTCGCGGCGTATTATGGCGATGCCAGCCAGTTTCCCGACCGGGGCGGATTGCAGGTGCAGGCGGCGGTGACGGAGCCGTCACGGTGTCTGGAGACCTTGCCGGCGACCAGCCTGACCACGCCGAAGCCGGGCTGCTACACTTTTGATCTGGGCCAGAACATGGTGGGCTGGGTGCGCTTGAAAGTGACCGGCAACGTGGGCGACCGCATTACGGTGCGCCACGGGGAAATGCTCAATCCCGACGGCTCCGTCTACACCGCCAATCTGCGCGGGGCGAACGCCGCGGATTTCTACATTCTCGCCACCAATGGCACCTCGGTCTTTGAGCCGTATTTCACCTTCCACGGCTTCCGCTACGTGGAAGTGCGCGGCTTGGCATCGGCGCCGGGGCTGGATGCAGTCACCGGCATCGTGGTCAATTCAGACATGCCAAGGACGGGGGAATTTACCTGCTCCAGTCCGCTGGTGAACCAGCTTTTTCATAACATCATCTGGGGGCAGAAGGGCAACTATCTCGAAGTGCCCACCGACTGTCCGCAGCGCGATGAGCGCATGGGGTGGACCGGTGACACGCAGTTTTTTGTGCCGACCGCGGCGTATGATTTTGATGTGCAAACCTTCTTCCGCCGGCAGCTCGTGACGCTGTGTGAAGACGCGCAGCACGCGGATGGTTCGTTTGCGCACGTCGCGCCGGATTTGAGTGCCGGCACCGGCTCGGCGGCCTGGGGGGATGCGGCGTGGATTTGCACCTACAACATGTATCGCTCCTATGGCGATACGAACGTGATCGCGGATCACTACGCCTCGTTTCAGCGCTACGGGCAATACTTTGCCGCCCACGCATCCAGTTATTTGGTGGCCAGCCTGGGCAGCGACTTCGGCGACTGGTTGAACCTCGGCGGCGGCGCCACCGGCACCGTCATCGACACGGCGTATTACGCATACTATGCGCAGGCCATGTCCGAGATGGCCGCGGCCATCGGTAATTCGGCGGATGCGGCCAGCTACGCGGCGCTGCATGACGACATCGTGGCGGCGTTCGCGGGCTTGTTCAATGCGGACGGCTCGTTCGCTGATGGCAGCGGGCAGACCGGCTACGCGCTTGCCTTCACGCTGAATTTGGTGCCCGCCGGATTGCGCGGCAAGGCGGCGCAGAAGTTTGCGGACAGCATCGCAGGCGCAAACAATCATCTGGCCACCGGGTTCATCGGCACGCCGCGCTTGCTGCCGGGTTTGCATGCGGCGGGACGGGACGACCTCGCCTACACCTTGCTGCTGCAAGAAACTTATCCCTCGTGGCTCTTTCAGGTGAAACTCGGCGCCACGACGATGTGGGAGCGTTGGGACGGCTGGACGCCGACGGGTGGTTTCCAAACCATCGGCATGAATTCCTTCAACCATTATTCCTTCGGGGCGGTGGGCGAATATCTTTATGGCGCGGTCGGCGGCATTACGCCGGTCACTCCCAGCTACCAGAGCATTCGCATCCAGCCCGTGCCCGGCGCCGGGCTGACGTGGGCCAACACCAGCTACCAGTCAACCCGCGGGCTGATTGCCACGGCGTGGACGAACACAGGTACCGCCTTCAATCTGGACGTGGTGATCCCGCCGAACATCACGGCGCAGATTTTCGTGCCCACCACCAATGCCGCCGCGATCACGGAAAGCGGCGTGCCGGCCGCCAGTTCGCCGGGGGTCAGTTATGCGGGTGTTTCCAATGGGTGTGCCATTTATAACGTCGGTTCCGGTCATTACGTATGGACGTCGCCTTTTCAATTGCCCGTCGTGCCGGGCGTAATAATTAGCACGACCAACCAGACGGGCACGACCGGGGTCAGTTTCACGCCGAGTTGGGGCGTGGTGACGAATGGCAGTCTGATTGCCGGGCAGGCGCCCGCCAGTTCCGCCGGCGATTTCAGCAAGGAACCTTTTTTGGGTGCCCGGAGCGTGAATTCGCTGACCGATGGCGGCAGTCTCACCATCACCACCGGCGGCAGTACGAAAACGACGAGTCCAAACTATGTGACGTGCGGCAGCGGCAATTCGGCCGGGTCGGTCGTGATCTACACCCTGGCCGGTTCCACCAATGGCTACGATCTGACCAACATCGTGGTTTATGGCGGCTGGGGGGATAATGGCCGCGATCAGCAGGCGTATACCGTTTATTACTCCACGGTCGCCGCCCCCACGAATTTCAATTCGCTGGCGATTGTCAGCTTTAACCCGGCCATTGCCAATGATCTCCCCTCCGCCACGCGGGTGGCGATCACCTATTCGACCGGCGTGCTGGCCTCCAATGTCGCGGCCCTGAAATTCGACTTCACCAGCCCCAGCTCGGAAAATGACTATTGCGGCTATGCGGAAATCACCGTGTTCGGTTCCGCCTCGGCACCCTTGCTTAGCGCGCCGACCCTGGTGGCGAACCCGCAGCCGGCCACGGCCACCACGGTGGTGGGCGATCAAATCACGTTTACGGCGGCCTTTGCCAGCGCCCAAGCCATGGCTTATCAATGGCAGCTCATCAGCGGTGGCACGACCAATAATATCGTCGGCGCGACGAATCCGACCCTGACGCTCACCAACCTGCAGTTGGCCAGCAGTGCCGCCTACCGGTTGGTGGCTTCCAATGTGCTCGGCGTGGCGGTGAGCGCCCCCGCTTCCTTGGTGGTCAGCAACCTCCCCGCGGCGGTGAACAACGTCATCACGACCACCGCCACGCAATCGGGTCTGGGCACCGGCACGTTTACCCCGGTGTGGACGGTGGTGACCAACCACAGCTTGATTGCCGGGCAGGCGCCGGCCGTTGCCAGCGGCGATTTCAGCATGGAAATTGCCGGGCGCAGCGTGAATTCCCTCACCGCCGGCGGCAGCGGTTCGCTGACCACGATCATCACGCCGACGGGCTACACCACGAGCACGAACTATGTTACGTGCGGCGATGGCACCGGGGTCGGGGCCTCGGTGGTCTACGCGCTGGCGGGTTCCGCCACCGGCTACAATCTGACGAACATTGTAGTTTACGGCGGCTGGGCGGATGACGGTCGTGATCAGCAGGCGTATACCCTGTCCTATGCCACGGTGGCGGCCCCGGATAATTTTATCCCGCTCACGAGCGTGAGCTTCAATCCCAACAACCCGGCCAACGCCCAGATGGCCACGCGCGTGACGCTGGCCCCGGCCGTCGGTGCGCTGGCCACCAACGTGGCGGCCGTAAAATTTGATTTCACCACCCCGTCCTCGGAACATGGCTTTTGCGGTTACTCGGAAATCACGTTGTTCGGCCGGCCCACGTTGACCACAGTGCAGCCCACCCTGGCTGGCAGCCTGGTGTTGGGCGGGGCGAATTTCATCCTGAACCTGGGCAGTCTGGTGTTGGGGCAAAACTACCAACTCCAGAGCTGCACCAACCTCAGCCTGGCGAACTGGACCAGCGAATCCGACTTTGTCGCTTCCCAGTCATCCGTGGCGGTGACCAATCCGGCCGTCGCCACCCCGCAAAAATTTTACCGCGTCATGGCTTATTAGTCACCGATCACCAATCGGCAAAGACAGATGGCCCGGCAGGTAGCAGTTCGGTGCTGGCATTGAAGTACCTATGAAAAATTCGTGTTTTGCCCGATGGCAAGCCGGTGTGATGGTGGCCTTGCTGGCCGCCGCCAGTCCGATTTCGGCCACCTTGGTCATTACGCCGGTCAACACGAACAGCGCCACCCTGCCGTTCAATCCCAACTGGCCGGTGGCGGCCAACAGCCTCATCGCCGGCCTCGCCCCCGGCAGTGCGACGGGCGATTTCTCCGCCGAGGCGCCGGGCCGGAACGTCGCCTCCCTGACCGCCGGCGGCAGCCTGGCGATTGCCCTGATTAATGGCCCCTCCGGCACCACCGGCAGCACCAACTATGTAACTTGTGGCCCGGGCGCCGGGCAAACCATCGTCTATACGCTGCCGCCCGCTGCCACCAACGGCTATAACCTCACCAACATCACGGTGTACAGCGGTTGGCCCGATAACGGCCGGGATGCACAGCGCTACGTGGTTTCTTACGCCACCGCCGCGACCCCGGCCATGTTTATGCCGCTGGCCAGCGTGGACTATAATCCCCCGGTGAATGGCGGCCTGGCTTCGGCCAACCGCGTGGTTTTGAACGACTCGGCCGGAGCGCCCATTGCCGCCAATGTTGTCGCCCTGCGGTTTGATTTTACTGCGGCCGTGGAATATGACTACACCGGTTATGGGGCCATCACGGTGCAAGGCACGGCCGCGACCAATCTCAACGCGTCCCCCCTGGCGATCACGGTTCAAAATCAAAACAGCGGCAGTGCTTTCACCCCCACGTGGATCATTGAGACGAACAGCCTCATCGCCGGCCAGCAGCCGAGCTTTACGGGTGCCGGTGATTTCACCGGCGGCCAGGGCGTGGCGGGCATCACTGCACTGACGGACGGCAAGTTTGGCAGCGCCGCCAGCTACTCGTCCTACGCCTTTTGCGGCAGCGGCGCCGGCCAGTCGGTCACCTATTATGTCAATGGGGCCACGCTGACCAACCTCGTCGTTTACAGTGGCTGGGTGGATCAAAACCGGGATGGCCAGTTCTATAATGTTTTATATTCCACGCTGTCGGCACCCTCCTCCTTCTTGCCGCTGGCCAGTGTTTATTACAATCCGCCGGTCACCGGCATTTCCGCCAACCGGGTGGCCATCAGCAGTTCGATCGGCGGACCGCTTGCCACGAACGTTGCGTTCATCACCTTTGACTTCACGCCGCAGGACGCCGGCTCTGATTATGGCTTTTCCGGTTATGCTGAAATCATTGTGCAAGGCATGGGTGGTTCGTCCTCGTCCGCCACTCCGCCCGCCATGAATACCGCGGTGCCCGCCAGCACGGCCGATGGGGCCGATGCGGCGCTCGTGTTTAATGAAATCATGTATCATCCGCCGACCGATGAAGCGGGCCTGGAATGGATCGAATTTTACAATCAACTGGCGGTGGCGGTGGATGTTTCTGGCTGGCGGGTCGGCGGCGACACAGACTTTGTTTTTCCTGCCGGCTCCCGCGTGGCAGGTCGCAGCTATGTGGTGCTCGCCCGTGATCCGGCCCGGTTGTCGGCCGTCACCGGGCTGGCTTCCAATGTGTTTGGCCCGTTTGTCAGCCCGCTCAATAATCAGGGCGGCACCCTGGCGCTGTTCAATCATTCGGGCCGCCTGATGGATCAGGTGACGTTCGGCACGACCGGCGACTGGCCGGTGACGCCGGATGGCGCCGGACCATCGCTCGCCAAGGTGGATTGTGACTGGGGCAGCGCCGCCGCCGCGAACTGGCGCGCCAGCCAGCAGAATGGCGGCACGCCCGGGGCGGAAAATTTTGCGGCGTTCGTCCCGCCGGTGACGGTCGGGTTTAACGAGGTCGTCGGCACCACCAACGCCGCGTTCTGGGTGGAATTGATGAACTACGGCACCAATGCCGTTTCGCTGGGCAACTGCATCCTGCATCACGACGGGGTCACCAACACGGACTACCTGTTTCCACCAATTGTGACCCTGAATGCGGGCTCCTTGCTCGTGTTATCCAACAGCACGCTCGGCTTTATCGCTCCGGCTCCCGGCGAGAAGCTGTTTCTGTTCGCCCCGGGCCAGACCAACATCTATGACGGGTTTGTGCTGAAGAAAACCACGCGCGCGCGTTTCCCGGATGGCACCGGCACGTGGCTGGTTCCCAACGTGCCGACGCCCGGAGCGAGCAACAGCTTCGCGTTCCACACCGGGCTCGTGATCAACGAGATCATGTATAACCACCAGGATTTTCCGGCGGCCGCCACGAACGGGCTGCCGTCGGGTAATCCCGAAGAGTGGCTCGAAATCTACAATCGCAGCGCCAGTCCGGTGGATTTGACCGGTTGGACCCTGGCGGGTGGGATCAGCTACGCGTTTGGCACCGGCAAGACCTTGGCACCGGGCGGCTATCTGGTGGTGGCCCGCGATGCCGCGACGTTGCGGGCGAATTATCCCGCGATTGATGTGGTGGGCAATTACAGCGGGCGGCTCGGCAGCGATGACACTGTCATCCTGAACGATCCGTTGGGCAACCCGGCCAATCAGGTGCATTATTACGGCAGCGGGCACTGGCCGGAAGCCGCCAGCGGCGACGGTTCCAGTTTGGAACTGCGCGACCCGCAGGCCGACAACCGCGCCGCTGAAGCCTGGGCTGCGAGCCGGGAGTCCGGCAAGTCGGCGTGGCAAATCTATACCTACCGGATGGTCGCCCAACCCAGCGCCACCCCGGCCCCCGACAATCAATGGCATGATTTTGTGCTGGGGCTGTTGAGCGCCGGGGAATGCTGGGTGGATGACCTCAGCGTCATCCAATCGCCCACAAATAATCCCGTGCAGTTAATTGCCAATGGCGGCTTCGAAAATGGCCTGACCGGCTGGCGGGTGCTGGGCAATCACCGGCTCAGCGTGGTGGAAGTCGATCCGGCTAATGCCGGCAACCATGTGCTGCACGTCATCGCCAGCGGGCCGCAGGAGCACATGCATAATCATATTGAAGCCACGCTCGCCCGGACGGTGACCAACGGGCTGCTCTATGAAATTTCCTTTCGCGCCCGGTGGCTCACCGGCAACCCCCTCTTGAACACCCGGCTTTACTTCAACCGGGTGGCGCGCACCACCGCGTTGCCGGTGCCGCAGTTGAATGGCACGCCCGGCACGGTCAATTCCTGTTTCACGTCCAATGCCGGACCGACCTTTGCGCTTTTCCAGCATCAGCCGGTGGTGCCCCGGGCCAGCCAGCCGGTCACTGTTTTCGTCCAGGCCCGGGACCCGCAGGGTGTCGGCGCTGTCAGCGTCGGGTGGTCGGTGAACGGCGGCGCCTGGGCCAGTGCGCCGATGACCCTGACCAATGGCGTTTATACCGGAACCATTCCAGGTCAGTCGGCCGGTGCGCTGGTGCAGTTTTATGTCCGGGCGGTGGATGCCTTGGGAGCGGCCTCAACCTATCCGGCCCGCGGCACGAACGCCGGGGCGTTTTACCGGGTGAATGACGGGGCGGCCAATGTCGCGCTGGCACACAGTTTCCGCATCCTGATGTCGTCCGCCAATATCGCCCTGCAATACGCGACCACCAATTTGATGAGCAACGAGAACCTGCCGTGCACCGTCATTTATGACGAGCGGCAGGCTTATTATGACCTGACGGTCCGGCTCAAGAGCAGCGAGCGCGGCCGGGTGGAGGCGGGGCGCATTGGCTTCCATTTGGAATTCCATCCCGATGATTTGTTCCGGGGCGTACATCCGGTGCTGCTGCTGGACCGTTCCACCGGCGGCGCGCGGCTGCCGCAGGAGGAAATTTTATTGAAACACATGCTGGGCCATGCCGGCGTGCCTGCCGTGAACTCCGATCTCTGCCGGGTGATCGCGCCGCAGGGCGCACAAACCGGTCCAGCCATTCTTTCGCCTCGCTTTGAAGACCAGTTCGTGGCCACCGCCTTCACCAATGGCAGCGCCGGCACGCTCTTTGAGCTGGAACTGACTTATTACCCCCTCACGGCCGATGCCGCCGGCTACAAACTGCCGTCGCCCGATGACGTGCAGGGCGTGGATTTTTCGGATCTCGGCAGCGACCAGGAAACTTACCGCTATAATTTCATCATTAAAAATCATCGCCGGGTGGATGACTATGCCACCTTGATGCACCTGGCCCAGGGCTGGAACCTCACTGGCAACGCGCTGGACGCCCGGACGCAACTCACCATGGATGTGGATGAATGGCTGGCGGCCTACGCGATGGTCAGCCTGGGGGGCGTTTCGGACATGTACACCTTCGGCAATAATCACAACCTGATGGCTTACGTCCGGCCCGCCGACAACAAGGTGTTGTATTTTCCCTGGGACATGGACTTTCTGTTCAGCCAGCCCGCCACGGCCGCGCTGGTGGGCGATCAAAATCTCTCCAAGATCGTCAATCTGCCGGGAAATCTGCGGCGTTTCTATGCGCACATCGTGGACGACATCAACACGACGTTCAACACCTCGTACATGACGTACTGGGTCAATTACTACGGTTCCGTCGCCGGCCAAAATTACTCCGCCGACCTCAGTTACATCGCGCAGCGCGGCAGCTACGCCCTCAGTGTGATTAACGGCGCGGGCGGCAATACCGCTTTTAACGTCACCGCCACCAGTCTCAGCAATAATTTGGTGACGCTCAGCGGCACGGCACCCGTGACGATCACCACGATCTTGATCAACGGCATCAACTATCCGGTAACGTGGAGCTCCATTTCGGCCTGGTTGGTATCAGTGCCGGTCAGCGCCGCCACCAACGTCCTGAACGTATCCGGCTGCGACTTGGCGGGTAACCTCGTGACCAATCAGACGCGGACGGTGGTGTTCAAAGGCACCGTGCTGGATCCCGGTCAGACGGTGGTGTTTAACGAGCTCATGTACCGGCCGGCCGCCACCAATGCGGAGTTCGTGGAGCTGTTGAATACCGCCACCAACTTCAGCTTTGATTTGAGCGGTTGGCGCATCAATGGACTGGGCTACACCTTTCCGGCGGGCAGCCTGCTCGCCGCCAACGGGTTGCTGGTGCTGGCGCGGGACCGCCTGGCATTCGCCGCCACCTACGGCAGCGCGCTGCCGGTCTTTGACCAGTTTGACGGCACCCTGGATCCCGGTGGCGAGACGCTGACACTGTTCCGGCCTGACCCGGCGCATACCAATCAGGAAGTCGTGGTCGACCGCGTGCGCTACGAGCCGGTTGCGCCCTGGCCGGTGCTGACCAATGGCTCCTCCTTGCAGCTCATCGCCGCAGCTCAGGACAACAGTCGCGTGGGCAACTGGACGGCGGTGAACACCAATGCCACTCCCGCGCCGTCATGGGTGTGGGTCAGTGCCACCGGTATTCCCCGGACGGCCGCCAGCTCGCGTCCGCTGTATATTTATCTCCAATCCGCCGGGGATGTCTTTGTGGACGACGTCTCCGTGGTGGCGGGTTCCGTGGCGGAATCCGGCGTGAATTATGTGACCAACGGCGGTTTTGAAAACCTGCTTACCTCGTGGACGGTTGGCAGCGATGGCAACAACGCCGCTTCGGCCAGCAGCGCCAGTGTCGCGCACACCGGCAGCCGCAGCCTGCATCTGGTGGCCACGGCTGGCGGCTCGACCCAAAATTCAGCCCTCTGGCAGGATTTCTCCAGCAGCCTGACCGTGGGCGCGACCTACACCTTGAGTTTCTGGTATTTGCCCAGCGCCAACGGCGGTCCGCTAACCGTCCGGTTTTCCGGCAGCGGCATCACCATCACCACGAATCCGGCGCCGTCAGCCCTGCCGCCGCTGGCTCCCAGCACGCCGGCTACCGCCAATTCCGTGGCCACCAGCCTTCCCGCCTTTCCCGCCGTCTGGCTGAACGAACTACAAGCGGTCAATGTTTCCGGACCGACCAATAACGTCGGCGCCCATGTCCCTTGGGTGGAGTTGTTTAACGTGGGTACGAATGCCCTGGGTCTGGCTGGCCTGTATCTGGCCAATAGCGACACGAACCTGACCCAGTGGGCTTTTCCCACCAATGTTTCCATTCCGGCAAACGGCTTTCTCGTCGTCTGGTGCGACGGGTTGACCAACCAATCCACCACCAATGCGCCGCATGCCGGTTTCAGCCTCGCCGCCAGCGCGGGGGGCATGCGCCTGGTCCGGCTTGTCAATGGCGTGCCGCAAGTGGTGGATTATCTGAATTACGCCAGCTTGCCCGCCAACTGGACCTATGGCGATTTCCCCGATGGCCAGCCCTTTTACCGCCAGTCCATGTTTGTGGCCACCGCCGGGGCGACCAACAGTGACGCCGCCATTCCCCTCACCATCGCCATCAACGAATGGATGGCCGACAACAGCCATACGCTGGCGAACCCGGCGGGCGGCAAGTTCGACGACTGGTTTGAGCTTTATAACTACGGCACCAACCCGGTAGATTTGGGTGGCTACTACCTGACCGGCACCTTGACGAACAAAACGAAATTCCAGATTCCCAACAATCAACATTACCTCGTGCCGCCGCAGGGGTTCTTTTTGGTCTGGGCGGATAACAATAACAGTTCCAACAGCCTAACCCGGCCGGAGCTGCACGTGAACTTCAAGTTGAGCAAATCCGGCGAAGCCATCGGCCTCTATGCCGCCGACGGCGCCGCCATTGACACCCAGACCTTTGGCCCCCAGACCACCGATGTTTCCGAAGGCCGTTTTCCTGATGGGGCGCCGGACGTGTTCGCCATGCCCACCCCCACACCGCAGACGAACAATATCATCCCCAATACCGCGCCCGTGCTGGCTGCCATCAACGATCAATACGCATATATCGGCCAGGCTATCCAGTTCACTGCCAGCGCCATAGATGCCCAGGCTGCCAGTCAAACCCTCACCTTCAGCATCAGCAACGCCCCCCCCGGTGCCACCATCAATCCCGCAACCGGCGCCTTCCTCTGGCTCACGACCAATGCCGTGGCCCCCGGAACCAACGTTATCACCCTGCGCGTCAACGACAACGGCACCCCGCCCCTGAGCGCCGCGCACACCTTTGCAGTGCTATGCGCCCCTCCGCCGCAATTCACCTCCGTCACCCCCCTCA